>OLFZ01001719.1_pt1 | contig 17438 bp, 14 predicted proteins | sample 1604861 | NCBI WGS metagenome assembly OLFZ01 (sample SAMEA3888895, study PRJEB22519) | human gut metagenome | biome: human gut; feature: human-associated habitat; material: faeces | place: Denmark | collected 2011 | reverse complement strand
CCGACGATGGCAACGATGGGCTTGGACATATTGCTTTCCTCCTGTCGGGGGTAGATTTTTGTATCAGGGCTCCTGCCGGAAAATGGCGTCGATATTGTCTCGATTGACAACAACCACACTTATGATTTCGGCACCGATGGCAACATGGATACGCGTGCTGCCTTAGATGTGGCAGGTGTTGACTGGGGCAAGGACGGAAAGATCGTCTACAAGGAAATCAATGGTTTCAAGATTGCATTTGTATTCGGAAGCATGTACTCCGCCGGAGCTGAACAGGCAATGTTAGTGGATCTGGAAGAGGCAAATGCAAACAGTGATTATCAGGTTGTATATTTCCACGGCGGTGAAGAGAAGGTACACGCCTACGAGGACTGGAAACAGGCGTCCTGCCATAACTTAGTCGACCACGGTGCCGACCTCGTCATCGGTTCCCACCCACATGTCTTACAGCCGATGGAGACTTACAACGGTGTGAACATCGTATATTCACTGGGGAATTTTATCTTCGGTGGAAATAATTACCCGGAGAACAGAACGTTGATCTATAACCAGACTTTGACGATCACACAGGATGCAGCGACTGGTGGTTTCACCGTAGCGAATACAGACATCACCTTGATTCCATGTTATGTCTACACCGGGGAATCCAACAACTACCAGCCTGCCGTCATTGAAAACGAGACGGACAAGCAGCTTGTAATCGACTTTATGCAAGGAAAGCGGGAACTGCCTTACTAGGCATCCCGCTTTTTTCTTCGATACTTTTTTCTTTTTTTGCGCACAGTCTTGCCGCGTTTTGCCGCCTGTGCCTTACGGAATTCCTGAATCTCCGCAAGCATCGCGGTGTAATCCCGCTCAAATAGCGCATCACTGATTTCCTTATGAACCACCTCGACCGGTAACCGGTCTACAATGATTGTACGGACAAAATCCTTGCTTTTCTGCTTGTACATCGGCAGTCCGTATTTCTCCTGAATATGGGCAAGCTCCGGGCGCCACAGCACACGGATCGTCCGATGAAGCTGCGCATACGGATTGTCCTGCATCTCCCGCACAATATAGAAATCCACATGATCTTCTTGCTGTTCTACCGACACGATCCCCCAGTGTGCTGGCACATGCTCCGCGACGTGACTCGCATGTGAGCTCCCGACAACCACGATATTCGCATCGAAATACAGATCATAGTCTGCGACCTGCCGCTCCAACCGCGTGTATGTATCCGCGTCACTTTTTATCTCGATTCCAACGATTTTTTCAGGAATCACCATCACAACATCCGCCCGCGAACGCCCGACGGTTTTCTCCTCCAAGATGCGCACCTTACCGTACCGCTCTTCGAGGAACTCAAATAACGGTTCCCGTATATCTTTATCTAGTAACATCGTATGTTCCATCCTGTTTTTCTAACGCGTCATCAAGCCAATTGTCTGATGCCACGCTGATATCCATTTTAGCAAGATATTACATTAAAAACAAGAGACCAAGAAACATACCTGCACCGATTACATTTGCCTTGGCAGGAAGCTTCGTCGGCAATGTAACAACGGCTAACGGAAGCAGATTGAAGATACATGCCCATCTCGGCATGCCAGTCTTACCGGTTACAACAACAATCAAAAATGCAACTGCGAACACGAGCATCGCAAGATATCCAATATACATCGTGTAGACGGTACATTTGAAGAAATCCCACACACTGTCAAGTGCATCCTTCGTCAAACCCTGCCGCACGAAAAACCATTCGCAGGCACAGCAGATAATATGGTGCAACGGCAGTGAAATAAACATCACGAGCGCAGAGGCATACATGATTCGGTAATATACGATCGAATAGTCGCGCACATACTCGCAAAGCTGCATATATCCAAACAATTCCAGCGTCATAGCTGCAACGCCCAAGATCATCGCAATCGTCAGATTCTTGAGCGGCATCCCCCGAAACGATGCACTGGACTTCTCATAATCCTTGAAGTCCGTCAGGTTCACCTTACCGTTTGGTGCATAGGTGAGTAGACAGTCCGATGCGCCACAGAAAATATGTCCGATCAATCCCAACAATAACATGAATTTCATTTATTCTTCCCTCCCATAGCGTGATAGTTAGTTTCTTCTAACCATCATCATTCTACCACGGGGGCGGGGAAGAAAACAATATATTTATTCCGCGGATTTCAGTCTATGTACGCGCCCCTGATAATACACGAATCCGCACACATAAACACCTATTTAAACCGAATCGTCACAAAATTCCGTATGTACATGATAATCAACCAGCATATTACGCAACCTCCTTTACTTTTCTCAACAAACGCTCATGCATTACAATCATCAAGATCAAAATAACCACCAGATAAATCTGAAGTACGGAGACATTGATATACTCGGCAATCATTCCAAACAGCGGCGGCATCAGACAGGTTCCCACATATGCACTAGCCATCTGCACACCAATAATCGCCTGTGATTTATCTGCTCCAAAATGGGCTGGCGTGGAATGAATAATGCATGGATAAATCGGTGCACAGCCTAATCCGATCACCACAAATCCAATCAATGAAACGGTTGCCGGAAATGGTAAACTCATAACCAAAATACCACACCCGATCAGACATTGTCCCAATCTTACCATCTGAACATCATTTAACTTCATCGTAATAAATCCACTTACAGCCCGTCCAAGCGTAATTCCGATAAAGAACATGCTCGCATATTTTGCTGCCGTTTCTGATGGAATTCCTTTGTATAAAACCAAATAACTACTTGCCCATAGTCCGGTTGTCTGTTCCAGCGCACAATAACAGAAAAAACAGACTAATATTTCCTTTACTCCTGCTACACGAAAGACTTCCCGTAACGAAAGTGCTTTCGCTTCAATTTTGTTGCCCTCTGCATACGAACAGTTTTCCCGCTCTTTCCATAACGGAAGACCCATAAATAATATCGCGGTTAATATTATCTGGATGATACCAATGCTCCGATACCCCATATTCCATGTTAAACCACCCGTCATCACCAATCCCATAATATAAGGACCTACGGAAGCACCAACGCCCCACATACAATGCAGCCAGCTCATATGTCTACTCTTATAATGTAAAGCAACATAATTATTTAACGCTGCATCTACACTTCCTGCTCCCAAGCCATATGGAACCGCCCATATACACAAGTGTATAAACGAGTGGCTTATCGAAAACCCAAACAACGCAGCCGCTGTCATAGCAACACTAAATGCAGTTACCTTTCCCGTTCCGAGTTTTCTCGTCAGTCTGTCGCTCTGCAAACTGGAAACAATGGTGCCTGCTGCAATGATCATCGAAATAATTCCTGCATAAGAAACCGGTACTCCTAACTGCGGATACATCGTCGGCCATACAGCTCCCAACAACGAATCCGGCAAGCCTAAGCTAATAAACGACAAATATATAATTGCCAAAAGTAATTGAACCATCTTTATCCTCCTGATGAATTGTTTTTTATATTACTGCCATCGGCGCACCTTACGGAGAACTCTGTTCCCTTGTTTTTTCTCCATTTTTGCTTACCGAAAACAGTTCTTCTGCCTTCTATGTCAAATACCTGAAGCCTTTGCTTGCATGCCCCTGCTTCACATTACTCCAAATCAACGGAGATACTTGCACCGATTTGTTTCAGACCGCATTTCATGCACTAAAATATGATACCTTTGCATATGAATTTACAGTTCGCGAAAACCTTTCCAAGCTGATGCTCGTATGTTTTCAGGAATTACAATCCCAATTTCATACGACCGGCAATGTCGGCAATCAGGATTCCATTCGACTCACCAAAATGTTAGACTTTATCCAAAATCACTATGCCGACTCCCTTACCTTGTCTATGATCGCAAGCTCTGCAGACCTTGGCGAACGGGAATGTCTGCGTTGCTTCAAACGCACGATTGGAGACTCCCCGGTACAATACCTCTTAAAGTACCGCTTAATGCAAAGCGCCAAACTGTTACTGGAACAGCCGTCCGCAGATATTTCGGAGATTGCGCTTGCTTGCGGGTTTGATTATCCGAGTTATTACTCCAAACAATTTAAGCGATGTTACAAATGCTCGCCCAAAGATTACCGCAAGCAACCACACTGACAATTCCGTCAAATATATTTCCCCGTAATACTATCTTTATTTGCCGCGATCTGCTCTGGTGTACCAACTGCAACGACACGACCGCCGGCAGCACCACCGCCCGGTCCCATATCTATTACATAGTCAGCGTTCCGGATCACATCTAAATCATGCTCGATCACAAGCACGGTTGCACCCTGATCGACAAGCGCCTGAAATACGTCAAGCAAGGTCTGCACATCCAGCGGATGCAGTCCAATCGTCGGCTCATCGAATACAAAGACCGAATCCGCCTGTCCTTTTCCCATCTCGCTGGCAAGCTTCAACCGCTGTGCCTCTCCACCAGACAGGCTCGGCGTCTCCTCACCCAACGTCAGATAACCAAGTCCCAGATTCTTCAATACCTGCAGGCGCTGGCACACGATCTTCCAATCTGCCGCCGCTTCCAATGCAGTATTCACATCCATATCCATCAACTGCGGCAAGGAATATTTCGCTCCCTGCTTCGTCTCATAGCCGATCTGCCATGCTTCCTTCCCATACCGCGATCCGTTGCATTCCGGACATGGTACATCTACATCCGGCAGGAATTGCACATCGAGACTGATCTGTCCGGTTCCATCACACACCGGACATCGCAGCTTTCCGGTATTATACGAGAAATCTCCCGCCTTATAACCTGCGTTCTTCGCATCCGGTGTCTTTGCATATATCTTCCGCAGTTCATCGTGTACATTCGCATACGTTGCGACTGTCGACCGCACATTGATTCCGATCGGAGATGCGTCGATCAGCTTCACATGTGAGATTCCCTCTGCCGAAATCTGCTTTACATGTGCCGGTAGCTCGGTCCCCTGCAGGGATGCTTCCAAGCCCGGAATCAGGCTTTCCAGAACCATCGTTGTCTTACCGGAACCAGACACTCCGGTTACTACAGTCAGACGCCCCTTCGGAATATCCACTTCTAATGGCTTGACCGTATGAATTTCATCCGTCGACAGATGCAGCGTTCCAAAATCGAACATTTCTTCCGCGCGTGCCTGCTTGCGCACACACATATCCGCTTTCCGTGCCAGAAATGGTCCGATCATCGAATCTGGATTCGCGATAATCTGTGGAATATCTCCCTGCGCGATCACGTATCCGCCACCGGCACCTGCCTCCGGTCCCATCTCAATGATCCAGTCCGATTCCGACAAGATCTGTGTATCGTGGTCGACCAGAAGCACCGAATTTCCGTCCGCAACAAGGTCATGCATAACGGCATTCAAGCCCTGAATATTCGATGGGTGCAGTCCGATTGATGGCTCGTCCAATACATATAATACGCCGGTTGTACGATTCCGCACGGCGCGTGCAAGCTGCATCCGCTGCCGTTCCCCCGTTGAAAGTGTGGATGCCACACGATCAAGTGAAAGATAGGAAAGGCCTAAATCCATCAACCGTCTGGCAACAGTCTGGAACGACTCACAGATTGCCTCTGCCATCGGCCGCATCTTCTCCGGCAGAGAATCCGGCACACCAGCTACCCAGTCGACCAATTCCCCAAGCGTCATCTTACAGGCTTCATCCAATCCAATTCCGCGCAGCCGTGGTGCCCGCGCCGCTTCGGAAAGCCGGCTGCCGCCACATGCCGGACATACCTCTTCTTTCAGGAACTTCTCGACACGTTTCATACCCTTTTCATCCTTCACCTTCGCCAGGGCATTTTCTACTGTGTAAATGGCATTGTAATATGTAAAATCAAGTTCTCCCGCCTGATTCGATTTTTTCGCCTTATACAAAATATGCTTTTTCTCCGCCGGTCCATGATAGACAATCCCTTTCTCCCGCTCCGTCAGCTCACGGAATGGAACGTCTGTACGCACGCCCATCTCCCGACAGACATCCGTCATCAAAGACCACATGAGACTGTTCCAAGGTGCAACGGCGCCATCGTCAATGCTGATGGAATCATCTGGCACAAGCGAATCAATATCCACCGTTCGGACACTGCCAGTTCCGCCACAGTTCGGACACGCGCCCTGCGAATTAAACGCCAGCGCCTCCGCACTCGGTGCCTGAACCTTCGCCCCGCACTCCGGACACAAAATCTCCTGTTCTGCCGCCACCTTTAATGTTGGTGGCACATAATGTCCGTTCGGGCAGCGATGGGATGCCAGCCGGGAATACATCAACCGCAGGCTGTTCAAAAGCTCCGTTCCGGTTCCAAATGTACTGCGAATCCCCGGAATGCCCGGCCGCTGGTGCAACGCCAATGCTGCCGGTACATATAACACTTCATCCACCTTTGCCTTTGCCGCCCCGGTCATCCGCCGCCTTGTATAAGTCGACAACGATTCCAGATATCGTCTGGAACCCTCGGCGTACAACACGCCAAGCGCAAATGATGATTTGCCCGATCCGGACACACCTGCAATCCCAACGATCTGATGTAATGGCACATCCACATTGATATTTTTCAAATTATGTACGTTTGCGCCTCGTACTACAATCTTCTTCGGTTCATTCTCCGTCATGTTCGTTCCTCTTTTCGTCCAACGATCCAATCAATCTGTATTTCTAATTTTTTTATTCCGCCGTGCCGCCCTTCGCGACATACTCCGCAAGTGTCAAGTTCTCCGCCTTCATCCGTGCACGCATCTTCGCATAGGTTGCACATGCATTCTTTCCGCTGTTGCTGTAAAATACACACACGCCGCTCTCACATAGGATAAGGATTGCCGCATGCCATGCAAATTCCTTCATCGGTGGTGCCGCAAGCACCAGCTCCATCAATAAAACGACAAATGTGCAGACAGAAAATACAAGCACATTCATAATCAAACTTCTTCGGTAATCGTACTGCTTATCCAGCTTCTCCATGAATTCTTCTTCGGATAATGGTGTCTGTCCTTATCTCCTGCGCCGTTCATTTTTCTTATAGTTCGTAACTGCATTTACGATATAATATACGACGATGTAAACGGTCGGAAGCGTAACTGCAACCCACGCCGGCACATTGATGGAATACCGGTTGGCAAGTACACAAGTAATTATAACGCTGGCAAACAACAGAACAATATAGATGGCATTGAGCGCGGTCGCGTTTACCTTCCGCTTCTTCACAAGTGGTCGGATCAGAAGATATATAATCAGAATCGACAAACTACCACTCAGTCCACCGAGCACAATAGCACCAATGGCACCGATATCGCTGCCCGACAGCGCGCCATCTCCGATGACAAGATCCAGAATTGCAAAGACCAGCATAATCCAAGCCATACGATATAGCGTCTTCAGAAAATCTACGAACCGGTTGCCAAGCTTGTACTCACTGAAAAAAATCTCACAGAATCCCTCGATATCATCTCCGACAATCGTCGAAACCGGTTTGCCTTCCTCCTGCGCCATAAGCATATGGTCGAGCAGTTCCATCATCAGTTCACTCTCGGTATCTTCGCCGATCAGATTGCTTGTGCTGTACATCTGTACCTTCTGAAATGCATCTTTGTATTCTCCTTTCAGCCTATCCTGTAATAAAATATAATCTGCTTTCATCCGCCTCACTCCTCCATCCTTAATATTTTCTTCGCACTTTCCGTAATGCTCTTATAACTCTCGCGGAATTCCTTCAGATGCTTTGTTCCTGCATCGGTCACCGAATAATATTTTCGGATCGGCCCGAGCGGTGATTTCTCTTTGCGGCATTGGATATAGCCGTTCTTCTCCAGCCGCGTGAGCACCGGATACATCGTTCCTTCGGCAAGCTCGGTGAATCCGGATTCCGTCAGCCGTTGCAGAATCTCATAGCCATACGTCTCATGCTCTGCAATCACCGATAGCACGCATCCTTCCAGAATTCCTTTCATTAATTGTGTATCTATCATGATAGTTCCTCCGTTATGAGGCAGTTTTCGTATTTCTTCCAAAGCGTATCCTGCCTTTCTACTTTGTATCGCCAAGTAGTATGGCAAGAAAATACCACAGCTACTTTGTATTGTCAAGTAGCTGTGGTATTTTTATTCTAGTAATTTAGAGCTATTTATTTTGCCAGACAATTGCCTCATACGGTTTCATTTTCCCTGTTGTATGCTGTTTATAATTACCAATCAGGATTGTCGAATCTTTCGAGATGCATTTTTGTACCGTTTCCGGAATCGTAACTTCATGATCTGAAAAATTACATATCACAGTTAAATTCGCATCTTCCAGGCTTCTTCGATAAATGAATAAATCCTTATGTTCCGGCTCAAGCAATTCATAATCTCCATACACAATAATTGCATTCTCATGACGCAGGCTGATCAACTCCTTGTAGTAGGAGAATACAGACTCCGGATCTCCAACTTGTCTTTGTGCATTGATCTCCTGGAAATTCGGATTGACACGAATCCATGGAATACCCGTTGTGAATCCCGCATTCGCACTGTCATCCCACTGCATCGGCGTTCTGGCGTTGTCACGGCCGATCTTCTTTAGATATCCCATCATTTCATCATGGGAAACCCCACAATTCTCAGTCAACTCCCGGTAAGCATTGATACTTTCAATATCCCGGTAATCCTCGAGATTGTCAAAATAAGCGTTGGTCATTCCCAGTTCTTCGCCCTGATACACATATGGAGTTCCCTGCATCATATGCAGACAGGTTGCAAGCATCTTTGCCGATATCTCCCGATATGCCTTACTGTCATTTCCATACCGTGAAACCGACCGCGGCTGGTCATGGTTTGACAGATACAAACTGTTCCATGCTTTACCGGCAAGTCCTGTCTGCCATTTGGACAGACATGCCTTCCATTCCGGAAGAGGCATTTTCTCACTATCCCATTTTCCATAATGATTCTCTGCGGTTGTTCTCCCTTCGCCAACATGCTCGAACTGGAATACCATATTCAGCTCCGTACCATCCGCATTTGCATATTTCATAGCCTCTTCAACGGTAACACCGGATGCCTCCCCAACCGTGATCAGATCATAGTGTGACAAAACCTTCTGATTCATTTCCTGCAAATATTCATGCACATGTGGTCCATTTGCCGCAGTATTTGCTGCATAACCAGTCTCTCCCGGCACGCCATCCGGAAATTCCATATCCTTTGAAATCAGACTGATGACATCCATCCGGAATCCATCAATGCCCTTTTCACACCACCAATTCATCATCTCAAATACCCGCTGTCGCACCTCCGGGTTATCCCAATTCAAGTCCGGTTGACGTTTTGAAAACAGATGCAGATAATACATATCCGTCTGTGCATCGTATTCCCATGCAGAACCACTAAATACAGATCCCCAGTTATTCGGTGCACTGCCATCCGCTTTTGCAGGTCGCCAGATATAAAAATCGCGATACGGATTATCCACGCTCTTTCGACTTTCTACAAACCATGCATGTGCGTCCGATGTATGATTGACGACCAGATCCATCATAATTTTGATTCCAAGCTCATGTGCACGAGCCAATAGCTTGTCGTAATCCTCCATCGTACCAAAATCACGCATTATCGCCTGATAATCACTGATATCATATCCATTATCATCGTTTGGAGACTGATACACTGGCGACAGCCAGATCACATCAATGCCTAATTCCTTCAGATACTCAAGCTTCTCTGTGATACCATTTAAATCTCCAATTCCATCCCCGTTAGAATCCTTAAAACTTCTCGGGTAAATTTGATACACAACTGCTTCTTTCCACCACGTTTTCTTCATCCTAGTTTTCACTGCAGTTTCTCTCTACTGCTTTCTCCCTTCCTTCTTCAACCAGACGGTTGACTTTTCCAGATCATATGCCCTCGTATAACCGTCATCGTCATATAACTGATAGGTGCTATTCGCATATCCAATCAGCTGCAGGCTGTCCATATCAATCTCATCCACGCACTCTGCGGCATCCACAAGCGGAATGCACTTGCCTTGACGGATAAATAATATAACCTCGTTCAACGGAACCTCGACAAAATGATGTCCCTTCGGCATTTCCGTCTGTTCGATTTTTCCGTCCGGGCAGAAACGGACAAGCATCATCGCTTCCGGCAGGTACACATATCTGCCGATTGCATTCTGCGTATACACAGGTGCGATCATGATTTCATTTCCGAGCATCAACTGATCTTCCACATTTACAGCCATCCGATCTTCCGGGTACTCAAATGCAAGCGGCTTAAACATCATGTCATCGGTCAGTGCAGCCTTCATATATTCGCTGTAAATGTATGGAATCAACCGATACCGCACACCGATTATATGCCGGAAATCCTCAATGTGTTCAAACTGATAACACTCCTGTTCTCTTGTGTTCTCGCAGGTATGATCCCGCATAAGCGGTGTAAATACACCGAGTGCCAGCCAGCGGAGCAGCAGATCCCGTGTCGTGTTACAGCCAAAGCCACCCAGATCGGCACCGGTATATAAGAATCCACACATATTCAAGGATGGCAGCATCTTCAGATTCAGCAGAATATGTGACCACCAGGATTTATTATCACCGGTCCAGATTCCACCGTAGCGATGCATGCCAATGTAGGATGAACGTGAGAACAACAGGCAACGCTTATCCGGCGAAATCTCACGAAGTCCTTCCCCCGCTGCACGCGTCATGTTATATCCAAACAGATTGTGCACCTGATCATGCTGCACCATCTTACCATCTACATTGTGATACATAGCTGCATAGTCTTCCGCATTGTTCGCAAGTCCGGTCACCTGCGCCCCGATTGCCCATACGTCCTGCACGGTTTCCTCTTTGTCGATGAACGCTTTCATCGCTTCCTTTACATCTTTTACACCCTCCGGTGTGAAAAAGATCGCCGGTTCATTCATATCGTTCCAAAATCCCTCTATGCCGGCATCCGTCAGGCGCTTATATTTCTCTCCAAACCATTTTCTGGCATCCGGATTTAATACATCCGGAAAATGTGTATATCCGGGCCAGACAGCGGCTACGAAATCACTTCCGTCCTGTCTCTTACAGAAATAATTCTTCTCGACTCCTTCCTCGTATACATCATATCCCTCTTCGATTTTGACTCCTGCATCGATGATGGGGACAAGATGGATGCCCTGCGCTTTCATCTCGGCGGCAAAGTCTGCAAAACGCGGGAAGCGCTGCGTATCCACCGTAAAGTCCTTGTAACGCTCCATGTAATCGATATCCAAAACCACAGCGTCCAGCGGCATATGATTGGCACGGTAATTTGCCACCACCTCGCGGACCTCGTCCTCGTTCATGTAGCTCCAGCGGCTCTGGGCGTTGCCAAAAGCCCATTTGGGCGGAATATAACTGCGCCCCACCAACTGGCGGAACTGGTGCACAATATCGGTCAGGCTCTCGCCCTCAATGATGTAGAAATCGTAATTTTCCTCGGCCACCGTGATGCGTAAGGTATCCATGTCGGTGTAGCCGCAGTCAAAGGTGACCTTGCCCGGGTAGTCGATAAAAAAGCCAAATGTATCCTTGCCGGACACGATCATAAAATTATAAGCACCGTACAGCGAGGATTTACCCTCGGTATGGTTGCCGTCATCGGAGCATTTGCTTTCGTACACCCACCCGCGCTTGTTGATACCACGGACGTTTTCGCCAAGACCATACAGAATATCCTGCGGCTCCATGGCATAGGAGAAACCATCCGGCTCCTTGGTCAGATAGGGTATCGTTTCCATCATGGGCAAAAAAGAACCCACTACACTTTCGGTATCAAACGGTTGACCGTATCGCTTTTTGTAGATCATAGCAAAATATCTCTCCTCTGTTTTTTGAATCGTCACAGTGTAAAACGTACCAACGTATTTTTGATGGACAATCTTGAAACGTGATGTTCCTGTTTGCCCAGATACAGCTCCACGATCATCCGTCCGTTTTCGGTATTGCAGAGGTTTTCTTTGCAATAGCCGCAGAGCTTTCCGTCTGCCTGTGCCACATAGCAGCGCAGCGGCTGCTGAAGCTCCTGCGGGATGCTGCTCCACGGGATCACATAGCTCATGCCGGTGTCCCCCACATCCACGATGCAGGCCCGGTCGCTGTCCTCCTCTGATAAAATCAGCTCTACCTGAAACACATCCGCAAAGGGTGCGCCCTGATACTGGGCTTTTTCCCGCCTGCGCTGGGCACGCAGGTCAGACAGGGCGGCGTTCAGTTCCGCCTCCGGCACATCGGTCTGGTACAGCAGAATGTGCAGTTGCTGCTCCGTTGCCTCGCTTCCCTGCTCCCTGTCGGGCGGCAGGGTCACGTCTGCATGGATATGCAAAGTCATGAAACATATAAAATAGGAAAAGCGTCAAAAATCATCTTGGCCAGCGCTCTTTTCTGGACATGAGTGGCGCGAATGGTACATGAGGATGCGTCTGGTACCAGTAAGCTGTGGTAGCAACATCATCCTGACGTTCAAAAAGACCTCCGTGGCTGACACCAATTTGCTGCAGAGTTACCTTAAGGTCCTTCTCAAAAAGGATAGGATCAAGAAGGTGCCAGCGGTAGAAGCTGCGTTGTGGCATCTGATCATCATTGTGGTAATCATTATGAAGGAAGGTATCGTGGGTAGAGTAGTAAGGATATCCAAGATACGGAGTGCAGTACTGATTTTCAACAGTTTGGCCATTTTGCTGTGTTGCAAAGCTCCAGGCACCGCCGAAGTAATCTTCTGTTCCGGTTCCGCAAATGGTTGGATAATCCTTGTCTCCATCGATGTAGAATTTCATCTCACCTTCTCCGTACCAGTAGCGTTCGAGGCTGGTAAGCGCAAGATAAGTTCCAACGTACTGGCCTTTCCCTTTGATGTTGTCGAGGACAACGTAGTCTTTTGCCTTTTCCGTTATGCGCTGTCGACGCCACTGGGCATGGAAATAGGCAGCATCCTCCGGAACCGTTGTCAGGCAATAGTCGATCTGATAAAAGAAGGCCGGAATCGGCTCATCACACTGATTTTCAATGGTAATACGGGCGTTTTTACGGAACGGCATCGGGAAATAGCTGTTGAAACCACGGGTCGGATTGACAGCAATCGGGACTGAGTTTACCTGGTAGGAAACACCGAAGCCGCAGCAGAAGAAATCACCAAGCGGGCATTCAACGGATGGGAATTCTTCATCGTCCCAGTACATGCGCAGAACAAGATCCCGCAGAACATAACGGTTACGTTCACTGGTACGGTCTGTAACGGTGATCCAGATGTGCTGAATCATGCCTTCTCCCTGGATCTCACCAAGTGTTACGGTCTCTCCTGCTTCTATTTTCGGGATACATGGAGAACCTTTTCTGGACGGACCAAGATTGCTGGATGCCATGCCGCCTTTTCCTTTTTCTCCGTTCCGGTTTTCCCAGTTGATGGAACGGGACTGTCCGTTTTTCAGCCGGAAAATATTCTGTAAACCACAATCAAACATCATATATTCCTCCTACTCACAAATGAGCAACTGTCTTTTATGTTGAATTGAATTCATTCAAACAATTCCGCTTAACAGGTACAGTCTCCACCCATGTTCCAGTTGATTCCTTGAAGGGGATTGCTTGCAAAGTTGTTATTATTGTACACTTTTATTTGTATAAAAGCAATGTGCTACTGCCATAAATCTTTAGCACCACACTCATGAATGCATAACCACAACATGAATTTTAACAAACAGACAGATAAGCCGACTCAAAAAGAAACATCATTGTACCAGCAAGCAGTGCGTCCGTCTATACAAACGCCGAGGGTTCCTCCCACATGGGAAGGGATTCCTCGGCGTTCTTCATTTCATGCTTTTTGATTGCCCGGTCAACAGTATCACGCGCCTTACTGCAATGCACAGATCACAGCCACTGTTTCAGCACATCGTTCAGCTTATTCAAATCAAGCGGTTTGGCGATATGCTCGTTCATGCCGGTGTTCTTTGCCAGTTGCACGTCCTCGGCAAAGGCATTTGCCGTCATGGCAATGATGGGCACTTTGCCCCGGCTGCCGGCAAGGGCACGGATCGCAGCAGTGGCTTCGTAACCATTCATGATGGGCATCTGGATGTCCATAAAAATGAGATCGTACCACTTTTCTGGCGCTTCCATCACCTTTTCGACTGCAATTTTTCCGTTTTCGGCGCTGTCGATGGTCACGCCCGTCATGCCTATGATCTCGGTTGCGATCTCACGGTTCAGCTCGTTATCTTCCACAAGAAGGATCCGCTTACCCGCATAGTTTTCCTTCGCAAAGTCTTCCAGATAGTTCCGGGCGTTTTCCTCCTTCTTCCCGGATGTAAACTGCCGCAGAGTTGCCGTCAGACGGGAACGGAACAGCGGTTTTGCCATAAACGCATTCACGCCCGCTGCTCTGGCTTCTTCTTCGATCTCGCTGAAATCAAAGGAAGTCAGGATGATGATCGTGACATCTTCTCCTACCCGTTCCCGGATTTTTCTGGCGGTTGCAATACCGTCTATTTCCGGCATCTTCCAGTCCAGGATCACCGCAAAATAGTCGCGGCCGGTCTTGTGCCGCGCCGCGCAGCGTTCCACGGCTTCCTTGCCGGTCAGGACCCATTCGCCCGCTATGCCGATCTCCTGAAGGGTCGCAACGGTGCTTTCGCAGCAGGTCTTGTCATCGTCCACGACCAGTACCGGCAGATCGAGCAGTTCTTTTTCCTGTTCCTTCTCGTTCTCCTGAAGCTTCAGATAGACCGTGACCGTGATCTTCGTTCCCTTGTTGGGAGCGCTTTCGACCTGAATGTCACCATTCATCAGGTTGACGATGTTTCTTGCAATGGCCATGCCAAGACCGGTGCCCTGCACCTTGGTCGTCCGGTGATCGTCTGCCCGGCTGAACGGCTCGAACATGATCTTCTGGAATTCCGGCGTCATGCCGATGCCGTTGTCCTCGATGGAAAACTCGTAGCAGCCAAGCTCCGAGAAGCCGTTCGGTTTTTCCTTGATCGTAAGGGTGATGTTTCCTCCATCCGGGGTATACTTGACGGCGTTGCTCATCAGGTTCACAAAGACCTGCTGGATGCGCAGGCTGTCGCCGCAGACCGCTTCGTGCTCAATGTGCTCAATGCGGACTTCGAGCTGATGGTGGTGCTCGTCGATTGCCGGTTTTGTGAGGGTGAGCAGGTTATCGACCAGCTCCGGCAGGCTGAAATCCTCCTCGGCAAGGCTTATTCGCCCGCTCTCGATTCTGGCCATATCCAGCACTTCATTGATCAGTCCCAACAGATGACGACTCGACTTTGTGATCTTGCCAAGGCACTCGACCACCCTGTCCTGACTCTCGATATTCGCACCCGCAATGGCGGTCAAGCCAACGATTGCATTCATCGGTGTACGGATATCATGGGACATATTGGAGAGGAATTCTGTCTTGGCGCGGCTTGCGTTTTCCGCCGCCCGGTACGCATCCTTCAGTGCCTTATGGGATTCGATCTCGGCCTTTTTCTCCTGTGACACATCCATAGATGCCAACAGTGCTTTGACCAGCTTTGTGCCATCCCACTCCAGCGGAATGAAGGAAGCGATCTTATAGGTGTTCTCATCCATGGAGCAGTATTCAAATTTGTAGATGTCGTTCTCATCCTGCAAATTCCTGCGGATATTTTCCGGCGAGATCAAAGCAGCCAATCCGTCCAGCGGTTCCAGTGTCTTATACTTTGCAGCCACCTGCTCCACAAAATCATGGTAGGTTCCCGTCGGCGCGTATATCATTTCACCTTGCAGATTATAGAACCGATACCGGTCATTCTCCAGATCACAGACGACAAAGCGGTCCAGCAGACGCACCATGCTCTGGATCAAAAGATCCATGGATGCGTTATCTGAGGCCATCTGCATCCGCCGTGCCGTCTCTGCTTTGGACTCTGTGATGTCCCGCAGAAAAATCATCGCATATTCGGAATCTTCGATCTCGCCGCGCATGACCACGTTGCTGACCCATCGTTCCTCCCCATCCAGAACGATGCGGCACTCCTGACGCAGCTCCGTCTCCAGCCCCTTTAGTTTTTCCGTGATGTAGGCACGATTATAGAAATTCGTTACGGTCTTTTTGTCCTCTTCCACCACATAGTTATCCACAAAGAATCTGACCAGTCCATCCCATGTGTGGTTCTGCTCAAAGGCCGTCATCAAAGAGGGCTCCACTTTGGAAGCATCAAAGGTATTTTTTTCCAGATTTACATAGTATTCGCAGAGGTTTGCGCTGGTAAATGCACGGTGAAATGCCGCTGCCCGCTGCGCCTGCATCCGGCTTCTTTTTTCCGCGTCAATATTGCTGATGATTCCGGCAATTCGATTGGCCGAGCCATCCAGACGGCGTATCACCTCCGCCGATGCCCGGAACCACTGGTATTGGCCATCCTGCATTTTCAGTCGGTACTCAACATTATATTTTGTAGTATTGGTTTTGTCCGCAATCGTTTCCAAAAGCAGCTGCATTACCCGGTCATAGTCCTCCGGGTGCAGAAGATTCGACCACGAATCCAGTTTGTTCGGAAAATCCAGAATGTCATGATAACCAAGGATCTGCCGGAACGCATGGCTCCAGTTCACACGAACGATCTCACCGTCTTCATTGCACTCAAAATACCACAGTGCAGAATGGATGGATTCATTGACCAGCGCAAGGTTCTCATACGCCCAGTTCATCTGTACCGACATGATCCAGATCGGTGTTCCATCCGTATCGACTGCATCTTTTTTGTAGAGACGCACATAGACGGGAGAGCCATCTGCTGTAAGGATCCGGCCTTCCCCTTCGCCTTGGAGCTGACAAAAGCGTGCATTGTCAAGGAATGCGGCATCTTTCTTATAGAAAAGATTCTTCAGCGAACCCTTTGTCTGCTCCATCAGGGATGCATAGCTGTGGTTCAGATTATGCAGCAACAGATCACTGACCGACAGGATCGACAATTCGGCATCATAGTACCCGGTAATGGTTCCGACACCGCCATTATGATAGATCGTCTCCTGCATAGCCTGAAATGCATTTTTCCCCAGCCTTACCGTATCGGAAGTGTAGATTTCATCTGTAAGTCTTCTATCGAATTTCATTTTCATCCTCGTAGGGTTTTGATCCCGCCGCACGCTTCAATTCTGGTATGTCTTTTGTGGTCAACTGGCATACTGATTTGTGATCCAGCTTGTACAGTATAACTAGTATAGTATACTTGCGCATCATTTCGTTTTCAAGTGCTAATTGGCATTGGCTGTGTAAAAAAGAGAGGCCAATCTGCGTGAAAATTTACGCAAGTTGATCCCTGTACTTTTCCACGATCCGGCTATCCGTATAGACAGTCGCCCTGCGATGCGGTATACTCGAACCAGATCAACATTTTCAGGAGCGGGAGACCATTTTTGACGGTGTGCCTGCCCGACGTCAGGAAAAAGGGCAAGCCCTCCT
>OLFZ01001712.1_pt1 | contig 17488 bp, 16 predicted proteins | sample 1604861 | NCBI WGS metagenome assembly OLFZ01 (sample SAMEA3888895, study PRJEB22519) | human gut metagenome | biome: human gut; feature: human-associated habitat; material: faeces | place: Denmark | collected 2011 | reverse complement strand
CCGGGAAATAAAAATATCACAGGTTTACGATTGTCTCCACTTTCATAAAATTTCATAGCTGGGCTCCTTTAAACTTTCCTTACAACGAAATGCGTCCTCATACCTTTGCAGAATAGTCCTTTCTTTTCATATGGCTCTGTTTTGATATCTCCTGCTGTATAACCAGTAGTATCAATGACTGTACGGAGAAGATTCTCGTCCAGTGGTTCCTTAGAAAGAATTACCGTCTCGCCCTTAGAATGGGAAGATGACACCTTCTCCACAGAAAATGTTTGCCGGATTGTATCATTGATATGTGCTTCACACATAGAGCATGCCATACCTTTTACTTTCACCGTTGTTTGAATCATTACAGCTCCTCCTTTCATTGTTTTACATTAATTTCCATCATATGATAGCCTGCACTTACATTTGTTAGTATTTTCTAACCATCGTCTTTAAAAAAACCGCATGAAAACAAAACTGTAATTTCACACGGTTTCTTTTCTTATCCATTCAGTATATCACTTTTAAGCAGTTTATCAACCGACTTTTGGTTGTACGTTAGCATTTTATCCTTCCAAAACGTTATTCATGTATTCCATCTTTTCTTCTGCCTGGTAGATTAATTTGCTGCATTCCAACAATTCTCCAGTGAAGTCTACACCAATATCTTGGTAAAGCGACTTGTATTTGATATCGTGCTCCAGGCTGGCCCACATATCCATTGCTTCAGTACGAATCTGCACCTCAACCGGCACAAACTGTTTTTTATTCATAAAGTAAACCGGAACACGAATAATCATGTGCAAACTGCGGTACCCATTCTTTTTCGGATTCGCAATGTAATCCTTCATTTCCATAATATGTACATCATCCTGCGCCATCAGACGGTCTCGGATCAAATATACATCCTTGATATATGGACATACCACGCGTACACCGGCAATATCATAAATATTATTGCATGCCACATTCAACGATAAATCCAGATTCTTCTTTTCCAGCTTGCCCACAATACTCTTCATAGATTTTAGTCTTGTATCTATATGATGAATTGGGCAACGTAATCCCCGATACTTGAACTCGTCTTTGATAATGTTCATTCTCGTTTCTGTAACATTCATCGCAGCATTGTACATGCGAAGGATCGGATCCATTGTATGTGTAAACTCTTCATGAATATCTGCCATATGGCGCATATCGTCCCCAGCAGATATCGTCGATGTCATCAACTCATAGACTTCAATCTGCTCCTGCACACCATCCACCGTCTGATATGCCGTCGAAACTGTCTCTTGTTCATATGATAACTGTGTCTCATCCAAATTACTGTCCACAGTTTCCTCTGCTTCTTTACTCATATTCTGTTTCCCCGTCTCCCTGTTCTTCTCCATTTTCTGTTGTTTTGTATCTGTCCCCATATTGACAGATTTGATTGTTTGCTTACGTACTGCATTTGCTGTACCTGACATAAGATCAGCCCCCTAACTTACTTCTTCATTATATCCAATTTGCGGTAAAAGAGGGTGAAATTGCTATTAACTTTTTATTAAATATAATTTATAATTGCACTTCCCAGATGTAGTGCAGATTACTACATCTGGGAAGTGCAAATTCACGAAACCTTTGTCGACTTCCCATTGATTTTTCAGACAATTTTGAATATAATGTGAGTATAAACGAAGGGAGGTAATGCATATGTACCCAGTAATAACGATTAGTAGAGAATTTGGTAGCGGTGGTCATAGCATCGGTGAGAAAGTTGCCGCCAAACTCGGTATACCATTTTATGATGGAGAAATTGTAACACGTGTTGCAGAAGAAAGTGGTTATGCCAAGGAATTGATTGAAGATCAAGGCGAATACTCTACCTCTGCGAATAGATGGTTTGATATTTCCGCTGCAAGTGCCATGTATTTTCAAAGTCCACAGGATGAAATTTTCATTGCACAAAAGCGCGTTATTCTAGATTGTGCTGCTGCAGGGCCATGCGTCATTGTCGGACGCTGTGCCGATTATATCCTGCGCAGAGAAGATGTAAAATGCTTAAATGTATTTATTCATTCTGATATGAAGCATCGTACCAAACGTGTCTTAGAACGCTACGGTGAAATCGAAAATGTTGGCATTGAAAAACGTCTTGCCAAGAAAGACAAGCAACGTAAGACTTACTATAAGTATTACACAGACCAGCAATGGGGTAATTACCGCAATTATGATGTTGCTCTCGATAGCGGTCAGTTAGGTGAAGATACCTGCGTAGATATTATCTGCGAACTATACAACAAAAAATAACATGAATGCATGAAAAAAGTGTATCGAAACGTTTTATTTCCCTCGCGTTTCGATACACTTTTCTATTTGTTATCTTCTATCTCATTGTCTTCTTTCACATTCTCCTGCCAGAAATCTACAGCTTCGCAAATCCAGTTTTCTGCACCGGTTCCTAACCCAAGGCCAATACCATGTGGCAATGCAAAAAATCGACGATAGCAGTACTTAACGTGATGTTTTTCCAATGCATCAACCAAAACCTCTGCATGATGTGATGCCGGCACCAAAACATCTCTGCCACCGGAAAACATATAGGTAGGTGTATAATCGTCTGTCACCTGCTTCTGTACGCAAAGAGAATCTCTTTTTTCACGAGTACAGGAACGCCCAAACATATAGATAAATCCACGTTCTGAAAGCCATACACCCATGATTCCTTTCCATATATTCCAATATGGATGATCCAGCCAATGCTGCATATTTGTCCAAGGATATCCCAACATAATCGTTGCCGGTCTGCGCGTGCCATACTGCTCATAACCATGATTATGGCTGGCATAAATACCAGCTAAATTTCCTCCTGCAGAAAATCCGCAAAGTGCATATCCTTCCGGGTCAATGTTATATTCTTCCTGATGTTCCTCAATATGCTTGATTGCACGCGATACATCTTCCATCGGTGCATACGGTGTACAATTAAAACCGGTACGATATTCCAAGACAAAGACGGTATAGCCCATCTCGTTAAACCTTGCAGCAATTGGATATCCTTCTTCTTTGGTCACACAATGTGCATATCCTCCGCCAGGTAAAATCAAAACATACTTCGTACGCTCTCCTGTATCGTTTGGAAATACGCTAAGACGTACGGTTCCTAAATCCTTATCCTCATAAATCTCATCCAGCGAATACACAGGAAGCTGTCGGAATCGTCCCTCCGATGTCAACTGTTTGATACGCATTTTCCCGTATTTCACACCATTGCAAAAATGCTTTACGATATACATGCGAATCACAGAATAGCATGTTTGTACAAGTGTCAAAAACAGGTAAATCACAAACACATTATAAAAAATCTCTCCCCAGTCGTTGCCCGGCATAGCACTCATAGCACTTATCTCCCTTAAAAATCAAATTCTGTCAGAGCATTGTACCATATTCTGCCAAAGAAATAAAGATGCGCACTGCAGGGATACGCTTTATTTATGGGTTAGTACCTGTCCTACTGCTTTGCCACATCATCTACCAGCCACTGACCATCTTTCTCTGTCAAAAGAAGACTTCCGCGATACTCCTTTTGTCCATCTGAGGTCTGTAACGCTACAGCGTAATCATACCACTCGCTGTCCCCGGCATTTTCTCTTTTTTCCACGGTAACCTCTGGTTTTTCTACCGTCACCCCAGTCATGACCAGTGTAACTCCTTCTGATAAGAAGCGTCCTTGCATAGCACTTGTCAAACCATCATCCGTCATATAAGTTCCAAAGTATTGGTCTGCCCATGCATCCAGATCATCCTGTCCAGAAATCTGCTGAAATCCTTCTGCCATATCTTCGTCCGCAGAGAATACAGTTTCTAAAAGATTCTCCGCATTTTTTGTCTTGTCTGCCTCTGACACACCTGTTGCCTTTCCACATCCAAGCAATCCGATTACAAGACATAGTAAAAGTCCAAGTCCCCCAATTTTTTTCATGTGCTACTCCTTTCTTCGGTTTCATTTTTAGTAACCATTTTCTATTCCTAAAAAACTTGACGTTTCATGCTCGCTTCGATACTGACTATAATCCTCGAAAATAACAATCGAATCCACACAGTCATGATCAACATCATATGCCAACTCTATCATCTTTTTGTCAGTTCTATAAATATAATAGATTTTTCCATCTTTCAACATTTCACCTGTTTTTTCATCCATGTAAGACTCATACCGCAGAGACCATTCTTCTACCTGCTCTCCACCATTAAAATATATGGCGTCACTTTTTAGATCATACATTTTTTGAATCAGTGCCTGTTCATCCAAACAAGTATCTTGTTGTAAATGGGGATTCAGACAGTAAATCTCTATCAGTTCGCCATCTGTACGATTCAAACCTACTACATACACTATTTGTCCGGCACCAAAATAATAGGTCGATTCATCTACTATTTTCCCATCTTTCGAATTTTGCCTATCCTCTATCTTGTCTACCTCTAACCTACCCTTAAGCCCCCAAATTTCTTTCACACACTCTTCAGCATAACTCCTGCCCTCTTCAAGGCTTATTGCTTTCTTCTCATGCGCGTCAACGCCTATGTTCTTCACGTCTTGAACTATGGTACTTATATTTTTCTGGATAAAACCAGATGCAAATGCAACGCTGTCATTCGTAGTTAATGCTACTGTGCCGACACCACAGATGGCTATAAGCATGATCGCTATCCGCAAACACTTTTTTCTATGCCTTACTTTCTTCTTGGCGCTCCAAATCTGTTGGTCAACGTATGCATCATAATCTCTTGGAAGGGACTCTGTCGGCTGCTTGCGAAGGTATGTCCGTATTGCAGCATCTATCTTTTTATCCTGTTCACTCATACGAATACCCGTCCCTTTCCATCATTTCTGCAAGTTTTGCCCTGCTTCTGCTCAATCTGGACTTCACTGTGCCTGCCGAAACATTCAATATCTTGGCAATTTCCTCAACAGATAACTGATCATAATAATACAAAACCGTCACACTTTGAAAAGGTAACGGCAATGCCTGTATGTAATGCCATACATCCTCATAACTTTCTCCCTCTTCACTGGATTGTTCCAGTTCCATCGCATCTAATAAAACAATTCTTTTTCTGCCTCGCAGGATTTTCTTGGCTTCGTTCGCAACAATCTGCATCAGCCATGCTTTGGCAGAATCCTTCTTTCGCAGTTGATGTCGGTGTTCAAATGCCCTCATGATCGCCTCGCCAACCACATCCTGTGCTTCTGTCGGATTTGCGATCATAGACATGGCAAAATAATACATCTCTCTGCGATTCTCCTGGATGAGCCCCGTCAGTTCATCCTCCGTGATTACTGATTTCATGCATGTCCTCTTGATAAGTTTAACCGGTTATATATATTAGAGTCGCTACCACTCCATTTGGTTCCCTGATTTTTATATTTTTGAAAGTTTTTTGAAAGTAAGTTTATTGCAAAACTAGCTTCTGGTTTACTTTCGTCAAATACAAAAACACTCCCTCTGTCAGTATTACATACCAACAGGGAGAGTGTCTATTTTTTTATATCTTATTTTTCAACGTACCAAGCAGTCTCCTTTGGAGTCTTTCTGATAAATGGACGCTTGATTGCCTGTGCGGCACCATTTGGCAGAATATACTTCAACTTATCCTCTGACTTACGCATAATAGAAGCCTTTGGATTGTCTCTTGTAAGTTTGATTGCATCAAATTCACACTTGGTTGTACAAAGACCACAACCTACGCACTTGTTCGGATCAACGATAGACGCACCACAGCCTAAGCAACGGCTTGTCTCTGCCTTCACCTGTTCTTCGGTAAAGGTTTCCTTCATGTCACGGAATGTAAGCTTGCCATCTGTATTCTTCTTGATAGTAGCTGTCTGACGTCCTGTGTTGTCATAGTTTTCAACAAGGATATCATCTTTATCCAATTCAATGAAGTAGTTTGGATCACGACCAATTGTAAGAGATGAATGAGGCTGTACATATCTATGAATAGAGATAGCACCTTCCTTACCACAAGCAATTGCATCGATAGCAAATCTTGGTCCATAAAGCATATCACCACCAACAAAAATGTCTGGTACGCTTGTCTGGAATGTAACCTTATCCGCAACAGGAGCTGGTCCTCTGAATTCAACGTCTTCACCTTCTAACAGATCTCCCCAGATGGTAGCCTGACCTACAGAAAGGATTACATTGCTACATGCAATTGTCATAGTCTCATTCTCATCATACTGAGGATCAAAACGTCCTTCTGCATTCTTAACCTGTGTACACTTCTTGAATACAATACCTGTTACCTTGCCATTTTCTGTAAGGATTTCCTTTGGTCCCCATCCACCCTGAATGAGAATACCTTCAGATTCTGCAAGTTCAATTTCTTCTGGAAGTGCTGGCATGATATCACGCGTTTCCAAAGAAACCTGTGTTACCTTAGATGAGCCGCAACGTACTGCTGTACGGGATACGTCGATAGCAACGTTACCACCACCGATAACAACAGTATCACCAGAAAGCTGGTATGATTCATCATCAATAACGGTATGTAAAAGCTCTACACCCTTCATTACGCCTTCTGCATCTTCACCAGGTACGTTAATACCACGTCCACCCTGGCATCCGATTGCAATGTAGAATGCCTTGTAGCCTTCTTCACGAAGCTGCTTTAATGTAATATCCTTACCTACTTCTACGCCAAGACGAATATCTACGCCCATATCGCGAAGTACATCAACTTCTGCCTCAACAACATCCTTTTCCATAACGAAAGAAGGAATACCATATGTAACCATTCCACCTGGTTTCTTATTCTTATCAAATAAAGTTGGCTTGTAACCTTTTTCTGCTAAGTAGTATGCACAAGAAATACCAGCTGGGCCTGCACCAATGATTGCTATCTTCTCATCAAAGTCGCCTAAGATCTTTGGAACAACCTTTTCAGGTACATAATGCTTATCAGCCTTAAGATCCTGCATAGCAATAAATTTCTTTACTTCATCGATAGCAATTGCTTCATCGATTGTTGCACGTGTACATGCATCCTCACAACGTCTGTTACATACATGACCACAGATTGCTGGAAGTGGATTGTACTTCTTGATCAATGCAAGAGCTTCTTCGTATCTGCCCTGTGCAGCCATCTTCAAGTAACCCTGTACTGGAATATGTGCTGGACATGCTGTCTTACATGGAGCTGTACCAGTCTTATGTGTGTTGATACGGTTAATATCACGGTAATCTTCTGTCCACATATCCTCGCTCCACTTCTGCTCTGTTGGAAGTGGCATCTTAGGATAAATAACTTCTGTTCCATCCTTCTTGCAAAGCTTCTGTCCAAGTGTTGCAGCACCTGCAGGACAAACTTCAACGCATCGTCCACAAGCAACACAGTTATCTTTTACAACATGTGCTACATATGCAGAACGTGACATGTTTGGTGTGTTAAACAACTGAGATGTACGAAGTGCATAACATACGTTGACGTTACAGTTACAGATTGCGAAAATCTTTTCTTCGCCATCGATATTTGTAATCTGATGAACAAATCCATTGTCCTCAGCCTTCTTTAAAATCTCTAATACTTCTTCTTTTGTGATATAACGTCCACCCTTGTTTGTCTCAACAACATAGTCTGCCATATCACCAACCGCGATACACCAGCCTTCTGGATCGTCTCCACAGCCTTCATCATATGTCTTACGTGACTTTCTACATGAACATGGGCTGGCAGCATATTTTCCATCATATTTATCTAACCAGTATGAAATGTGTTCAAGAGAAGATGAATTATTCTCCATGCTGATAGCATTCTCTACAGGAATTACGTGCATACCAACGCCTGCGCCGCCTTGCGGTACCATCTGGGTCAGCCCCTCCAATGGGATACGGCTCATACGCTCGAAGAATGGTCCTACTTCCGGATATCTCTCCAAAAGGTCTGCATTCATGTTGCCGAACTCAGCGGAACCCGGTACATACATAGGCAGTACCCACTGCTTCTCATGCTGTGGATTCTCATAATTCCACTCGATTACACCGTTATAAGACATTTCTTCCAACTGCTTCAAGAGTTCTTCCTCAGAATATTCCGGGCAAAGAGCCTTCATATCAGCAAGTGTTCTTGGATGACGCTTCTCCATCTTGATACCGATCTCGCACTGCTCATCTGTAACAAGATTGTAAAGGCCCCAGTACTCCGGGCTTTCTGCTGTGATATCTTCCTTGCCAAGTTGTACCTTTGCACGGTCGGTAACAGCCTTTGCAAACTTTGCAAGTGGCTCACGGAACGGCTTATTCTTTAACTCTTCAATACAATATCCCGCTCTCGGATCCTTTTTATTACGGTCCTCCTCCAATGAATAAGGGGTCATTAAATACTTTTCATCCTTATTTCTGTCCATACTTTCCTCCTCTTTCTTATCCTTCATAATCCTTATTAATTATTTTGCCAGTCCGATACTTCTTTACGAAGCCAATCGCACCATGCATCAAATCCTTCGCCGGTCTTTGCTGAAACAAAGATTACCTGTGCATTTGGATTTAATTTCTTAATACGCTCTTCCACTGCCTCTTTTGAAAAATCGTCGAAGACGCTTAGTGTATCACACTTATTGATCAGTACGACATCACAAATAGAAAACATAAGTGGATACTTCAATGGCTTATCGTCTCCTTCTGGAACCGACAAGATCATTGCATTCTTTACGCTTCCAGTGTCAAACTCTGCCGGGCAAACCAAATTGCCAACATTCTCTAATACAACCAAATCCAAATCATCCGTGCCGAATTCACGAATACCCTGTCTTGTCATATCTGCATCTAAATGACACATGCCGCCAGTATGAATCTGAATGGCTCTTGCACCGGTCTCTGCAATTGTTGCAGCGTCTACATCAGAATCAATATCTGCTTCCATGACACCAATGCGCATCTCATCTTTTAAACGGGAAATGGTCTGACGAAGTGTGGTCGTCTTACCTGCCCCCGGCGAAGACATCAAGTTTAAAAGAAACGTCTTTTCTTTTTTTAATTCATCTCGAAGCTTTGCAGCATCTGCATCATTGTCCTCAAAAATACTGCGCTTTACTTCGATAATCTTGTAATCTTGCATTTATTCTCCTCCTCATAAATTTATCACACACCCCACTCACCAAAAGCCTCGCCTCGTTAATTTTTTGACAAAACAGAGTCTAAAAGGGACGCATAAATATCTAAAATTATGGTAACGTAAAATCCGGCACATTTCAACAAGATTTGCCTCATTCAAATGCGCCGGATATGTTCTTATTTGCGTACAACTCCTCACTCGTTTTCACGTTGAGGAATAATGCCTCACCCTTGATTTTTTGGGGTTTCTCATTTTCCTATAGCACAATAGGAATTATCTCATCAAATGGCATCTAAAGCCTGTGCTAAGTCTGCAATCAAATCACGTTTATCTTCAATACCACAACTGATACGAATCAATTCCGCAGGAACGCCTGCCTCTTTTAATTGTTCATCACTCATCTGACGATGTGTGCTTGATGCCGGATTCAAACAGCATGTTCTTGCGTCTGCCACATGGGTTTCGATTGCTGCAACTTTCAAGTGTTTCATAAACGTGCTTGCTGCACTACGTCCACCGACAAGACCAAACGATACCACGCCACAGCTTCCATTTGGCAGATATTTTTCTGCCAATGCATGATATTTATCTCCTGGCAAACCACAATAATTTACATAGGCAACCTTTGGATGTTTTTCCAAAAACTCTGCCACTGCCTGTCCATTCTCACAATGACGTGCCATACGTACATGCAGGCTTTCAAGACCAAGGTTCAAAATAAATGCGTTTTGCGGACTTTGGATCGATCCAAGATCACGCATCAGTTGTGTCGTACATTTTGTAATAAAAGCACCTGCGTTGCCAAAACGCTCCACATAGGTCACGCCATGATAACTCTCATCCGGTGTACAAAGTCCCGGATATTTATCTGCATACTTCATCCAATCAAAATGTCCGCTATCTACAATCGCGCCACCTACACCTGCGCCATGACCATCCATATATTTTGTCGTGGAATGCGTAACAATATCTGCTCCCCACTCGAATGGACGACAGTTGATTGGTGTAGCAAATGTATTATCTACAATAAGTGGAACGCCATTTGCATGCGCCACTTTAGCAAACTTTTCAATATCCAAAACGGTAAGCGCCGGATTTGCAATTGTCTCACCAAACATAGCCTTTGTGTTTGGCAAAAAAGCTGCCATCAATTCTTCCTCCGATGCACCTGGATCTACAAAGGTCACATCGATTCCCATACGTTTCATTGTCACTGCAATCAGATTATACGTTCCACCATAAATACTAGTAGATGACACAATATGATCTCCTGCACCACAGATATTAAACAATGCAAAAAAATTAGCCGCCTGTCCACTGCTGGTAAGCATGGCTGCAGTACCGCCTTCTAACTGTGCAATCTTTGCTGCCACATAATCATTGGTCGGATTTTGCAAGCGCGTGTAAAAATATCCTTCCGCTTCCAAATCAAACAGTTTTCCCATATCCTCACTTGTGTCGTATTTAAATGTCGTACTCTGAATGATTGGGATCTGACGTGGTTCACCATTGCCCGGTGTATATCCACCTTGTACACAAATCGTATTTTTCTCCATTGTTTTCTCCTTCTTAACCCTTAATGAGAACAAGCTTTGCGCTGTCCATTTCCTATTTTATACTAGGATTTCTTCACTGACAAGACGCAAGATACTATTCGCCTTTTTTCTGTTCTGTAATTCCCCGCGTCTTCTCCAAATGACGAATCATTGGTATATTACAGATTTTTTCAAGAAGTGGCATCTGCAGATGTGTCACATATGCGGTAAACTTCACAAACGGTTTTTGACACAAAAGCCAGACAGTTCCAATGGATGCTTCAAATAAAATCGCATCTTCCACAATTTCCCCCATGCTCTGATACCACGTTTCACCTCTACGGAACACAGCAAAAATCAAACCATGGAACAAATACACTGCCATTGTTTTTGTTCCCAGGGACGAAATACTGTTTTTTGCCCCCGGAATCATAATAGCTACAATGTAAATCATCACATAGGAAATCAGATAGCATACCGCACGCAATGCAATCCCCATCGGTACGGACAAGCCTAAATACTCATAATCGTATCGTCCGTAAAAAATCTTGATAGAAATACGATCGCTCACTGCAACCCATGCCAAAAAAGCGTTGAGCAGCAAAAAGAGTCCAAAAGCCTGCATACGTGTAATCTTCGCGCGTATACGATCAATCCGCTCGCGATCCAGATGAATCCCCAGTAAAAAGAACGGATAAAACGTGAACATACGTGGTAACGTCAGATAATTGTCATCCAAAGAAGATGCTCCAACAGACAGCCCTATTGCAAAAGCAATCCAAATATGCCCCGGTATCTTTTTAAACCACGGCGTGATCACCTTCCACATAAACATTGCAAGCAGATACCATAGCGAAAATTTCGGGTACAAAAGTGCCAGCTCCGTATCTCTCCCCAAAATAAAGGTATACAGAATATAATATAAAATCTCAAACACAAGATAGGGCACCAAAAGTTGCTGTACCAACTTATAGATGCCCTGTGTCTTTTTCGAGAAATAACCAGATATAAATACAAAAGCCGGCATATGGAAGGAAAAAATAATCCACTTCATCGTTTCCATCATGACATTGTCATCCGAAGCCACCTCAATAAAATGTCCCACGACGACTAATACAATGAGAAACGCCTTGTAATTGTCAAATAAATAGTCTCTCTCTTTCATGTTGTATCTAATTCATTTTATGCTTCTGCAATTGCACTTGCCAAAGCCTCCATAGCCTCCATATCCGATTCTTTTAACGTAGAACGAATGGTAACGCTTGGTTCTACCACAGTCACATCCTTGAAGGTATCTACAATTGCACGCATTGCTTTATTTGCACATGGTGCCCAGGAACCATTTTCTACCAGACCAATGGTGCGTTTCTGGTATGCTTTTGCCTGTAAATGATGTAAAAAGTCCTCCATGCAAGGGAACACCCCGCCATCATAACTTGCAGCGCAAAGAACCATACGGTCATAACGGAATGCGTCCTCAATCACCTCTGCCATATCTTCTCTGGAAAGGTCACTGACAACCACTTTCTCTACGCCTTTTTCACGAAGCATTTCGCCCAGCTTCTCTGCAACTTTTGCAGTATTTCCATGAATGGATGCATATGCTACCAAAACGCCTTTGCTTTCCGGTTCGTATTTGCTCCAGGTATCATACAAACCAATATAGTATCCCAGATTTTCTTTTAAGACAGGTCCATGCAGCGGACAGATTGTCTGTATATCAAGTGTTGCCGCTTTCTTCAAAAGTGCCTGCACCGGATTACCATACTTGCCTACAATATTAAAATAATATCTACGCGCTTCACATGCCCAGTCTGCGTCCTCTGTCAGAGCTAATGCACCAAATTTACCAAAGCCATCTGCTGAGAATAACACCTTTTCTGTGGATTCATAAGAAACCATAACTTCCGGCCAATGTACCATCGGTGCCATCACAAATGTCAGGGTATGTATTCCAAGAGACAGGGTATCTCCCTCTTTCACGGTCAACTTTTCACAGTCCATAACTCCTTCTGGGAAAAATTGTGGTAACATTGCAAATGTCTTTGCATTTCCTACCAAAGTAACTTCTGGGAACAATTCTACCAATCTTCCGATACTGCCTGCATGATCCGGTTCCAAATGAGAAATCACGAGATAATCAACCTGACGACCTGCCAAAGTATCCAAAAGATTCTTCTCCCACTCCTTGGCGCCTCTGGCGTCTACCGTATCCATCAGGGCTACCTTTTCATCTAAAATCAAATAAGAATTATAAGAAACACCCTCTGGTACTACATACTGACTCTCAAACAAATCAATTGTGGTATCATCCACACCAATATAACGAATTGCATCTGAAATTGTAACTTTCATATGAATAACCTCCTGCTCTTTTTCTTTACACCATGTATCTTATAAAAAAATACAAAAAAAGACAAGTTGTGTTTTCTATTTTTATTCACGTAGTTCTCTTATTTTTTCATCAACAAGCGCATCATATTGTTCTGCAAGCGTGTCCCATGACGCATACGCTTTTTCTCCCCGATGATCCGGCAGAGCATACTGCTCTTTTAAATAAGTTCCAAGGACAGTGCTTACTTTCTCCGCTCCTGAAACATTCAGATGATCTCCTTTGTCCAGACAGTCTGTTTTCCAGTCAATACCAACATTCGTATTTGTGTCGTTCAAATTCAGATAGGACAATCCATTGGCTGCTGCATAGGATGCGATTGCATCACAACGCGCTGTATTATAATTATGTGGTGATGGCACGCTCACAAGCACAAGCTCGGCATGATTTTTCTGACATAAAGCAATTATTTTTTGCATATATACATCAATCACCGACTTGACCTCTTCTAAACTCATACGTGAATCCATATAGGTATCTCCATGTTTATATATGGTTTTGTCTGCACGCACCAGATAGCCATTAAAATCCTGCTCTCCATATTTCTTTCCAAACAAAAGCGGTTTCCATACATCATGATACCGGAAAATCGGGAAAAAACGGTTACCCTGTTCCGAGAGCGTAGACTTAATCTCTTCGCTCTTTCCACGGACGCGAAACAGCGGTCCTGTCTCCATGACAACCACCTTCGGTTTCTGGTGCTCAAATGCTGTTTCCAGCATCGAATACATCTCCTGCATCTTTTGCCCCGACTGTCCACAAACATAGGATGTCAGACCCTCATTTTCCCACATTTGCATCGGAGAAATGGCACTGTAACTCAAGCTGTCTCCCACGACAATCACATCCAGTGAGTTTTCCGGCTGCCTTTGAATCTCAATCATACTTTTGTTGCGGCTTTGAATCAAATGCTCATCCTGCATAGACACATAAGAAAGTGCCCCGGATGCGCCAAGAATCAACGACACCAGAATCACAAAAAAGATGGTGTTTTTAAAAGCCTTTGTTTTTGTCATACGTTTAAAATCCTGCATAAATCAAATCCACCTGTTGATATCCCACACCATATGCGCCAAATAAAATAACCGCAAAAATCAGTGCATAATAAAGTCCCCAGCGCAATGGCACACGCATAGCAGCAATCTGTTCCAGACTTATCTTCTGCTTTTCCCGTAAATGACCAATCACGCCTACTACAATACATCCCATAACAATAACAACATAGTCTGCCACATCCAGTCCCATGCGAAGCAGCGTACCATCCCAGAGTCTTTGTGGTGCTAACTCTTTAAAAATGCTGGCGAACATGGCAAAACCCGCCGTCAGTGTATTGGCGCGGAAGAACAGTTCCCCTGTAAAAATAATCAACCATGTTTTTGCGATGCGAAGCACATTCCACCAGTGTGTCTCTTCACTCACTCCTGTTTTCGCATAAAAATGTTCTTTCAACGGTTCTAACGCCACTTCCAAAAGCAGAATCACAAAATAGTACATACCATAGAAAATATAATTCCACTGTGGGCCGTGCCATAATCCATTAAAAAGCCATACCGGAAACAATGCAATCGCAGAACCAACGAGCTTTGTCATATATTTTCCCACATGTGCTTTTCCAAATTTGTTCCATTTACGCATAAAAGGAGAAACAGATACGGGATAAAAGACATAAGTCTTAAACCATACTCCCAACGTCATATGCCATCTGCGCCAGAATTCTGCTGCACTTTTTGAAGCGAACGGCTGGTTAAAATTCTCCGGCAGCGTCACGCCAAACATCTGCCCGCTGCCAATCACGATATCCATGCATCCGGAAAATTCCATGTACAACTGCACGGCATAGGAAACCGCAGCCACAATCACAATTGCACCACTATAATTCGCATAGTGATCAAATACTTCGGTGACCAAATAGTAGAGACGGTCTGCGATAATCATTTTCTTAAACAGTCCCCAAAGAATCCGAATGGAACCTTTCGCTAAGTTTTCAGAGCGCAGTGGGTTTCCACTCCACAAATCGTCAGCTGTCTGGGAATACATGGCAATCGGTCCTTCCATAATCTGTGGAAAAAATCCTAAGAATAGTGCTACCTTTCCCAAATGGCGTTCTGCTTTGATTTTGTCCCAATATACATCTGCAAGATAGCCAATGGCCTGCAACGTATAAAAGGAAATGCCAATAGGGACTGCCAATTTTTTTGCTGTCAGTGCCATATTACTTTTTCCCAAAAATGCCAGCATTCCATTTACATTTTCCACAAAAAATCCCGCATACTTTAAATAACCAAGGATGCCAAGAAGCACCAGTACACCAAAGAGCAAAACCCGCTTTTGCTTTTTCTTATATTCCAGTTTCGTCTGTTTTTTCCAGGCGCGCCACTGCGCATCTGAAAGAACTTCCTTTTGACTGCTGCTTTTTTCTAGATCTTGTTTCTCATCACTCTTGATCCGTTCCAGCCATAAACCAATATAATGTGTAAACAATGACGTTGCCATCAAAACAAGCACGAGTTTTTTACTAAACGTCCAGAAAAATGCATAGCCAGCGAGAAGCAAAATACACCAGCGCTTTTTTTGTGGCGTCAGCTGATACGCAAGCAGTACAAGCGGTAAAAATAAAAATAAGTATGTCACTTCATGGTATGCCATCTTAATTCTCCTGTAATCTTGTCACCATCGCATAGATTGCTTTTACAGAGTTAAAATTCTGCGGTACAATTTCAGATGCTTCGATTTCGATATCAAACGCTTCTCCCAATTCTGCTACAAGAGAAATCACACCAAATGAATCTAAAATACGATCGTCAATCAATCCTTCTTCCTTTTCCCAATCAATACTGTCATCCATATCATTTAAAATTGTAAGTAATTCTTCCATTTTCATTTCCTCTTCTTTCTGTAGTTCTATTTTATTTTTACATATTCAGGTCGTATGTTTCGCGACGCGCGCGCAGCTGTTCAAAGCCATTGACAGGATCATATAAAACAACCGCTGGAAGTACGTGACTCAAAAAGAGTGCCATCCCTTCTGTAACTGCATAAGCTCCGGTATGTTCAAAAATAATCACACTGCCCACGCGCAAATCATCAATTTTTATATTTTGTATAAGCACATCATTACCAGTACAAAGTTCTCCACAGATTGTCCAATCCTGATAAATTCCACGAGAACCCTGTGGTCGAATCGTCACATGCGGCTGATACATCCCGCGGATCTGCCCATCGTAATTCATCTGGTGCATGCCACCATCCACAATGCAATAGTTTTGCTCTTTGGAACGTTTCGTATCTTTTACAGTCGTTATGTAGTAGCCACAATCCGCCACAAATGCGCGCCCCATTTCCAGTGTCACGCTTCCCTTCCAATGCATTTCTTCTAACTGTTCATGAATCTCCTGAAGCGTCTCTTTTCTTTCATCTTCCTGCCTTGCGAAATAAGGGACTGCCAGCCCCGGTCCATACTCCAGTTCCGCTACTTCATACCCTGTTTTTTCTTTTAAGGTTGTAAAAAATTCATCCAGATAACGTAATTCTTCCCGTATCTTTTTCATCTTTTTTTGCGTTCCTGAAAAATAATGAATGCCACAGATTTCTAACAGGTTTTTATCTTGCTCCAGCTCCACAATATTGGTAAGTGTTTCCTCATCCATGCCAAATTGATTACCACTGGTCAATCGCAAATAGACTGGAACCATCTGCCCTTCCGTTCTTGCCCACTCCGTAATCACTGCATACTGATTGAGAGATTCGATTGTATAATGGCATCTTCCACCGTATGTATCTAAGATTTCCCACAAGTCATCCCGGTCTTTCATTACACCGGATATCAACAGCTTTTCCGGGGCGATTTCTTTCTCTTTGCAAATACGGAATTCTCCCATGGAGCACACTTCAATGCGCTCCACTTCCTTTGCCATGATATGCACCAAAAACGGATTGGCTTTCATGGCATAACAGAGGTTTCTGTTTTCACCTATTAATTTTTTATATTTCTTGCTGTTTTCCTTACCTGGCCTACATCAAATACATATGTCGGTGTTCCAAAACGAAGAATTGCTTCATCCAGAACTGCGGTATCTAGCCGCTCTGCTCGTTCAAATATTTCTTGCTCTTGCATATATGTCATTTCTCCTGTGTTGTTATTTTTGTTGTTTTTGCATTATGCGGACTCCAGAATTTTCTTAAAATAAGCCCGGTCTGTCTTTCCATTTTTATTTAACGGAAATGTATCCGCCTGAATGAATTTTCGCGGAACCATATACTCCGGCACACGTTCTTTCAGCGCCTTACGGATTTCTGTGCTTTTCACATCTCCCAGATAAAACGCAACAATGCGGTTATGTGAGACATCCATCAGACAACAGGAGCGTTTTAAGTTTGGCACAAGATCCATGGCCTGCTCAATTTCCTCTAATTCAATGCGGTGCCCCATGTGTTTGATTTGAAAATCTTTACGACCGGAGAAATAAAGTTTTCCATC
>OLFZ01001701.1_pt1 | contig 17577 bp, 11 predicted proteins | sample 1604861 | NCBI WGS metagenome assembly OLFZ01 (sample SAMEA3888895, study PRJEB22519) | human gut metagenome | biome: human gut; feature: human-associated habitat; material: faeces | place: Denmark | collected 2011 | reverse complement strand
TTGGTACACGTAGTGGGTTGAGTATCTTAAAACTTGATGAACCGGACGCATTTATTAATTATAAATCGGGAAAAACAGATTATCGTATTCCTTCTGACGAGGTTAACTCGATTATGCGTGATGCTCAGAGGAATATGTGGATAGGGGCTATTGGGGGAGGAGTTCTGATGGCTGATACACGTCAATCTACATTTGCTTTATATACACTTAACTTTGGAGATGAAGATATTCCGGTAACTTCCGTTCGTACCTTATTTGCTGATTCAGATCAAAACCTATGGATTGGAGTAGGAACTTACGGACTAGCCTGTAGAGAGTATGAAACAGGAAAGCTAAAGATGTATTCGCACATACCGGAATTTTCGGGGTTAAAAGATTTGCCATCCCTTTTCGCAGTTACCCAGCGTAAGAAGAGTGGTGAAATCTGGTTTGGTATGTATAATGGAGGAATCTACGTATATCGGAAAGGTGAAAAGGTAAAACACTTGACTACAAAGAATAGCGGTTTCCTTACTTCTGATTGTGTGTCGGCTTTATATGAAGATTATGAAGGGAATTGCTGGGTTGGCACGCGAGGAGGAATAGGGGTCAGATTGGCTGACGGTACAGACTATCGCTTTGAAACGATGAACTTTAATGATAGTTTGTCGGCAGGCTGGATATATGTAAGAGATATCATAAAGGATATGGATAACAGTGTCTGGCTGGCAACTTCTAATTTGGGTGTGATTCATATAACGGGGGATGTCCGTCAACCTTCCACATTGAAATATGAGAATTATAGTTTTCATAATCGTAAACTAATCACGAATACAGTCTTGTGTATACATCTTGATCGTTTTGGTCGATTGTGGGCAGGGACTGAGGGAGGAGGATTATACCTTTATAATCGTAACAAAGGAGAATTTGAGGAAAAAACGCGTGCATATAGTATTCCGGGAGACGTTATCGTTAGCATAGAAGAAGATAAAAGTGGTAATTTATGGCTGGGAACGATTTCCGGACTAGTGAAACTTTATGTAGCTGCTGTTGGAAATGATTTCTCAACCCATATCTATACTTCTGCCGATGGGTTGCAGGATAACTTTATAGTCAATTCATCGTGTAGTCGAAATGGAGAATTGTTTTTTGGAGGACATAAGGGGTACAACAGTTTTTTTCCTGATAAAATGGAAATACCTTCTCAGGAAACCAATTTCCTGATAACAGATATTAAAATATTCAATCATTCTTTCAGTAAATTGCCGGTCGAACTGCAACAAAAGATTTCACTGGTAATGCCTACCTATACCAGTAAGATTGAACTTCCTCATAAATACAATAATTTTAGTATTGAATTTGCCGCCCTTACCTATAAGAATCCCGAACTAAACAGATATGCTTACCGGCTACAGAACTTTGACAGGGATTGGCAGTATACGGATGCAGACCGCCGCTTTGCTTATTATAACAATCTGCCGAGCGGGACATATACTTTTCAGTTGAAAGCAACCAATGAGAACGGAGAATGGAGTGGCTATGTGCGTGAATTGACAGTGGTAGTCCTTCCTCCGTTCTGGGCTACCTGGTGGGCATATCTGTTATATATAATATGGGTGTTGGTCGTAGGAATTTTGATTTACCGTACAACAAAGAACCGTATGTTGCTTCGGAATGCATTGCGCCTGCGTGAAATAGAAAAAGCAAAAGCAGAAGAATTGAATCATGCGAAATTGCAGTTCTTTACTAATATTACGCATGAGTTGTTAACTCCGTTGACTATTATTTCGGCTACGGTGGATGAATTGAAGACACAGGCACCTAGTCATAATGATTTATATACGGTGATGAATAGCAATATACAGCGATTAATACGATTGTTACAGCAGATTCTTGAATTCCGTAAAGCAGAGACCGGAAATCTTAAATTGTGTGTTTCTCCGGGAGATATTGCGGATTTTGTGAAAAGAGAGACTGAAAGTTTTCAACCGCTGGTGAAGAAACGAAAGATACATTTCTCTGTACTTTGCGACCCGGAAGCTATTATCGGCTATTTCGTTACAGATAAATTGGATAAGATATTATATAATCTGTTGTCTAACGCTGCTAAATACAATAAGGAAGGCGGATTTATCCAAGTAACTTTGTCTTATGATAAAAATAAAGATTTTGTGCTCTTGAAAGTGAAGGATAACGGGAAAGGCATTTCAAAAGAGAAACAGAAAATGCTGTTCAAACGCTTTTACGAAGGAGATTATCGAAAGTTCAATACTATCGGCACCGGTATCTGACTTTCCCTGACAAAAGATTTGGTGGAGTTGCACGGAGGAACCATTTCAGTAGAGAGTGAAGTCGATCAGGGAACAGAGTTCATCGTGAGGATTCCTATTGACCGTTCTTATTATGAAGAAGAACAAATAGATAATGAAGCAATCTTGCCGATACAGAAGACGGTGACTTATGAAGTCACGCAAGTGGAAGCTACCAATGAAGTAGAAGAAGTGACGGAGAAAGCCAATTCTATCTTACTGGTCGAAGACAATGAGGAGTTGCTGCAATTGATGACTAAACTTCTGAACCGTGATTACAACGTCTTTACTGCCGAAAATGGGAAAGAGGGAATTACGGTATTGGAGAATGAGGATATTGACCTGATTGTATCGGATGTGATGATGCCCGAAATGAATGGCATCGAATTCTGTAAGTACGTAAAAGGTCATTTGGAAATCAGCCATATTCCGGTGATTCTATTGACTGCCAAGAATAAGGAAGAAGACCGTGCAGAAGCGTATGAAGCTGGTGCGGAGGCTTTTATTAGCAAGCCTTTTAACCTGACGGTGTTACATGCCCGTATCCGTAACCTGCTGAAGTATAAGGAACGCACGGCACGCGACTTCAAGAATCAATTGGTGTTTGAGGTAAAGGATTTGAATTATACAAGTCTGGATGAAGACTTTATAAAGCGTGCCATTGAATGCGTGAATAATCATTTGGCAGACGCTGCATTTGACCAGACACAATTTGCCGAAGAAATGATTACCAGTAAATCGACTCTATATAAGAAATTGAAATCCTTGGCAGGTTTGAATACTTCTGCTTTTATTCGCAATGTGCGTTTGAAAGCTGCCTGCCGGATCATGGAAGAAAAGGGAAATAATATTCGTGTTTCAGAATTGGCATATATAGTTGGTTTTAATGATCCGAAGTATTTCAGTGTATGTTTTAAGAAAGAGTTCGGGATGCTGCCGACTGATTATATTGAACGGTTTATTCAAGATGTAGAGAAGTAGATAAAGTCTGGTTCATAATAGCCTCTGTCATTCAGAGGAGTATAACGACGAAGAATCTTTTTTCCTGTACACAAAAAATGAGATTCTTTCTCTCGTTGGTCGTCTGAATGACAAAAATACATTTAATGCATTTCTGCTTTGATTTGAATCAACGGCTGATTCTCATTAATAGCTAATAAAGCGAAAATAAAAATTAAGTCCGAAGATTATTCTTCTCATAACATCATAAGGTGTTCAGATCAATGACACAAAAAGAGAAAGGTAGTATTGTAGCAATAATTCATCGATTTACCTAGAAAATAAAGAACTTTTCAAAATCAGCACCAACATCTATACGAAAGACTTTGACTAATTATGCAGTAACCGCCAATCATTTATTAATAAATTCTTTCATCGTTTATTATAAACGTCCTCCAAGTTTATTATAAACTCTAATTTCGTTATTCCTGCAATAAACATCCATTTTAAGCAACAAAAAGGGCTGCAATTCCCATAAAGAATCGCAGCCCTTAGCTTGTATCAGACTATCCAACAAGCATTACCCGGAGTGGGAATGCCTGTAATCTGTTATTATATAATACTTATTATTGCTCATTTTTCGTCTATATTATCAATGTTATTGAATTTGCTTCCGGTTTACACTTACAAATATACAACATTAAAAGCGGTTTGTCAAGTCCTCCATGCTTCTTTCATACATCTGATTACAAATCATACGGATTTGCGCCGAATGATAGTCAGTAGTATCTTGAATCATTTTTAAACCGTTTTGAATAATTAAAGAGACAGTAGGAAATGATTGTCTGATGATGGCAATGGGGCTGTTGCCTGTTCATTCATTAGGGGACACAAACTTTTCATTTCCTTTTTTATGGCTGTCTGACTATAATCTTGTACTTTTGTATTCTTCTAATGATTGGAAATTCGGATGAAAGAACGAAATAAAAGAGTATTGGTTGGCATGAGTGGCGGTATAGACAGTACCGCTACCTGTCTGATGCTACAAGAGCAGGGATATGAAATAGTAGGAGTCACGATGCGTGTTTGGGGAGACGAGCCTCAGGATGCCCGCGAACTGGCTGCACGAATGGGAATTGAACATTATGTGGCTGACGAGCGTATACCTTTTAAGGAGACCATCGTGAAGAATTTTATCGATGAGTACAAGCAAGGACGTACCCCGAATCCGTGCGTGATGTGCAACCCCTTGTTTAAATTCCGTGTATTGGCGGAATGGGCCGACAAGCTGGACTGCGCCTACATTGCGACCGGACATTACTCCCGGCTGGAAGAGCGGAGCGGGCACATCTATATTGTAGCGGGAGATGATGATAAAAAAGACCAGTCCTATTTCCTTTGGCGTCTGGGTCAGGATGTATTGAGGCGTTGCATTTTCCCGTTGGGCGACTATACGAAAATAAAGGTGCGTGAGTACTTGGCGGAGAAAGGATATGAAGCTAAGTCTAAGGAAGGCGAAAGTATGGAAGTCTGTTTCATTCAGGGAGATTACCGTGATTTTCTGCGCGAGCAATGTCCGGAACTGGATACGGAGATCGGTCCGGGATGGTTTGTCAACTCCGAAGGAGTGAAGTTGGGACAGCATAAGGGAGCACCTTATTATACCATCGGTCAGCGGAAAGGACTGGAGATAGCCTTGGGAAAGCCCGCTTATGTGCTGAAAATCAATCCGCAGAAGAATACAGTGATGCTGGGAGATGCCGAACAACTGCAGACGGAATATATGCTGGCGGAACAAGACCGGATAGTAGATGAGCAAGAATTGTTCTCTTGTGAGAATCTTGCGGTGAGAATCCGTTACCGCAGCCGACCGATACCTTGTCGGGTGAAACGCCTCGAAGACGGACGCTTGTTGGTGCGTTTCCTTGAGACGGCTTCGGCTGTTGCCCCCGGTCAGTCTGCCGTGTTCTACGATGGACGGCGGGTACTCGGCGGTGCGTTTATCGCTTCGCAGCGGGGGATCGGACTGGTGATCATAGAGAATAAAGACGAATTGTAGAATAAAATAAATAGAGAGATTCAGATGAAAAGATTAGTATTAGCGGCATTGATCCTGACTACAGCGGTGGGAGCATCTGCTCAATTTACCTCTACCGATACCTTGAAATATCGGATCAGCCTCACAGATAAGGCTGCAACCACTTATTCCATCCAGCAACCGGAGGAGTTCCTTTCCAGAAAATCCATCGACCGCAGGTTGAGACAGAAGCTGGCTATCGACTCTACCGACTTGCCGGTATGCAAGAAGTATGTAGATGCCATACGAAAGAAAGGCGTCCATGTGCTTGTCACTGGAAAATGGGATAATTTCGTTACAGTCTCCTGCAATGACAGTATGCTGATCGATGAAATAGCCAAACTGCCTTTTGTCCGTTCCACCGAGAAAGTGTGGCAGGGAAAAGTGTCGGCAGTTACCAAAAGAGATTCGCTAATCAATGATCCGCAGCGTTCGGACAGCCTGTATGGGCCCGCTATCACTCAGATTGAAATGAGCCGAGCCAACCTTCTCCACGATGCCGGATTCAAGGGGCAGGGCATGACGATTGCCGTTATCGACGCCGGATTTCATAATGCGGACAGAATCGAAGCGATGAAGAATATCCGCATACTCGGGACACGCGACTTTGTGAACCCCGAAGCGGACATCTATGCCGAAAGCAACCACGGTATGTCAGTACTGTCTTGTATGGCAATGAATCAGCCGAATGTCATGGTCGGCACCGCACCGGAAGCCTCCTACTGGTTGCTTCGCAGTGAGGATGAGGCTTCCGAGCATTTGGTAGAGCAGGATTACTGGGCGGCAGCCATCGAATTTGCCGATAGTGTGGGCGTGGATGTGGTTAACACTTCATTGGGATATTATGAGTTTGATGATACGACCATGAATTACCGGTACCGTGATTTGGACGGGCATTATTCATTGATGTCTCATTCCGCTTCTTTGGCTGCCGATAAAGGATTGGTGTTGGTATGCAGTGCCGGAAATTCGGGGCGTGGCACATGGAAAAAAATCACACCTCCGGGAGATGCGGAAAATGTTATTACAGTGGGGGCGGCAGACCGGAATCTGGTTAATGCTGATTTCTCTTCTGTAGGAAATACTACAGATGGCCGTGTAAAACCGGATGTGATGGCGGTGGGAGTTGCTTCGGCCGTAGCGGGTAATGATGGAACGGTTTCTCATGCCAATGGTACTTCTTTCGCATCGCCTACATTGTGCGGGTTGGTAGCCTGTTTCTGGCAGGCTTGTCCCTGGCTTACTGCCAAGCAGGTGGTGGAGGCAGTGCGGAATGCAGGAGACCGTAAAGAGTATCCGGATAATATTTACGGTTATGGTGTGCCTGATATCTGGAAAGCTTGTCAAATAGAATTAGAGAAGAAAAAATAATGGAAGAACATCCTCTTTCTTTATATGAACTGAATGCGTTGGTTAAGCGCAGCATTCATGCTTGTCTGCCCGATACTTATTGGGTTCAGGCAGAGCTGAGTGATGTACGTTCCAATTATTCCGGTCATTGCTATTTGGAATTTGTACAGAAAGAGCCACGGGGGAATAATCTGATAGCTAAGGCAAGGGGGACTATTTGGAGCAATGTCTACCGTCTGCTGAAGCCTTATTTTGAAGAGGAAACCGGGCAGGCTTTTGTTGCAGGTATTAAAGTGATGGTGAAAGTGGCTGTGGAGTTTCATGAATTGTATGGTTACTCGCTTACTGTGCAGGATATAGATCCTACTTATACATTGGGGGATATGGCGCGTCGCCGTCGCGAAATCTTGAAACAACTGGAAGAAGAAGGTGTGCTGACTTTGAATAAGGAACTGGAGATTCCTTTGCTGGCGCAACGCATAGCCGTTATTTCCTCGGCTACGGCTGCCGGTTATGGTGATTTTTGTAATCAACTGGAACAGAATCCCTATGGTTTTGTCTTTTATCCGCGTTTGTTTCCTGCTATTATGCAGGGGGAACGGGTAGAACAATCTGTCATTACCGCATTGGATGCTATCCATGCCTGTCGTGATGATTGGGATGTCGTGGTTATTATCCGTGGCGGAGGCGCCACGTCCGACCTTTCGGGGTTCGATACATATGAGTTGGCGGCTAATTGTGCTCAGTTTCCTATACCTATTATAACCGGTATAGGGCATGAGCGTGACGATACGGTGTTGGACTGTGTTTCTCATACTCGTGTCAAGACACCTACTGCTGCTGCCGAGTATCTTATAAATCATTTGCACGACACTGCCAAGGTTCTTGAAGATTATGCATCGGCTGTACTTCATACTATCTCTACCCGTATGGAACGGGAAAATACCCGGCTGAACCGGATGGTAGAACGTATTCCCATGCAGACGCGGATGAGGCTGAAAGAGGAACATTATCGCCAGGAACGAATCATGAAACATTTGGAAGTAGGCCTGCAATCCCGTCTGACAAAAGAAACCCATTGTTTAAAAATGATGGAAACTCGGTTGGGCATCGTTTCACAGCGTCGTCTGGTAAAGGAAAAGCATCGGCTCCAACTTTTGGAGCAGGAATTGAAGGCGGCATCTCCCGAAAATTTGTTGAAAAGGGGATATAGTATCACGCTGAAAAATGGCAAGGCGGTGATCGATGCTTCTGCATTGCAGCCGGGGGATGAACTTACCACTCGTTTTGCCAAAGGAGAAATAAAGAGTATAGTAACTAAAAAATAAAACGAAGTATGGCAGCAAAGAAACAAACCTATGAACAGGCTATGAAACGTCTGGAAGAAATCGTATCACGCATAGATAGTAATGAGTTGGATATAGACAGTTTAAGTGTAAATCTGAAAGAGGCACAAGAGTTAATTAAGTTTTGCCGGGATAAACTTTATAAAGCCGATGAGGAGATAAAGAAAATGTTAGATAATAATGTATCAATGTGACAATATGCTAATGTGGCAATTGGCTGCGTTATATTCCGCATGGCATATTTGCACATTAGCACATTGAGACATATAGGCAAATTATAAAAGCTATAAATAAAAAAGCTATTTTGATTGGAATTTGCAAATATAAAACGTAATTTTGCTCTCATTCGTAAATAATAACATAATTAAGATACACTATGAAAGAGATTGATTGGGCAAATCTGTCCTTCGGCTATATGAAGACAGACTATAATGTACGTTGCTACTATCGTGACGGTGCATGGGGAGAGTTGGAACTTTGTTCGGAAGAAACGTTGAATATTCACATGGCCGCCACTTGTCTGCACTATGGGCAAGAAGCGTTTGAAGGGTTGAAAGCTTATCGTGGAAAAGACGGTAAAATTCGTATTTTCCGTCCTGAAGCCAACGCGGAGCGTTTGCAAAGTACTTGTGACGGTATTCTGATGCCGGAACTTCCTACAGAAAAGTTTGTGGCCGCTATAAAGAAGGTGGTGAAAGCCAACGAGCGTTTCATTCCTCCATACGAAAGTGGTGCGGCTCTTTATATTCGTCCTTTACTGATTGGTACAGGTGCTCAGGTGGGGGTTCACCCTGCCAATGAATATCTGTTTGTGGTATTCGTAACTCCGGTAGGTCCTTATTTCAAAGGTGGTTTTTCTACTAATCCTTATGTTATTATCCGTGAGTTCGACCGTGCCGCGCCTTATGGAACCGGACGCTTTAAGGTGGGCGGTAACTATGCTGCCAGCCTGCGTGCCAATAAGAAAGCCCATGATTTGGGATATTCCTGCGAGTTCTATCTAGACGCCAAGGAAAAGAAGTACATTGACGAGTGTGGTGCGGCTAATTTCTTCGGCATCAAAAATAATACTTACATTACACCAAAATCATCTTCTATTCTGCCTTCTATAACGAATAAGAGTTTGATGCAGCTGGCCGAGGATTTGGGTATAAAGGTGGAATGTCGTCCGGTTCCTGAAGAAGAACTGGAAACCTTCGAGGAAGCAGGGGCTTGCGGTACGGCGGCTGTTATCAGTCCTATCCAGCGTATTGATGATTTGGAAAACAAGAAATCGTACATTATCTCTAAAGATGGAAAGCCGGGTCCTGTTTGTACAAAATTGTATAACAAACTGCGTGCTATCCAGTATGGTGATGAACCTGATACACATAATTGGGTGACAGTTTTAGACTAATAGAAAAATAGATTCTTATGAAAACAAATTCAGAATTGAAGAATCGGGCAATCGATGCGTTGACCGGTAATTGGGGACTGGGTGCGGTTATTACCTTGGTCTATGGACTGGTGATGAATGCCCCTACGCTGCCCTATCGTATTATGGAGTCGGTGGCTTCGTCCTCCTTTAGTCTCATTGCTTTGTTGCTCCTACCCTTGGGATTCGGCTATACTGTCCTTTTTTTGGATGTGATTCGTGGAATAAAGCTGGATTTTGCCCGTCTTTTCGATGGGTTTAAAGACTATGGACGGATATTGGGTACAATGCTGCTGACTACAGTCTATACATTCCTGTGGACGTTGCTGCTTGTCATTCCGGGCATCATGAAGTCCTATTCATATGCCATGACGCTCTTTATTCTGAAAGATTATCCGGAGTTGCAGTACAATGCTGCCATAGAGAAAAGTATGGCGATGATGTCCGGTCATAAGATGAAGATGTTCTTGTTGGATTTGAGCTTCATTGGTTGGGCTATTTTGTGCTGTTTTACTTTGGGGATCGGTTTCTTGTTCCTGGCTCCTTATGTAGAAGCATCACATGCTGCTTTCTATGAAGATCTGAAGAAAGAATTGGGAGAGTCCGTTGAGGCAATTTCTGAATAATATAGAAAATAGAAAGATAAGAAAAATAGACCTGCAAGTGAATTGCGGGTCTATTTTTTTTCTCTTTCACAGGATATTCCTACCTTTGCCTGTGGAAACAAATAATGATAGACTAATTTTCATGGGAAAAGGAAAACTGGAGAAATTTGCTGATATGCGGGAGTATCCGCACGTGTTTGAATACCCTTATTCGGTGGCCGATAACGTTACGTTCGATATGAAGGGGAATTGGAACCGTGACTTTTTTAAGAACGATAATCCGATAGTTCTGGAACTGGGATGTGGACGAGGTGAATATACCGTAGGGCTGGGAGGTATGTATTCCGATAAAAACTTTATCGGTGTAGATATAAAAGGGGCCCGTATGTGGACCGGTGCGACGGAAGCGCTGAAAAATGGCATGAAGAATGTGGCTTTTTTGCGTACCAATATCGAAATCATCGATCGTTTTTTTGCTCCGAGCGAGGTGAGTGAGATATGGCTGACTTTCTCTGATCCACAGATGAATAAAGTGACTAAACGTCTTACTTCCACATACTTTATGGAACGTTATCGCAAGTTTTTGAAGCCGGATGGGCTAATTCACTTGAAGACCGACAGTAATTTTATGTTTACTTACACCCGCTATATGGTAGAGGAAAACAAATTGCCGGTAGAGTTTATGACCGAAGATTTGTATCATTCCGGTTTGGTGGATGACATACTAGGCATCCGTACCTATTATGAACAACAATGGTTGGATCGTGGTTTGAATATAAAATATATGAAGTTCCGTCTGCCGCATGAGAAGGAGTTGCATGAACCCGATGTGGAAATAGAATTGGATGAGTATCGCAGTTACAACCGCAGTAAACGAAGCGGGTTGAAAACAAGTAAATAATAACAGAATGATGACTTTATATCCGAAATTGATTTTGGACGCCTTGGCAACAGTGCGTTATCCCGGAACGGGAAAGAATTTGGTGGAAGCGGAGATGGTTGCCGATAATCTTCGCATTGACGGTATGTCGGTAAGCTTTTCGTTGATTTTTGAGAAACCGACCGATCCGTTTATGAAATCTATGATAAAGGCTGCCGAAACAGCTATTCATACTTATGTTTCACCTGATGTACAGGTAGCTATTGCGACAGAGAGCCGTCAGGCGGCGCGTCCCGAACCGGGTAAGCTGCTTCCATTGGTAAAAAATGTCATTGCTGTTTCATCCGGAAAAGGCGGGGTGGGCAAGTCTACTGTGGCGGCCAATCTAGCTGTGGCCCTAGCTAAACTGGGATATAAAGTAGGTTTGCTGGATGCTGATATTTTCGGTCCTTCTGTGCCTAAAATGTTCCAGGTGGAAGATGCCCGTCCTTATGCTGAGCAGATTGACGGGCGTGATTTGATTGTGCCGATTGAAAAATATGGTATCAAGTTGCTTTCTATCGGTTTCTTTGTCGACCCTGATCAAGCTACTTTATGGCGTGGAGGGATGGCTAGTAATGCTTTGAAACAACTGATTGGAGATGCCGCATGGGGAGAACTGGATTATTTCATATTGGATACGCCTCCGGGCACCAGTGATATTCATCTGACTTTGGTGCAGACTTTGGCTATTACGGGAGCTGTAATCGTCAGTACACCTCAGCAGGTGGCTTTGGCTGATGCGCGCAAGGGAATCAATATGTATACCAATGATAAAGTAAATGTTCCTATTTTGGGATTGGTGGAGAATATGTCATGGTTTACTCCTGCGGAACTTCCTGAAAATAAGTATTACCTTTTCGGAAAGGAGGGTTGCAAACAGCTGGCAGAGGAAATGAATGTGCCTTTGTTGGGACAAATTCCTATTGTGCAGAGTATCTGTGAAAATGGTGATAAAGGAACTCCGGCTGCTTTGAATGAGGACAGCATTACCGGGCGTGCATTTATAGAGTTAGCTGAAAATGTTGTGAAGCAGACCGAGAAGCGTAATGCGGAACAGGCGCCGACACACATTGTGGAGATGAAGAAATGATTTAGGAATATATTTTTAAGATGAAAAGAGACTGTTCGGAACAGCCTCTTTTCTGTTTTTATACTCTTTATTGCAGTTTGAAAGTTACAGGAACAGTATATCTGCAACGTACTGTTTTGTCTTTTACAGTTGCCGGCTTCCATTTCGGCATGGATTTTACAACTCGTGCTGCTTCAGCATCTAGTTCGGGGCTAATGCTGCGTACAATGCTTACATGATCTACCGAACCATCTTTTTCAATAACCATCTGTACGATTACTTTACCTTGTGCTCCCTCCTTTTGCGCTGTTACGGGATATTTTATGTTGCGTGCCAAATATTGCAAGCAGGCTGTCATACCTCCGGGGAATTCAGGCATATTGTCTGCTATCTGGTATACGGGGTCTTCTCCGACAAGAAGTAATCTTACTAGTTCCGGATTTTCCATATCTTTGATGGGACAGAGTTCTTTTACCGTGAATTTTCCTTCCTGATAACCTTTATGGTTAATGGCAATGGTTTCGCCTACTCCTACTGTTAACTGAGCTTCTCCGTGAGCGTTTGTCGTGGCTTTGGCATTTGTTGAAGAAGAAATAAGTTCTGCTCCTGCCAGTTGTTGGTTATCATTATTAGATATTTGTAACTTGACCCGTATTTGTTTGCCGGCTTTGATGTAAGCGGCAATATCATCATCAGTATCAAAGATGGCAGTAACATTTGGTTTGTTTGCTGAAAGTAGAAGTGATTGATGTTTGGAACTTTTAGGAGAGGAAACGTCTAGGGAAACATACTTGGGAGTCGTCATATCCACTTCTATGGTAGCTTTTCCTTCTGCATTGGTTTTGAAAGTTTTCACTTCATCACTCGGTTTGATTTGCAGAGTAACATTAGGTTGAGGCTTACCTTCACTATTGGTTACGGTAATAGTGAAAGTCACTAGACCTTGTACTGTGTTGACAAAAGATGCCACTTCTTCCCTTTCGGGGCGTGGGGTGCTTTCTTCCGTGGAATAGATTAACCTTTCGGCTGTCCGTGCCACGGTTTCAATGTTGCTGACCAAGAGTAGAGCAGCAGTCAGCGGTGCAAACAAGGCATATTTGATATGCCCTGTGGTGCGGGTTCTTTTTTTGTTCATCATTTTAATTCTGTTTTTTAAGTGTGATAAGTTGAAATTATTATATAAACCGGTTTGTCTGTTCTGGTTGGCTAATCCCAAAAGGTGATATTGATATGCTTTCTTATTTGTGCCGGATTCCATTACTTTATGATCGGCAAGGTATTCTAGATTGAGTCTGATCTCTGTTTTCATTAGCCATGCAAAAGGATTCATCCAGCAAATGATATTTACTATTTCACTGATAATGACATCTATGGAATGCCATTGGCGGACGTGGGTCTGTTCGTGCGTCAGGATTTCTTGTTTTTCATCTTCTTTCAGTTCGGGCAGATAGACGAAAATCCATTGCCAGAAAGAGAATGGATTGGCAGGTTCTGATAGACTGCGTATGGATATTTGGTCTACATTTATATTCTTGCTTTTTAAGACAAGGCGGAAAATACTGCTTAGTTGGATCATAAATCGTGCGGATAATAAAAGGATTCCAATCCAATAGACGAACTTTATTATATCAAGCAGGTCGGGTGTGGGAATAGCAACAGGAGTTGTGACTACTGTGGCAGTGGAAGTATTTGTTTCTGTTAGCATCATCAGTGTGTAGTAATCTGCCAGTTCATTGATGGCAGGTTGTTCTTTCACCCATGCTTGCATATCCATCAGCGGATAAAGAAAAGAGAGGGCAAGAAAACTCAGCAGTGCGATACGACGCCACTGGAAGAAAGTGTCGCGACAGCAGAACAGCTTGTAGAAAGCATAGAATAAGGCGATGCCTATATTTACTTTCAGCATGTAGATGAGTTCGGGTGCTGTAGTTATCATAGTATTTGTGAATTTAGCAGGATTATTTATCTTCTTCTTTCTCTATCAAGTTGATAATGTCTTTCAAGTCGGCTGCGGAGATTTTTTGCTCTTTGGCGAAGAAAGATACCATTTCCTTGTATGAGTCAGCAAAATAGTTCCGGACCACACCACTTACAAATGTGCGTTTGTATTCGCTTTGTTTAACCACTGGGGTGTATTGATAAGTGTTGCCGAATCGTTTGGCCGTAACATACCCTTTTCTTTTCAGGTTGTTCACTATGGATGCCACCGTAGTATAAGGCGGCTTGGGTTCGGGAAATTTAGCAACTATGTCTTTCACGAAACATTCTCCCATGCTCCAAATATGAAGCATCACTTCTTCTTCTTGTATCGTTAGCTTTTCCATAAGAAAATGAATTGATTACGATGTTTTCGCAAATCTACGAAATTTTCGTAATAAACAAAAGGAATGGAAGTTAATTAGTGTGAATACAGATTGTGGGCAGATAAAAAAACAAAGTGAAGAATCCGGCTGTGATAGATTGAAGCGGACCCTTCACTTTGGCATGAAAATGACAGATGAAGTAAAGTTTATTTTTTGTGTAGGATATAATGGTCTGCTAACTCTCCTGTTATTGCCTGTTTGTCTTGATTGAGAGCGGTCAGGGTATTCTCACCGACTTTATAATATTGCTTATCCTCTCCATTAATTAAAGTCATGATATTACCTTCAACAGAGTAAGTTCCATATTCTTTGAAAGTAGCATCCTGCCGGTCAATATATTCTGATATCAACTCAAAAGTCTTGTCTTTTTTAATAGTCAGGGCCATGTTGATACCCGGACAGTCGGCAGCTGGAAAGGTTCCGGTGTAAGTACCGTCATAATCCAATGAGTTTTCTGCATTGTGCATATCCGTTGTTTCGGTGGAGATTGCAGAATCGTTAGTGTTTTTGGAGTTGCTGTTACATGAAGTAATCAGCAGGCATACGCATGCCAGAATAAAAAGTTTTTTCATCCTAAATAATTCATTTGGTTTTTAATTTATAAACAAATTCAGACGACATTTGTTCTGCGTCTTTTCTTAATCTCTTTTAATCTTTCGTATACATGTCTGCGGCTTAAGGTAATCTGACGACGGTATACGATGCAGGTGGTAAGGAAATAAACACCTGTTTGTATCCACAATACCCGGTACTCTGTCAGCACATCGGTCAGTGTGGCTCCCATATTGTTGATGCGTACAAAACCGTTGATGCCGAAAGTGGAAGGGAACAGCCATGAAATCACCTCCCAGAATTTAGGAATGGCAGTACCTGGCCACGAAATGCCTGAGATAAATAGCAACGGTACTGAGGTAAATACATAAATCATCATACAGGCTTCCCGATGGTGAATAAAGATAGAACAAGTCATCGCGAAAAAGATGCATGCCAGTATATAGGGAAACATGAATGCCGCTAGGGTTCCGGCTTGAGCTATTTGTACCAGGCTGAACATTTTGGGAACAAGGCAGAGCATATAGGTAGCCATGACAGCATATATCATAAGGTAAGTCAGTGATTTGCCTAAAACAATGCGCAGCGTGCCATGATAATGGCGGCTCATGGGGATAAGGTCTCGAAAACGGTTGTTCTCACGAGCAGTTCCGGCAGATAGACCTACTCCTAGCAGTAAAGTTTGTTGGATAATCAATATCAGTACGGCGGGTATCAGGAAGCTGGCAAAACCGTTCTGCGGATTGAAAATGGAAATATCCTCATACGCTATGGGAGACGTGCTCACTTCATCTTGTCGGATGGTTGTGTTGTCGGAGCGTTCTATCTTTATCTGTTTGTTCATCATCAGCGAGGCATTGGTGTTGGCTGTCAGCATGGCTTTGTAGTATAGCATACCGCTCATGTCACAGTAGATGGTGACATGGGTTTGAACTCCTTTAGTAATGTCGCGGCTGAAGCTTTCAGGAATATAGATGATGCCATACACTTTGCCGTTTTTCAATAAAGTTTTTGCTTCTTCCATATCACTGCAATGAGATACTATTTCCAAGTCGGCACCTGCATCTACCAGACGCAGGTATTCACGGCTGAGGCTGGAACGGTTATTATCTACTACAGCAGCAGGAACTTCACGCACTGTTTCATTGGTATATATAAAGGTATAGAGAAGCGGATAGCCTAGTGGTACCAGAATGAAGAAGATAAGTACACCCTGATCCTTTACAACTGCTTTCAACTCTTGCCACCAGATGTAGAAAAGGTCTTTAGTTCCTTGTGAGATGATATCTTTGAGTTTATATGCTCTCATAACTGCTTGCCGTTTTAGGGAATATATACATAATGTAATAGTACTGTGCGCAGTCTTTTCAGTATAAAGAAAGGCAACAGCATGAATAACATCAACGCGACTACTGAATGCCATGCGTAAATCAGCGGATATCCGTTAAGTGCCAAATCTACATAAATCAGGAAGTAGTGGCGTAACGGGAATAGATTGGCCAGTGCCTGTAATACAGGATTCATTGCCATAACCGGAAAACTCATACCCGATATGGAGAAAGAAATCACCCCCCATAGGGAGGCGGTGCTCAGTGCCAAGCGGACTGTTGTAAACAATCCGAACAGAAATACTCCGAAAGCCTGTGAAGCCAGTACTAATAACAGACCGGCAAACAGCATGGGCAGTATACCGCTATTACAGGGATAGTGCAGGAAACCGTATAGATAAACATTATAGAAGGTGGCCATGACAAAGAAAACTACAGTCTGGGGCAGCAATTTGCCGGTCAGAGCTACGGTGATGGAATTGCCTGCCATGCCCATCCATTCTTTTTGGGTGTTGGTTTTCATTTCACTTCCAATGGTATAGACGGTGGTCATAAAGATAAGCAGCATCAGAATACCTGGTATGATAGTGTTACTCAAATATACTGAATAGTTGAGCCATGGGTTGTTTAATACATGGGAGTCGATGACTATGGGCTGCAGGAACGCCATGGCTTGGTCTTCTGTAGCTCCTTTGGCATATAAGGTGGCACGGCCGATGGCTCCACCCGCCAGCTCGGACATGGTGCGCTGGTCTTTATAGAGTAATGAACCAGCTACCAGATAGGAATAGTTGGTATAAAAAGAAACCTTGGGTTGGCGGCTTGCTAATGCCTTGTCGGTAGTTCCTTTTGGAATATAGTAGAAAGCATAGATCTTTCCTTGCTGCATGGCTTTGCGGGCATCCGCGAAACTGGGGTAATGTGCTATGATTTTAGTCTGCTGAAAAGCGTCCAGATTACGGATGATGCTGCGTGTGGTAGCTGTGTTGTCCAAATCGACCACACCTGCCGGCATATCCGTAGGGAGTCCGTTCCACATTAATGTAGTGAAGAAGAGATAACAGAACAAGGGAGCTATGATCATGCAGAACAGATATAGCGGTCTTGTGGCGATGCGGAACACTTCACGCCGGGCTATGCGGAATATACGGTTATGGACAGTATTGTTCATTGTTTGTTATTTCTCGATGATGGCACTCATTCCCGGACGCAATCCGTCTGTTCTCTCTACAGGAACAGCTTTTACCTCGAAGGTCTTCAGGTCGAATTGCCCCGTAGTCATGGTTGCTTTCCAGGCGGCATATGTACCCAGATCTTTCATATA
>OLFZ01001693.1_pt1 | contig 17609 bp, 8 predicted proteins | sample 1604861 | NCBI WGS metagenome assembly OLFZ01 (sample SAMEA3888895, study PRJEB22519) | human gut metagenome | biome: human gut; feature: human-associated habitat; material: faeces | place: Denmark | collected 2011 | reverse complement strand
GGGATATCTGGGTAAACTTCGTGATGCCTGTGATGAAGACAAAGCGAAGTACATTTCCTTTGAGTTTGAGTACGGAGAATACAGAACGATAAACTTCAGTGCAACCTTCATGCTCTGGTGTCTTCCATGAATGCTGCAAAGGGGAATCGTATTCGTCAATCAGCACCACTACTTGCTTACCTGTCTTTTGATAGGCTGTGTCAAGGATAACTTGGAAACGTACGGATTCGCGAGATGTCTCTTTAGGCTTGATGCTGTATAAAGCTTCGTATTTCGAAAACTCAAGATTGAGATAGTCTTTGATTTCGGCAGCAGTGGCACCTGCACCGCTCATGTCAAGTCTGATGACGGGATACTCAGTCCATTCTTCTTCCAGTTCCATAATCTTCAGCCCCTCAAAGAGTTCTTTCTTGCCTTCGAAGTAGCATTGCAAGGTATCTATAAGCAGAGATTTACCGAAACGACGAGGACGGCTCAGATAATTGTATAAATCACCTGAGTGAGTAAGTTGCCATACCAAGTCGGTCTTGTCAACATATAAGTAGCCTTCCTTGCGGATAATGCTAAAGAATTGTATGCCTGCTGGCAATTTCCTTGTAATCATCTCTGCCATAGTCTTTCTGTTCTTTTATTCTTTTTGCAAAGATACACTTATTTTTCCATTTATTCAAGAATAATGAATGATAAATGCACGGTTTCGTTCTATAAAACAGAAAAATGCTGCAAGAACCGAGGCTCTTGCAGCATTTCTATAATGGGTTGTTTGCTATATGTCATTTATCCGAAGACCCTTCTAATGGCATTGCAACGAGTGGCAGGAGAACAGCGATTGTGTATCAGTATTTCTTTTTGCTATATTCGCTCGGAGTACACCCAAACTGCTTCTTGAAGCTGGTTGAAAAGTGGGAAAGGGTGTTGAAGCCTGTCATATAGGCTATTTCCGAGATGTTGTATTTGCCCTCTACTATCAATGCGGCTGCACGATTGAGCTTGTAGGTCTTGAAGAAGACACTTGGGTTTTCACCCGTCAATCCCTTTACCTTATAGTATAATTTGGTACGAGAGATGTGCATCAATTCTGTCACCTTGTTTACGTCCAGCTCGGAATTGGATAGTTCTTGCTCCATAATCTTATACAATTCATCCATAAAAGCCTTGTCTTGTGGCGACAATACTTCTTCTATAGTCTTATCGGTTTCTGTGGCATTATTGAGAATGGTCTTAGCCTTCTTACGGTTGGTGAGCAGGGAGTTGATCATTGCCAACAACACCTTCGGTGTGAATGGCTTGGTGACATAGGCATCAGCACCACTATTCAAACCTTCCACTTGATTCTCGGGAGTAGTCTTGGCAGTAACGAGAATCACAGGGATATGACAGAGTTGGATGTCTTCCTTGATTGTCTTGCAAAGCTCGTATCCACTCATTCCTGTCATCACCACATCGGTGAGAACGAGGCTTGGCTCTTCCTCACGTATAGCTTTCAAGGCACTCTCTGCATCAAAACAATAAATCACGCGATAGGTGGTAGCCAACAGCGTACGAAGATAATGTACCACTTCTGTGTCATCATCTACAATCAGTACCTTAGGGCGAGTATCATGTTCATCTTTTTGTTCCAGCTTGTTGATTATAACGGATTTGTCATTCGATGGGAGTTTCATTTTCTGGTCTTCTGCCAAATCTGTTTTCTCTGTATCGGAATATAAGTTCTCTTGGGTAGGTAGCTTGAGTGTGAAGATAGCTCCCTGGCACTCCTTGCGATTGCCTGCCGTAAGCATGCCATGATGTAGAATCGCCAAACTGCGGGCATAGTATAGACCGATACCCGTACCCCAGTTGATGGAGCCTGCCGACTGATTGTTCAACTGATAATATCGTTTGAAGATATTGCCCAGCTCTTTTTCTGGGATGCCCCTGCCTGTGTCTGCAACTGTTATCTGAATCCATTGCATACCATGCTTGTCCAGTTCTGTATCCAAGGAAACATCTATCTTACCTCCGTATGGGGTAAACTTCATGGCATTGGACATGAGGTTGTTGATGATCTTCTCTAACTTGTCGGCATCCAGCCAAGTGAGATAAGAGCCTTCCAAGCCATGACAGTTCAGCGTAATCCCTTTTTCCTCTGCATTGACGATAAACAAGTCCATGATTCTCTGCATCTCAGTGATGATGTCGCAAAGCTTAACATGCAATCGAAGGGTATCATTCTCCAGTTTATTGAAGTCGAGCAACTGGTTCACCAACTTGAGCATCCGGTTGACGCTTCTATTGATGATATTGAGCAACTGCTTGTTGTGCTTGCTGATATCCGCACTCTCACAGAGTTGTTCTACAGGTCCCGATATCATCGTCAATGGTGTACGAAACTCATGGGAGATATTGGCAAAGAAGCTCATGTTCATTTTGTTGATGCGTTGTTCTTGCTCTTTTTCCTTCTCTGCATTTCTTACCATCTCCTTTTCGATGCTGATACGTTGCTTAAACCGTATATAAGCATAGCTTGCACCAGCAGCCAAAAGAAGATAGAGACACCATGCCCACCAAGAGTTCCATGGTTCTGGAGCTATGGATACCTTGATGGATTTCTCGGCAATGGTATGGTTGGTGTCATTGCCCACAATCTTGACCTTGAAAGTATAGCTGCCAGCAGGCAAGTTGGAATAATAAGCTTCGGTATTGCTACCTGCATCTATCCACGTATTATCAAACCCTTCCATCTGGTAGAAGTAATGGATGCGCTTGTAGTCGCTATAATCGATGGCAGCAAAAGAGATGCTGAAACTGTTCTCTTTGTATCCCAGACGGATATGGGGAGCCTTCTCCATACTTTCCTCTATGTTGCCGCCTTCACTTGCTTGTACCAGCAGATTGTGTACCCTTAAGTTCTCGAACAACAGGTTGATATGCTGGTTGGTCGTTACATTCTGTGGATTGAATATGGTGAGACCATGGGTTCCTCCAAAGATAAGTGTACCATCTTTCAGCTTGCAGGAAGCACGATCATTGAACTGGAAACCACCAATGCCATCGGCTTCTTTGTATGAAGTTACCCTGTTGGTCCTGGTATCCAGCTTATTGAGTCCATACATGGTGCTGATCCATAGATTGCCACTTCTATCTTCCTCAATACTCGATATGTCGGAGCAAGACAACCCTTTAATCGGAGTTATATGACGAGTTTGTGCATCATACTTCAAGAGTCCATTGCTAACAGTGCCCAACCAGATATTCCCCTTGCTATCTTGGAATGTCTTGGTTGGAATGAAAACACTGCGCTTAATACAGTTCTTCCAATCACTAGGACTTACCTTGAACTCCTTAGTCTCAAATGTATTGCCATTCATCTCCAAAATAGGCTCGGAGAAAGCTGAAATCAGCAAGTTGTTGTTCTTGAGACGTATCAAACCTGGGATAAAGGTAAAGGCAGAAGGAAACAGCTGCTTCTTGCTAACTTTCTTTTCCTTGGCTGAAATGGAATATATATTGACACTCGCGGTAGATACCCAGATGTTGTCAAACTTGTCTTGTGCAAAGTTCATTGGAGCAAAGATGGGGTAAGTCTCCACGACGCTTAACATACCATTTTCATACTTACATTTGGCTACGTTTTCTACATTGGCGAGCCAAACATAATTGTGTCTGTCCACAAAAACGTTAGTAATAGGGTTCTTTTTGTCATGATTGCTATTATGATAAACTTGTGGAATTTGCTTGATTTGGTTGGTGGTCAAATCATATACATAGATGCCATTCTTCTTGGTAGCTATCCACAAATGGTTGGTTTTGTCAGGAACAACAGCCTGTACGGCTTGCCTTCCAACAGAACGTTGTAAGGCAAGGTTACTGTTGAACATATCCTTATAGCGATAGATGGTCTTTACACCATCTTCGTCCGATCCCAACCATAGGTTTCCTTTTGAATCGGTAAAGATTTGAGAGACTTGCATATCACCTAAATCAAAAGGAAAGTTCTTTTCACTTTGGTGAACCAGCTGATGATGGTCATCAAGCAGCCACAAGCCATGTTTGGCTGTATTGAGCAGCAAGCCGTTCTTGCCGTAAGGATGAATCAAATTAACACAATCATGGGGCAATTTCCATTTTCTTAGAGTTTCTGGCAAAGGAAGCATCTTTTTAGTTTGCGTATCGAAAATTAGAATGCCAGAATTGCTTGTTATCCATATCTTATGACCATCTTGAAGATAGGAATACTGTGAATATTCCTTCAGTGAAATATCCGCTATTTTCTTGAATGTGTCAGAACGATAGCCTTTCAGGGAGAAAGGGGTGCGAATCCAGATGATGTTGTTCTTGTCGACAAGGCAAGAGACCTGGAAAATCATCTTGTCCTCAGATATTTTCAATTTGACAACAAGTTTATTTCTCTTTTCATCATATTGATATAAAGAAGAACCTGTGGTAAAGAATAATCGTCCTTTCTTATCTTCAAAGACCTTGGTATAGTATTTATTTCCTTCGGGGATGGACACCCTGGTAAATTTACCTTTCTTGTTGTAAAAGCAGATACCATTAACGGTTGTCACCCACAAACGATTTCGGGAATCCTTGTAGATGCTACTGATTTGGTTGTCGGGCAGTCCAAGAGAATCGTCCACGCAAAAATATTGGTGATACTTGGTACCATCATATTTGTTGAGACCACGAAAGGTGCCTATCCAGATTTGCCCATACTGGTCTTCGCAGATGCCGTTTACCTTCTTGTTGGAGATATGTGTTGACAATACCACTTCCTTCTCGGCATTGGTATCATTGACCGCTGTCTGTTCTTCACGCTGACAAGCTGAGGTAAGGATAACTGCCAGAACTAAAAGCAGATATAAAAGTTTTTTATCTTTAATCATAAGTCTTGTAGGTTTTTATATTGCGAAAGTACGATAAATCCTTGATATATACAATATTTATAAAGGAGTTTTAACAAATCTGAAAGTTTTTAAACAGATAGAAAACCCCTTTTGAACAATAATTAAAGTCAAGAAAACATTTTAGAAAAAGCCTTGGGAGAAAAGTTCGTACCTTTGCAGCGCAAAATTAAACATAGAATATTAAATCTATTAACTCGCAAACCTTATGAGTATCAAACATGATTATGGAAGGTTACTAACCTTCATTGTATTATTGATTGTTTCCAGTTCTACAGCTATAGCACAAGAACTGATGAAAGTGACGGGTGTGGTTGTTGACCAGAATGCTGAGCCATTGATTGGCGTTACTGTCAAAGTAAAAGACGACGCCAAAAGCGGCACTGTCACAGGATTGGATGGAGACTTCTCCATCATGGTACAAAAGGGGAAAACCTTGGTTTTCTCTTATCTCGGTTATAAGACTAAAGAGGTGCCTGCCATCACCTCTAAGTTGAAAATCAACATGAAGGAAGACAACAAAATGCTCGACGATGTTGTCGTTGTTGGATATGGTGTACAGAAAAAGAGTTCTGTAACTGGTGCCATCTCTCAGGTAAAGAAAGAGGATATGGAGAATCGTACCATCACCAATGCCAAGTCTGCTCTTCAGGGTAAGACCGCAGGTGTACAGATTGTCTCTTCTTCTGCTCGTCCGGGTGCATCACCAACCATTCGTATCCGTGGTTTCTCTTCCAATGGTTCTTCCGATCCTCTCTATGTAGTAGATGGTGTGCGCCTAGGCGATATTAGTGGTATCGATCCTAATGACATAGCATCTATGGAAGTGTTGAAGGATGCCGCTTCTGCTGCCATATATGGTGCAGAGGCTGGTAATGGCGTGGTTCTCATTACTACGAAGAAGGGTTCTGTGGGTAGTGGAAAGATAACATATGATTTCCAATATGCCATCGAATCGCTTGCTAAAAAGCCTAAGTTGCTCAATGCCGAAGAATATATCCAATATATGAAAGAAGGTAAGACCTTTACCGAGGATTATCTCTTGAAGAATTGGGATGGAACAACCAATACCTCCTGGGTAGATGCCATCTATGGCAAGGGTAAGATGCAGAAGCACAACCTGAGCTTTACGGGTGGTAACCAAAATGGCAACTACTATCTTTCGCTTACTTATCTTGACAATGATGGTATGGTAAGAGGTAATAATGATCTCTATCGTCGTCTCACCGCTACCATCAATGCTGAATATCAGATCAAGCCATGGTTGAAGGTGGGCACTACTAACCAGATTGAAAAATATAACGTTCGTTCTGTTTCTGAGGGTTCTGAGTATGGTTCTATGATGGCAGCTGTGCTTTCTATGGATCCATTGACCCCTGTTGCATACGAGGGTGGAAACTTGCCTGCTCATGTTGCTAGTGCCTTGGCAAGTGGAAAGCATCTCTTGACCAATGGGGCTGGTAACTACTATGGTGTGTCTGCTTTCTATGCAGGTGAGCAATACAACCCATTCATCATGCGTGACAACAATGTAAGTCGCAACAGTGGATTCAATGTGAATGGTTCCATTTATGCAGATTTCAAGCCTATCAAGGATCTTGTGATTACTTCTCGCCTTGGTTACCGTTTGTCGGGTACTCGCAGTTCTTCCACTTCACTTCCTTTCTATGGAAATGCAACGCAAAGCCGTGATTATGTAGATCAGAGTGCCCAATCCTCTACTTCTATCTATTATCAATGGGAAAACTTTGCCAACTATATGAAGAAGTTTGGTGACCATACCGTGAATGCCATGGTTGGTATTTCTTTCCAGGAATCTACCTACGATTACGTGCAGGGTGGTTTGCAGGCTAATGGTGAAGACGCTGTCAAGAAAAACAATCCATTGTTCTACTATCTGAATTTCGCATCCGCTTCTGCTACCAAGTCTGTAGGTGGTGAGAAAACTCGCTCAGCCAAGTATTCTTACTTTGGTCGTTTGAGTTACGATTATAAAAATCGTTATTATTTGCAGGCTTCCCTCCGTGCAGATGCTGCCGACTTATCTAAGCTTCCAGCTACCAATCGTTGGGGATATTTCCCAGCTGTGTCTGGAGGTTGGACCATTTCAGAGGAAAAGTTCTTCGAGCCTTTAAGAGATGTTGTGGCTAGTTTGAAATTGCGTGCCAGCTGGGGCCAGAATGGTAGCTTGGCTGCCTTGAATGGCTATGCCTACAGCACCGATATGGCGCAGGGTAGCATTTATCCGTTAGTTCCTGGTAATAATTATACAACGTCTGTTAGTCCATCTAGTATGGGTAACGATAAACTGAAGTGGGAAACATCAGAGCAGACCGACTTCGGTATTGATGCGCTCCTCTTTGCTGGCAGAATGAACTTCAGCATGGACTATTTCGTGAAGAAGACCAAGGACTTGCTCGTGAGTGGTACCACTCCATCTTTGGTTATCGGCGGCACCACATCTCCTATCAATGCTGGTAACGTAAGCAACAAGGGATTCGAGTTTGAACTTGGTTGGAGAGACAACATCGGTGATTTCAGCTATAGTGTACGTGGCAACCTTGCTACCTTGAAGAACGAGGTTACTTATCTCGACCCATCTTTGACTCGTTTGCAGGGTACTACCTTTATGAATGTGCCTCTCACATACTTCGAGAAGGGCTATCCTGTGTATTACTTCCGTGGCTATCAGTTTACAGGTATAGACCCAAAGACGGGCGATCCAACTTTTGCCGACCTGAACGATAGTGGTGATTTGACCGATGATGACAAGATGGACTTGGGTAGTGCCATTCCAGACTTCACCTATGGTATCACCTTGACCGCAGCTTACAAAGGTTTCGACTTGGCAGTATTTGGTTCTGGTGCATCAGGCAACAAGATATTCAACTGTATCAACCGTACCGACTTCCCTATGGTCAACAAGATGAAGGAACTCTTCTATGACGACCGTTGGACGGAGAGCAATCCTAATGGTAGCAAGCCACGTGCTGGTGCCAACAATATGGACAAGTATGCTACATCCAGCGCAATGGTATATGATGGATCTTATTTCAAGATTAAGCAGATTCAGTTGGGCTACAGTTTACCGAAGACTCTTCTCAAGAAGGTAGCAATCAGTAACTTGCGCCTCTATGTGTCTCTCGATGACTTCTTCACCATCACCAAGTACCCAGGCTTCGACCCTGAGGTTTCTACCAATGATATAGTGGGTATGGGTATCGACAAAGGCGGTTATCCAACCTCAAAGAAGGTAGTAATGGGCTTCAACTTGGAGTTCTAAGGTCTGGAGGTTCATATAACTAACACTATACATATTCTATATATATAATAACATTAAGAAATTATGAAAAAGAATATCATATATAGTCTGCTTCTCGTTGTGGCAGTGTTATTTGCCGGTTGTGAAGACAGACTCGATATAGCAAAGCATGGCAATATGGGTGGTCAGGATGATTTCTACAAGACCAATGAGCAGACCGAGCAGGCGGTGGCTGCCATGTATAGCCGTGTGAAGGGATTGTATTATACTTGGTTCTTTACCAAGAATATGCTTTCGGATGATGCTTGGTGTGGAGGTGGTAGTCGTGGCGACAACAACTCATACGAGCAGTTGAATGAATATACCTTCGATTCTAGCAACGGCAATGTCGAGGGTCTGTTCTCGGGTCTCTATGGTGTCATCTATCAGTCAAACCTCATCATAGAGAAGGTGGCTAATGATACGGAAGTCAAGAAGCGTGCCATAGCCGAGGCAAAGTTCTTCCGTGCTTGGGCAAACTTCGAACTGGTTACTCTTTGGGGTACAGCTCCATTGGTAGATCATCTCTTGGGTACAGATGAGTACCGTCAGCCAAACAGTACTCCAGAGGCACTTTGGGCAGCTGTAGAGTCAGACTTGAAAGAGGCTATCGGCATGAATGCCTTGCCTTCCAAGAAGAACAAGGACGATAAGGTGACGGGTATGCGTGTTACCCAGGAAGTGGCAAAGGCTTATTTGGGCAAGGCTTATCTCTTCCAGAAAAAGTATCAGGAGGCAGCAATCGTACTCAATGAGGTGGTGGATTCCAAGAAGTACGACCTCTTCCGTGGCGACTATGACATGCAGTTTCATGCCGTCAACAACAACAACTGTGAGTCTATGCTCGAATTACAATGGCGTAATGACCAGGAGCAGACTTGGAGCCAGATGGACATGACCTTCCTGATGCAAGGTTGGCGTACTGGCAATATGACGCTCAAAGGCAAGGCTGCCGACGAAGTGGCTCAGGGAACCTACGGCTTCTTGAATCCTCGCAAGTCTCTCTATGATGCATTTGTAAAAGCAGAGGGCAAGAATGGATATCGTTTGCAGAAGACCCTGCTCAACAGTGATCAGATGACAGCATACGGTGTGAAGTTGAATCCTGGTCAGAACATCTATGGATGTGAAGGCTACCTCTTCTTCAAGAACCGCGTATTGAAGAGTGACAACATCATGGATGCCTCCTACTTCCAGGGATTTCAATATACCGACCGAAAGATTATGCGTTATGCCGAAGTTCTCCTCCTGGCTGCCGAGGCAAACCTGGAGGCTGGCAACACAGACATAGCGCTGAAAGATATCAATGAGATTCGTGAACGTGCCAAGGAGACTCCATTGCCTAGCGTTACCTTGGACGACATCAAGACGGAGAAGCGCTTGGAACTTTGCTTGGAATCTGTCCGCTATCAGGACTTGGTACGTTGGGGTGATGCCAAGAAAGCCTTGGCTTCACAGGGTAAGGAAATTCCTAACTACTCATCCAAGGGCGTAAGTTGGGATTTCTCCAATTCTACTTTCGGATTCCAAGACAAGCACATGTTGCTTCCTATTCCTTTGAAGGAAAGAGAATTGAATCCTAATATCCAGCAGAATACGGGATGGTAATCTTCTAATTAACTGATATTTAAATGATATTAATATGAAAAAATATATAAGTTCAATATTTAGTCTGTTTATTGCAGGGCTGTGTTTCACAGCCTGCGATAACGATGCTCTTGATGGTATGCAGGGGGTATATGCAGATATGCAGAATTATACATCGCAAGAGGCTACCGTGCAGCCTACCACTAAGTTGGGAAAAGGTATCAAGGCGCTCAATGTAGATATAAAAGATGTAAAGGGAACTGCCATTCAGATTAGTTTTGGTAGTACCGAGTGGATTCTTCCCGCTGCCTCTTATACCGTAGCTGAGACCGTGGCTAACAAAACTTGTGTGGTCAAGGTGAATGGTGAGGCAATGAAGAGTGGCGACATCGACGTATCTCTTATCGGGGGCAAGTATTACTTGAACGGTTTGTTTGCCAATGCCGCCGGTCAGCGAGTGAAGTTGAATTATGTAGGAGAGCTTGCCTTCGTTGTGGGAGTAGATGACCCAGAGGCATCGGGCTATACTCTTACTATCGCTCCAACTCAGATTGTCGATTGGTCAACGGGTGCTCCTGTCGTTGTTAATCCTAATGCTACCAAGTATATCATCTCTATCAAAAATCCAGAAGGTCAGCCTGCTGCTTATCTGGAAGCCGTGAATGCCAATCAGCTCGGTCATAATACAGACTTGGCTGGTGAATATACCATTCAAGGGAATGCTTCAGAGCCTTGGTTGATGGGCAATGGTTATGCTTTCCCTCAATACAATGCCATAGGTGGTAGTTATTTCGTGGATGAGGCTGGTGTCGCACGATACATCACGGCAGGTAAGATCATTATCTCTACCGTTAAGGATGCAGAGGGACAAGACTTATTCTCATTCGAGGGCGCTGACCTTGAAACCCAGAGTGGTGTAGATGGAGCGGCTGGTAAAGGATCATTTAAGATTAAGTTTGCTGCCATCGCCAAGTAATGCCTTGAATAGGAAGGTAGATACCTTTAATCAAGCAATGGTTTTTAATAATCAACAGTTGTTGAAAAAGATAATAGAGTTTGGGTAATTAATATAAAAAGTAAAACGTTATATCCAATGAAAAGATTTTCGATATTAGCAATAACATTATGTATGGCATGTGGTAGTGTTTCGGCACAACAAGCCCTCTTCGGAGGGCAAATGCCACAGTCGCCAGAAATTCATGCAGACAAGACCGTTACTTTCCGCTGCATGGCACCAGAGGCTCATAAAGTACAGATAACAGGTGACTTCTTGCCAACCAAGAAAATTGATACCCCGATGGGTAAGTATGATATGCCTGGAGTAGCCGATTTGAAGAAGGATGAGAAGGGTGTGTGGTCTTTTACAACCACTGCTCCTTTGGCACCAGAGCTTTATAGCTATACAATGATGGTGGATGGCGCCAGTGTTACCGACCATCTCAACGTCTATACCGTGCGTGACATCGCCAACGTTTCCAACTATTTCTTGATAGGTGGGGGAAAGGCAGATCTCTACAAGGTCAACAAGGTAGCGCATGGAACCGTATCAAAGGTCTGGTATGATGATGCCAAAGCTGGCCTTACTCGTCGTATGACAGTATATACTCCCGCAGGTTATGAGACCAGCAAGCAGAAATATCCTGTGCTTTATCTCTTGCATGGCATCGGTGGCGACGAGGAAGCGTGGATGGATTTGGGACGTGCTTCGCAAATCCTCGATAACCTCATTGCGCAAGGCAAGGCGAAGCCAATGATCGTCGTCATGACCAATGGCAATATCTCTCAGGAGGCAGCTCCAGGACAGACTTCGGATAATCTGATAGTTCCTACATTGGGATTGCCTAAGACCATGGAGGGCTCTTTCGAGGTATCTTTCCCTGAGGTAGTGAAGTTTGTGGATGCTCGTTATCGCACTTTGGCAAATAGTCAGAACCGTGCCATAGCAGGTTTGTCTATGGGTGGCTTCCATTCCCTTTACATTTCCATCAACAATCCTAAGACCTTTGGCTATGTAGGCTTGTTCTCTGCTGCCATAGGCAAGGGACAGAAGACCGGTGGAAGCAATGAGTACATCTACGACAATTTCGACAAGAAGTTGGCAGACTTGTTTGCCGCCAAGCCAAAACTTTTCTGGGTTGGCATTGGAAAATCAGATTTCCTCTACAAGGACAATACTGCATTCCGCGAGAAACTGACGAAGAATCATTATCCTTTCACCTATATGGAGACAGAGGGTGGACACATTTGGCGCAACTGGCGCATCTATCTAAGCGAGTACGCCCAGAAAATATTCAAGTAACATTTAAACTTCATAACAATGAAAAAGTTCACATTTTTGGCTGTTGCGCTACTCTTAAACTTGAGCAGTTTTGCCCAACAGGCTTTGTTTGACAATGCTCCTGTTATCTCACCCGAGGTGAATGCCAACCATACCGTAACATTCCGCTTGAAGGCTCCTAATGCCCAAAAGGTGCAGGTTACTGGTGATTTCTTGGCACCGAAAACCATTGATACACCATTGGGAAAGTATGATGCTCCTGGAGTAGCTGATATGAAAAAAGATGAAAAGGGTGTTTGGACTTTTACCAGCCAATTGCTTTCCCCTGAGTTGTATTCTTACAATTTCCTTTTGGATGGAGTGAAGATCGTTGACCCGGGAAGCGTGTATATCACTCGTGATATTACCTCAGAAACCAATATATTCATTCTTTCAGACAAGAAAGGTGATTGTGGTGACCTCTATACCGTTAACGAAGTGCCTCACGGAAATGTGTCTAAGGTGTGGTATGATAGTCCTACACTCAAGATGCAGCGTCGTATGACGGTCTATACTCCAGCAGGTTATGACAAGGGCAAGGATTATCCTGTACTCTATCTGCTCCATGGCGCTGGTGGCGATGAGGATGCTTGGACTACTTTAGGTCGTGCACAGCATATTCTTGATAATTTGATTGCTACAGGTAAGGCTAAGCCGATGGTCGTGGTGATGACCAATGGCAATCCTAATTGCCAGGCTGCTCCAGGTGAGTGGTCGGCAGGTCAATACATTCCTTCTTTCTATGGCTATCAAGGTGCCAAGCCAGCTGCCACCATGGATGAGAGTTTCCCTGATGTGATGAATTATGTGGAGAACCATTACAAGGTTGCTAAGGACAAGGCTCATCGTGCCATCTGTGGACTCTCTATGGGAGGTGGTCATTCTTTCGATATCTCTCGTCGTTTCCCTACCAAGTTTGATTACATCGGGCTCTTCTCTGCAGGTTTGCATGTGAGTACTACTGGCGATTTCCGTAATGACTTCTACAAGCAGTTGCAGGGGAATGAGGAGGCTAAGGCACAGTTGGCTACTCTTTTTAAGAACAAGCCAAAGTTATATTGGATTGGTATGGGCAAGACCGATTTCCTCTACAAGAGCAGTGCAGACTTGCGTCGCTACTTCGATGAGAAGGGATATAAATACACTTATATGGAGACAGAAGGTGGACATATTTGGCGCAACTGGCGTGTGTATCTTACAGAGTTCGCACAGAAGATTTTCAAATGATAAAATAAGTTTTTCAAGTAAGAGTTTTGTAAAAGATTATTTAATAAATAAGATATAGACAATGATAAAACAATTATTAGTTTCTTCATGTGTGCTTTTTTCTGCGACTTTCGTAGTGCAAGCACAGAACCCAAAGTTGGGTGTGTCTCCTATCCAGGATGTCATCAATGCGATGACTCTCGATGAGAAGATTCAGTTGGTGGTAGGTTCTACGGGTAAGTATGAGAGCCAGATGGAGGCTACCATTGGTAACCAAGGTCAGTTGGTACAGGGTGCCGCAGGTCAGGTGAATGGTATTGAGCGTCTGGGCATTCCTGCTACGGTTGTAGCCGATGGTCCTGCTGGTCTTCGCATCGACCCTAAGCGCAAGAATACCGACAAGACATTCTACTGTACCCACTTCCCTGTGGGTACTGTGATGAGTTCTACCTGGAACAAAGACTTGGTGTATTCCGTAGGTACCTCTATGGGAGACGAGGTGAAGCATTATGGCGTAGATGTCTTGTTGGCACCTGCTACCAATATTATGCGTAATCCTCTTTGTGGTCGTAACTTTGAGTATTATTCAGAAGATCCATTGTTGGCTGGTACCATTTGTGCAGCTATGGTGAATGGTATCGAGAGTAATGGTGTTGGTACTTCGTTGAAGCACTTCGCACTGAACAACCAGGAGACCAATCGTACTCGTAACAATGTTGTCGGTAATCCACGTACTTTCCGTGAGATTTACTTGAAACCTTTCGAAATCGTTATCAAGGAGGCTCAGCCTTGGACAGTGATGACTTCTTACAATCTCATCAATGGTACGATGTCGAGCGAGCGTTGTGACTTGATAACAGAGATTCTTCGCCATGAGTGGGGATTCAAGGGTATGGTGATGACTGACTGGTTTGGTGGTCTTAGCGCAGCTGCCCAGATGGAAGCGGGTAACGACTTGTTGATGCCAGGTAAGGCAGACCAGGTGAAGGAGATTCGCAAGGCTGTGCTCAATGGTCGCCTGTCGATGGAAATCCTCGACCGCAATGTACGCCATATCTTGGAGTATATCATGCAGACTCCTCGTTTCAAGCAGTATGTTGCCGACAACAACCCTGATTTGAAGGGACATGCTTTGGTGGCTCGTAATGCCGCTACCGAGGGAATGGTGTTATTGAAGAATAACAAGAATGTATTGCCACTCGTTCAGAAGATTAAGAACATAGCTCTCTTCGGCAATACTTCTTATGATTTCATAGCTGGTGGTACTGGTTCTGGCAATGTTAACCATGCTTATGTGGTAAGTTTGTTGGATGGTTTGAAGAATGCTGGCTATCAGGTGGATGGCGATATCCATAAGGCATACATAGAGTATGCTCCAAAGGCAAAGGCGAACTTGCCAAAGCCAAAGAATCCTTTGGAGGCTTTCTTGCCTGGTCACTTCATCCCTGAGATGAGCCTTGCTGAATTGAATATGTCTGCTGCCGTCAAAAACAACGATATGGCAATCATCACTATTGGTAAGTCGTCTGGTGAGTTCTTGGATCGAAAGGTTTCTGATAGCTTCAATCTCACTAAGGAGGAGAAGGATATGATTTCTGGCGTTTGCAACGCTTTCCATAAGGCTGGTAAGAAGGTGGTTGTCATCTTGAATGTTTGTGGCGTTATTGAGACCAAGAGTTGGATTGCTGGTCCTGATGCAGTATTGTTGTCTTGGTTGCCTGGTCAGGAGGGTGGTAACTGTGTTGCTGACATCTTGGCGGGTAAGGAGAATCCTTCTGGTCGTCTTCCTATGACATGGCCTGTAAGTTATAACGATGTTCCTTCTAAGGCTGATTTCCCTAACCCTGAGACTGTCAAGGTTGATGATGTGCTTGGTATGTTTATGGGCAAGGGCATCGGTAGCAAGGGTAACGTGAAGAATGTGGATTACACCGAGTATAATGATGGTGTTTATGTAGGTTATCGTTATTACCAGACTAAGAATGTGCCTGTATCTTTTCCTTTTGGTTATGGTATGAGCTATACTACCTTTAAGTATGGCAAACCTGTGGTAACGAAGGATGCACAGGGCAATATCAAGGTCCTGGTGACTGTGAAGAATGCTGGTAAGGTAGCTGGTAAGGAAGTTGTTCAGGTATATGTGGCAGCTCCTGGCAAGGATATGGATAAACCTGCCAAGGAACTCCGTGGCTTCGCCAAGACTAAGAAATTGCAGCCTGGTGAGTCGGAGACAGTTACTATCGACATCCCATACAAGAACCTGGCTTCTTTCAATGAGGTTGATAGTCAGTGGCAGGTTGAGGCTGGTGATTACAAGGTGATGGTGGCAAAGAATGCTGCTGACACCAAGCCACTCACAGTTATCGTCAATGAGAAGGCTAACGTAACTTCCAAGGTACGCCCTTGCTTGTTGCCTGAAGTGAAATAAGAGCTTGTCCCTACGTATGAAAGTAAGGAAATATTGTATTTCCTGTGTGTATGGGACGTAAAAACAAAAAAAGAAAAGAGGGTGTGTCATAAGTCTGTGACACACCCTCTTTTTATTACACCTAATATAATAAGGTGTCTCTTTTTTATTGGTTGTGATATGTACCTCTTGTCCGAAAAAGACAAGAAAGTTTACTTCTTTCCTGCTATTAAACCCTTGATGACCGCGTTGGTAAATCCATTCTGTTCCATGGTGTTGAGGCCTTTGATGGTGCAGCCGCCAGGAGTGGTAACCTTGTCGATGGCAGCCTCGGGGTGCTCGCCTGTTTCTTGCAGCAACTCCACAGCTCCTTTTACGGTTTGGAGTACAATCTTTTGGGCATCCTTTGCCTTGAATCCCATCTCTACGCCGCCTTCCACATTGGCTCTTACATAACGCATGGCGTAGGCGATGGCACACGACATGGCTGTGGCAGCAGGGAAGAGACGTTCTTCCATGATGAGGCTTTCGCCCAATTCATCGAAGATTTCTGTAATCTGCTGGATTTCTGTGGCAGATGCATCTACAGGAGTGATGAAGGTCATCGACTGCTTGTAGGCGATGGCGATGTTTGGCATCACGAGGAAGAAGGTTGGAGTGATACCATCTTTGTCTAACCACTCCTTGATGTTGGCTGATGGCACACCAGCAGCAACTACTACGAGTTTCTGACTCTTGTAGTCAAGTGCATCCTTGATGCCCTTCAATGTCTTCTCTACACACCATGGTTTAACTACCACGCATACGATGTCTGCGCCATGGCAAGCCAACTGGTTGTCGAGTGTAACGCTGGCACCCTTGCTTGCAAAATGGTCCAATACGGGTTGGTTATGGTCAGATACTGTAATATCTGATGGAATGAACTTCTCGCTTTGCAAGAGTCCTTCTGCCATGGCACCGCCCATAGCACCTGCTCCGATAATTGTTATTTTCATTGTCTTCTTATAGTTAAAATGCAATTATAGTGCAAAGATACTATTTTTATCAGAAAAAGAGCCGTTTATTGGCGATTTTTTAAGAAAGTACGGTTGTTTACTTACGATATTTTAAGAAATTCGTTAGTTTGCTCCCATTCTGGAAGTCTCATCTTCACCTTATAAAACCTGGGAATCCCCAACTATTTCAGTAACTTTTCCCCGAAATCTCTTGCTGATATGAAAATTAAACCGTAATTTTGCGGAAAAGTTCATATAACGATAGATATGGTAGAGACAAACGATAGACGATTACCAGCAGGTATCCAGTCTTTCGAGAAAATCAGAAAGGATGGATACCTTTATGTTGACAAGACAGATATCATCTGGCAACTTGCCAACAGAAATAAAACGTACAACTACCTGAGCCGCCCACGCCGCTTTGGTAAATCAGTGCTGGTCGATACGCTTGAAGCCTATTTCATGGGTAAGAAGGAACTCTTCGAGGGCTTGAAGATTATGCAGATGGAGACGGAATGGGTGAAGCGACCTGTCATCAGACTGGATATGAGTCGTGCGGGTGCAGAGCCGGGGACATTGCGCTCTTATCTCGACATAACTTTCGACAGATTAGAGGATGAATACGGCATTACTCCTAAACCTACAGCTCAGCTTGCCGACCGCTTTGACACTATCATCCAAACCGCCTACAAACAGACTGGCCTGCAAGTTGCCATCCTCATTGATGAATACGATTCTCCATTGCAGCATTCCTGGAAGACTCCGCAGCATGAAGCATGCACCTCTATCTATAGGGAAGTTTTTGCCATTCTCAAGGCAGATGACAAATACGAAAAGTTTGTCTTCATCACCGGCATCACCAAGTTTACGCAAATCTCTCTCTTCTCTGTACTCAACAATCTGAGCAACA
>OLFZ01001689.1_pt1 | contig 17622 bp, 10 predicted proteins | sample 1604861 | NCBI WGS metagenome assembly OLFZ01 (sample SAMEA3888895, study PRJEB22519) | human gut metagenome | biome: human gut; feature: human-associated habitat; material: faeces | place: Denmark | collected 2011 | reverse complement strand
TTGTCCGCTGTCACCATACCGAAAGCATCGGGTACGGTAAAGAACGCGAAATGAGGGGAAGCGGGATTAAGCATATCTTTACTGAAAACAAACTCTTCATGGGGCAGCGCCAATTGGGCCAGCAACGTGGCTGCAATGTCATGTTGCGAGCCATAGACGTCAATGCGCCTCGGCTCTCGGACAGCACCGCCCACCATCAACAGAGGTATCCGGTAGCGTTCTACCGACAAATTGTCGATATGTTCGGGATAAGCTCCCAAGTGGTCTGGAACAAACACAATCACCGTATTCTTCCACTGGGGGAGCTCACGGAACTGTCTTACAAAATCGCCTGCACAACTATCCGTATAGGCAAAGGCGTTCAGCCGGTCATTCTCCAGACGACGGAAAGGTACTTCAAAAGGCTCGTGGCTGCTGGAGGTCTGCAAGACACGGAAATAAGGAGTTTTCTCTTCTGCAGTTCCTTCGGCAGCTTCGGTTTTCAAGTCTTCCAGCAGACGGTTGAATACGAGATGGTCGTGCGCCCCCCACTTACTTAAACGTTCCGTTACGGGAAAGTCCTGGTCGGAAACAATATCTTCAAAGCCCGATGACATCAGGTAGGAACGCATATTGGTAAAGTCGGCATCACCGCCATAATAATACTTGGTACCATAACCCGCCTTCCGCAAGCTGCCTGCAATGGCAGGAATGGACTGCGTTTTACGGGGATACTTCATAATACTCGTAGTGGGCTGGGCAGGATAGCCACTCAAGATAGCCACCAGTCCACGGTCCGTACGAAAACTGTTGGCGTAGAAGTTCGTAAAGAGCACCCCTTCCTTACTCAAGCTATCCAGATGGACGGCAATATTCGGCTCACCTCCCAAAGCTGTCATCAACCTAGAGGAAAAACTCTCAAGAATCACAAAGAGTACATCGGGACGCTGAGTATTGAATAAAGTATGCAGCGAATCGGCAGATTGCCGCACAGAATCCGTCTCTTCCGTTTGACCACCGGCAACTGCGGGTTCAAGCATGTCTTTAAAAAGCCGGTCGGCCTCCGCAGCTTCCATAAAACGGTACTGCTTGCTGAAGTCCTTCTGCTTGGCAAGAGATTCCATCAGACTGAATGCAGGGTTGATAGCTGCATGGTTCAGACGCTGCTCGGCACTGAAATAGACTTTCCCCACATTCATGGTAGATACTGTAAAGCCTCCACGGATAGGAATAAACAGCAGCCCCGTCATCAGCAACAATATACCTGACACCTTCAGGCGACGATAAGGCAGTTTCATCCGCAGCAACAGCTTCTTCTGCAGCAAGATGCCGTAGAAAACAGCATACAGCACGACAGCATAAACAGCCATTGCCACAATTCCCCCCAGCACCATCCAAATGCTGACACTGGCCACTGCGTCTTTAGGGGAGGAAAAGAAATAGAATAACGGAGTAGCATCCAAACGGAACCCCCAATACTCGTATAATCCTAAATCGACAGTAAAAATTATGGAGATAAGTACTGAAATGAAGAGGAAATAGCTGCACCAGATGCGATAAAGGGATTTAGAAAGTGTCCATACAGAGGTTATGAAAAGAAAACCGGGAATAGCTGTCAGATAACCAGCCAGAGATAGGTCTAAAGGTAACCCATGCCAAATGACACTGAACCAGTCCGCACACGAGGCATCCGGGTACAGCGATTTGTAAAACAGCATAAACAGTGGTTTTTGCAACACAAAAATGCAGACAAACAAGCAGTATGTCTTAATAAATCCTATGAGCCTATCTTTCATCGGTGCCTTATTGTATATCTAAATATAAGGTGCAAAAATAAATCTTTTTATTCTATTTCTCACCAATATTAGTCAATAATTACATTGAAAGATAGGCTTATAGGATATTTTAAGTTTATCCGTTCACGCGTTTGTAATCTTCAAGGAACTTCTTCAGACCGGAATCGGTCAGCGGATGATTAAGTAAACCCTTAATGGCCGAAAGCGGACAAGTAGCCACATCAGCACCCACCTCTATACACTGCATGATATGTGCCGTATGACGGATAGAGGCGGCAAGTACCTGGGTGGTATATCCATAATAACGGTACATCTCTACAATCTTCGCAACCAATGCAATGCCATCCTCACAGATATCATCGAGACGCCCCACAAACGGAGAAACATACGTTGCACCTGCCTTGGCTGCAAGCAATGCCTGACCGACAGAAAATACCAGAGTACAATTTGTACGGATACCTTTGCCCGAGAAGTATTTAACGGCCTTGATACCTTCTGCAATGCAAGGCACCTTCACTACGATATGCGGATTCAAGGCTGCCAATTCTTCACCCTCTTTAATCATGCCTTCATAGTCGGTGGCTATCACCTCGGCACTTACATCGCCTTGCACAATATTACAGATGTCCACATAGTGCTTACGCTGGTTCTCCACTCCTTTGATACCTTCTTTTGCCATAAGCGAAGGATTAGTGGTAACTCCGTCGAGTACGCCCAAGTCATAGGCCTCCCGAATCTGTTCCAAATTTGCCGTATCAATAAAAAACTTCATGATATAAATGTTTAGATGGTTGATATTACAAATATAACGATTTACATCATAAATGGTTCCCGCTAGTCCTTTATTATCTTTCCCTGACGCAATATTATTCGGTCAGCGGTTTCGCTTCAAGAATAAACGGTTAGTAATTGTTTGCGGCAATTCATTCTCATAGTGGGTTACCATAATCATCGTTTTATCCCGACGATGGCAGAATGCCTCTATTATCTTCTTGACCCGACGGCGGTTGTATGTATCGAGTCCATGAAGCGGTTCATCCAATATCAGCAGTTCCGGGTCCTTGACAAAAGCACGAGCCAATAATGCCAGACGCTGTTCTCCACTGGAGAGTTGCAGAAAAGGCTTGTCTTTCAAGGCTGCAATACCGAAAATATCCATCCACCACTCGCATACCGACATCTGTTCGGCATGAGGACGTTTATACAATCCGATGCTGTCGTGCAGACCGGAAGCGACAATCTCTATGGCAGGCAGATTCTTCAGATAAGCACGATGCATTTCCGGACTGACATAACCGATGTGTTTCTTGATTTCCCAAATACTCTCCCCCGTTCCGCGCTTCCGTCCGAAAAGACTGATATCGCAGGCGTATGACTGCGGATTATCCGCACAAACCAAACTAAGCAAGGTAGACTTGCCAGCACCGTTCTCGCCACTCAGCGCCCACTTCTCACCACGCATCACTGTCCAATCCAGCTCCTTCAGAATGGTACGGTCATCGTAACGGATGCTAACCCCGTTCAATTTCACCACTTCGTCCGAAGTGAAATTCGCATGTTCGTAGGGCAAATCGAGAATACGCCGCTGCAATTCCTCCAACGCTCCGGCCTCTTCCTGAATACGCATCTGATTGCCCGCACAGAATGCCTGCACATACTCCTCACGTTCCATCTTTTCGCCCACCTTCATGTCCTCTACCGGCACAACATGTGTAATAAATGAAGGTATGTCATCCAACATGGAAAGCACAAGGACAATCTGCAACTCGCCCAGCCGGGTAAGCCGATCCAGCAAATTAAAAAGCAGTTCACGGGTAGGCGCATCCAGCCCTATGAAAGGATTGTCCATGATAAGAATTCGGGGAACAGTCAGTAAAGCTTTAGTCAACTGAAACTTGCGCAGCTCCCCACTGCTGAGAAGAATGATTTTCTTGTCAAGCATCGGCTCTATGCTGAAAAGTTCAAATAGCTGCCGCCTCAAGACATCGTCTTTTACCTCTCCCAGCACTTCGCGTACTAGCGGAGCATCCTCCTGGTCGTGGGCATTCCAACGCTGTTGATAGTAATAATTGGCATCGGCAGAACCGTAAGTATCACGGAAGGCAATGTATTTGATATTGTCATAGGCAGTTTTCGTGAGGGAGGGAGAGAAATCATAGGTAAGCTCACCATCACGCAAAGGATACTTTTCCGTCAGCATATCCACCAGGAGGCTCTTTCCGGCTCCGTTCGGTCCTACAATGGCAATGTGTTCTCCTGCCAGGAAATCAAGGGTGGCAGGCTCTGTCAAACGAACAAGCGGGTTGCGTACTACGCCCCCCGCTATGTGTATTGTATGTTGCTGCATCATCCAATCATCATTTATACATAATCAGTGCCGATTGGGCCGGAACAACAACTTCGGGGCCGTACAGTGTGCCCAAACCTTGTTCATTGATAAAGCCATCCTTGCAGACCACTGTATATTTACCTTCGGGTACGGTAAGTTTGGCAGGCTCCTTACGGGCATTCAAGACTACTATAATATCTCCCCATGCATCACCGTTGGCATTTTCTTTCAGACGGTAAACCACCACATTGCTGCCGTCAACCGGTAGAAATTCCAAATGCTTACGCACCAAATCCGCATCACCCATACGGAAAGCCGGATGCTTCTTACGAAGCTGTATCAACCCTTTATAATAAGCAAATACATCTGCATGCTCCGCCTTTCGTCTCCAATCAATCGCATTGATGGAATCGGGACTCTCAAAACTATTGTGTACTCCCTTCTTGTCACGCATCACTTCCTCACCGGCATAAATAAACGGTACACCTTGGGAAGTGAATACGGCTGTTTGCGCCAGTTTGTCAAGCTTTGCCAATTCTACGGGAGTAATACCCGGGATACTTGCTTTCAGCCTATCCACCAAGCACATATCATCATGGCAGGAAACATAGCTGATCATCTGTGTAGGTTGTTCCGCCCACGGAGCCTTACTATAATTCACAGAGTCATTATTTACTTGCGGATGCCTGATGGCTCCTACAATACCAAACTTTATGCTCTCCTCTCCTCCCGGCAATCCGGCAAGGAAAGCACCTTGATGATTGTCATTGAACGGACCGCGCAAAGCATCACGCATTTCGTCAGAGAAAGCAGCAACACCCGGCATCTTATAAGTATTGGCTTTCATTGCCAGAGAATCTTCCGCCATCTGTGGAGCCGATGCCGCCCATCCTTCACCATATATAAATATAGTCGGATCTACAGACGTTGCCGCCTTACGGATTTCGTTCATTGTCTCGATGTCATGGATACCCATCAAGTCAAAACGGAATCCGTCAATGTGATATTCATTAATCCAATGTAATACAGACTCTATCATGTATTTACGCATCATCGGACGGTTGCTGGCAGTTTCATTGCCACAAGCCGAACCGTCTGCATACGTTCCGTCCGGTCGCTGACGGTAAAAGTATCCCGGCACTGTACGTTCAAAATTACTGTCGGATGTATTGAAAGTATGGTTATACACCACATCCAGAACAACACGGATACCTGCTTTGTGCAGAGCCTGCACCATCTGCTTGAATTCCCGGATACGAACATCCGGTTTGTAGGGGTCGGTAGAATAAGAGCCGTCAGGCACATTGTAGTTCTGCGGATCATATCCCCAATTATACTTGTTCTCGTCCAGCCTTGTCTCATCAACGGAGGCATAGTCATAAGACGGAAGAAGATGTACATGTGTCACTCCCAATTCTTTCAGATGGTCAATGCCGGTTGCCAGCTTGTCGGGACTTACCGTTCCTTGTTCTGTCAATGCCAGGAACTTTCCTTTATGCTCAATACCCGACGACGGGTCGATGGACATGTCACGATGGTGCATTTCATAAAGAATCACATCGGCAGGAGAGGCCAATGCCGGACGTTTATCATCTGCCCATCCTTCGGGGTCCGTGGATTTCATGTCGATGATGGCGGCACGCTTTCCATTCACCCCTACAGCTTTGGCATTGATACCCGGAGTGTCCCCCAACCACTTATCATTGATTTTCACATTGAATGTGTAGAATTTACCTATCAAGTCCTTTTCAACTTTAGTTTTCCAAGTTCCTTCTTCAGAGGATTCCATTGAAATAGTTTCATAGGCATGCCCTCCGTCTCCTGCTTCGAACAACATCAGGCGAACTTCATCTGCCGTAGGTGCCCACAATGTGAATTGCGTGGCAGCAGGTGTATATTCCATCTCTGTCAGACTACCCGAACGGACAGGGTAAAGTTCGTACGAAGCATACTCCGTCTTCGCGGGAGTGCAGCTTACAACCGTCGTTGCAGCCACTCCAATGATAGCAAGTTCATTCAATTTCATGATATTATTTTTAGATTCTACATTTCAATTCTTATCACTTCTTCACCTTATCCGGATTTTTGGCAATAAAGTCTTTCCAGCCATGATAGCCTTTCTCCACCGTGGGACGCCCCATCTGCAGAAAGTGACAATAGGCAGCAGCAAGCCCGTCCGTTGCATCCATAAAAGTAGGCATATCCTCTTTAGGAAAATGCAGCATACGCTGCAACATGTCCGCCACCTGTTCCTTGGATGCCTGTCCGTTTCCGGTGATGGCCATCTTTATTTTTAAAGGAGCATATTCCGTAATGGGAATATCCCTGCTCAAAGCAGCTGCCATTGCTACGCCTTGCGCACGCCCCAACTTCAACATGGACTGTACATTCTTTCCGAAGAAAGGGGCCTCAATAGCGAGCTCGTCAGGCAAATAACTCTCTATGATACTCAGTACCCGTTCATGAATATGACGTAACTTCAGATAGTGGTCTCCAAATTTGCGGAGGTCGATAATTCCCATGGCTATCATTTCCGGCTTGACACCTGCCACACGCAATACTCCATACCCCATAATGGTGGTACCAGGGTCTATACCCAATATTATTTTCTCTTTGACCGGTTGTATCACACTATTACCTCCATCAATGTAGGAAAGCCAATCACTTTATCTTTAAAGATATTCAGTAATTCCTCGTTCAGTTTCACTCCTTGCTCTTGATACCAACGATGCAGTTTGGCAGAGTTTTCTACCTCAAACTGAACAGAATAGCAGATGCTTCCTTCTTCAATATGACTCAAGATACGGGCTATACGTGGAGCATACAATGTTCCGTTCTTTTCTACCTCGGGAAGATAGTGTTCCTGCATCCATATCAGGAAGTTTTTGTCTTCTCCTTCCTCTACATGATAAGTGGTATTATATATCAGCATAACTTATTTTTTCAAATTCTTTCGCAAACATAGCAATTATTTCAGAATAATGCATTATATTTGCACCATCAAAAACGAAAGCAAGCCTGCAAACGTTGGCAACGGGGCGTTAGCTCATCTGGCTAGAGCGCGACACTGGCAGTGTCGAGGTGATGAGTTCGAGTCTCATACGCTCCACGAAAATTAAAACGGTTAGATTAGTCTAATCGTTTTTTTTGTACGCATTAACGAGCTATAAATTTACATATAGTCCATTTTCATTCGACAACTCATGAAAGAAGCTTTTACACGCAAGTCATTACTTATTTTAGGACGTGGCATAGGGCAAGTCATGTTCCAAAACAATGCATTGTCCGGATTATTGATGTTGATTGGAATCTTTTTGAATTCATGGCAAATGGGCCTATTGGCTGTAAGTGGCAACATAATAAGTACGTTGACAGCCCGTATCTCAGGATATGACTGTGATGATATAAAAAATGGATTATATGGTTTTAACGGTACACTGGTAGGAATAGCCGTAGGGGTCTTTATGCTTCTGACTGTAAGTTCCTTGATGCTGATGGCTATTGCCTCGTGTGCATCTACCTACATTGCACGGTTTTTCAACATGCAACGCGTGTTGCCCGGATTCACTACCCCTTTTATCCTTTCTGTATGGATGCTGCTGGGATTGTGCAGTTGGCTGATGCCTGACATGCTACTCGTCTCTGATACAGAAACACCCGCTTCTTCCTCCATAAATTACTTACAATGTTTCAGTATGGGCATAGGCCAGGTGATGTTTCAAGGAAACATGATGACCGGACTATTTTTCCTTGCAGGCATTCTCGTGAATTCCCGGAATGCAGCAGTATATACCATATTGGGAGCACTTCTCCCCCTCCTCCTAGCCACATTATTGGGAGTGGATTCCGAAGCTTTGAATATGGGTCTGATGGGATATAATGGCGTATTGTGTGCCCTTGCTTTAGGAGGTAAAAGCTGGATGAGCTGTATATGGGCTGCATGTTCCGTTTTACTCTCTGTTGTATTGCAAATTGTGGGAATGAATTGGGGAATTATTACATTGACCGCACCTTTCGTTCTCTCCGTATGGCTGACAATGGGAATAAAAAATCTCTATCTCTTTTTCAAATTAGGCAGAAAGCAAGCCACCAACCCCAGTAAAGGCATAAAGGCACATACATTATAAACAGCCTCTATACCATACTTATCTGCCATACCTCCCAATACAGTCGAAGCGATACCGGCAATTCCAAAAGCGAAACCAAAAAACAACCCGGAAATCAAACCCAGCTTATTGGGTAGCAATTCCTGGGCGTACAGCAATATGGCAGGAAAAGCGGAAGAAAGCATCAGACCGACACAGAAGCTCAGCACTACTGTCCATGCAAGCCCTACGTGAGGCATCATCATACTAAATGGAGCCGTTCCAAGAATGGAAGCCCAGATGACATATTTACGTCCTACCCTGTCACCTACGGGACCTCCCACCAATGTTCCGATGGCAGTGGCTACCAGGAAGACAAACAAGAAGAGCTGTGAATCCTGAACAGTAACACCAAATTTATGGATCAGATAGAATGTATAGTAGCTCGTCAAACTTGCCATATAGATATATTTGGAGAAGATAAGTATCAGCAGAATACTTATGGCAAACACCGTCATCTTTGAGGAAAGAGGGCGTTCTATCTTTCCTGCCACAAGCATCGGGCGTTTCTTGATGTGGTTCAAGTAGGAACGGAACCAACGACATATAGGAATCATCACCACGATGGCAATCAAGGCAAAAACCATGAACAAGGCAATGTGATGCCTCCCGTAAGGAGCTACCAGCAAAGCCACCAGTAACGGTCCAAGCGAGCCACCCAAATTCCCGCCCACCTGAAATAGAGACTGCGCCAGTCCGCGTTTTCCGCCGGAAGCCAGAAAAGTAATACGTGACGCCTCCGGATGGAGTACAGACGAACCGATACCCACAATGAATACCGAAGCCAGCAACCAATACAGATTAGTAGCAAAAGCCAGATTCATGATACCGACCAAAGTAAAGCCCATACCTATCGGCAATGACCAGGCAATGGGGCGCTTATCAAAGAACAATCCCATTAGAGGCTGAAACACGGACGCCGACATCTGATACACCAACGTAATCAGACCAATCTGGGCAAAACTCAAGGATAAATCCTCCTTGAACAAAGGGTATACTGCCGAAATAACCGATTGCAGCATATCGTTCAAACAATGCGAAATACTCAATGCTATAAGAATAGGAAAAGCAATTCTACGGATAGGAGGTCTCTGATTCTGTATCATCTTATACTGTCTATTACAAAAAACGGTGCAAAGGTACGTAAAAAATACATATCCAATCCACATAAAGACAAAACTCCCCGATTCTCGTCAATACAGAATCGGGGAGTTTTATCTTTATCAGTTCAGCAATCCCGGATTGGCTTCTATGGCTTCTTTCGGAATGGCCAATGTATAGCGGGCATCATTCTCTTCGAGTACATAACGCGTACCATCAAGCACTTTCTCCAAACGCGGACGGGTGGAACGACGAAGGTCAAACCAGCGATGTCCTTCAAAAGCAAGTTCACGGGCACGTTCATCTAATATTTCCTGTACCAACGCTTCCTTATCCATGGCATTGACAACAACGGATTTCGCTTCGTAGGCCTCCGGTGCATAACGTTTCCGCATCAGTTCCAGCAGGCGAGTACGTGCTTGAGACAGTTCTCCAAGTCGGGCAGCAGCCTCAGCAGCCGTCAGATATATTTCACCCACACGGAAAGTACACAAGTAGTTATTGCTTCCCGCCTTCTTATTCTTCCGGAAACCTTTTTCATCCGTTTCAGCAAAATATTTGTCCAGCCGAAGGTCGTTCTCAGCATAAAGGGAGAGAAAAACCGGAGTAGCCAGAGCAGCCCCATTGATTGTACTGCTCAGGGGTGTCTCCAGTGGAGTAATATTTTCCACGGAATTATAACTGTTAGGAAGAGTTGCAGCGGCATCATTCAAATCTACCAATACAGACTTCACGGCAAGCACTGCCTCAGCAGCATCCCAAGCCGCCTGCCACTCGCCCTTATAAAGGGATACGCGTGATTGAAACGCCTCTACCGAAGCCGCATTGAAACGATATGAATATCTCTGTTCCCATTCTGCCTTCGTGACCAGTTTGCGTGCCTCGTCAATATCTGCTTGGATGGAAGTATAAACTTCTTCCACCGTATTGCGTTTCAGGACTTTCTCTAAATCCGTATCCAATTTCAGCGGTACCGATTTGGTATCCAAGGCTCCCTCCTTAGTATAGGGCTGTCCATAAAGATTTACCAATAAGAAATGTACATAAGCACGGAGCATATACGCTTCTCCTACAAGCTGATTTATCTCTTCCTCAGTGCCTTCCTTAATATCACTTCTGCTCTCAATAACGTGATTGGCAATAAAAAGCACATTGTAATACTTGGCCCATTCAAACGATGAGGTATAGGCATTGGGAGCAAGGTCGTTCCAGCGCTCTATATCCATATAATAATTTTGGTCATATTCATTATCCCGAACCTGCATCTCGTCGGAACGGAAACAAGCCATTCCCCGGTCACTGAATTTACTCACGTCCTTATAAGAACGGGCAAGCAACGCTCTATACTCAGCCAAAGAATTGGGAATGACACTACCGGTAGGCTGTATATCCAGATAGTTGTCGCATGCCGCAAGCAGAAGCATGCAGGCCATTATCATCAGACTTATTGTTTTCTTCATTTTCTTTCTGCTTTTGAAGTTAGAAATTCAAGTTCAAACTGAATGTAACCGACTTGGGTACGGGAGTTGCATAAGGATTGTACATCGACTCCGGATCCATGTAGTTATTATATCCCGAACCAAACACGAAGAGATTACGTCCTTCAATAGATACCGTTGCCGAGTTCATTCCCAAACGCTTTGTCAGGAGCTCAGGGATACGGTAACCCAGACGCAGATTCTGCAAACGTACGTAGTTCAGCTTCTTCACCCAGATATCCAAATCTCTCCAGATGGTTTTAGAATCATACCAGGAGTACTCTTCCGGGTTGGAAGCACTCAGCATAAATGCCGGAAGCTCCGCATTCGGGTTTTCCGGAGTCCAGCGGTTCAGCACATCCGCATTATAGTTCTTGCCATAATCCGGATTGATGATGTCATAAGAGGGTTGCGTACGTACGTACCCGCCAAACGTCAAAGAGAAATTGACATTCAGCTCCCAGTTTTTATAGCTGAAGGTATTAATCAAACCTCCCGTATAAGGAGCATCGCTACTCCCGATATACGAATAAAAGGTTCTCTCTTCGGCTGCAGTTACATCGGAAGAGGCAATACCTATCCCCCACTCGTCCTTCAGGCGGTAAAGCTCCTTCAAGGTCACTTTCTCTCCCTCCGGATTATAGAACATCATATTACCGGTTTCCTTATTCACTCCCGCAGTCTTCAGTGCGAAAATTGCCCCTACAGGATAGCCTTCACGTCCCGGAGTGGTCTGCTGCTCCGGTATGTTTTCCTGCAATACCTTATTACCGTTATAGGCAAAATTGAAATTTGTGTACCAGGAGAAGTTTTTTGTCGTTATGTTACGGGTAGACAAGCTGATTTCCACACCTTTGTTCTCCATACTTGCCCAGTTGACGTTCATTGAAGTAAAGCCCGTCTCCAGAGGAAGCATGCGCAAAGCTATCAAATCGGTACCCTTACGGTAATAATAGTCCACGCTCAGATTGATAGCCTGGTTCAATACAGAAAAATCAAAGCCGGCATTGACAGACTGCGTCTTTTCCCAACGCAACTTCTTGTTGGGAGCGGAATTAATGATAATTACATCTTCCGATACTCCGGGCAAAATACTCTCCGACCGATATGTACCCAGCAGGAACGGAGAAGTATTCTTGTCAATATTTCCCTGCAGACCGTAAGATGCACGGAACACCAGGTTATCTACCCACTTGGCCTGCTGCATAAACGGTTCTTGTGACAGACGCCACAAGGCACTGACAGAATAAAGAGGAAGATAGCGGTACTTCTTATCCACACCGAAAAGATCGGAACCGTCAAAACGGATACTTCCTCCCACCGTGTAGCGATTCAATAAAGAGTAGGAGGCCGTAGAGTAGAAAGACACATAAGCATTCTCCTTATACGTCGTCTGATGGAGCGGGAAAGACGTGGCATAACTTTCGTTGGGGAAAATCACCGGCTTGGTGGTCAACGTCTTGCGGTCGAAGCCATACCCTGCCGAGAACAAGGTTTCGTACCAAGTCTTGCGCAGTTCGGTACCTGCCATCACTTCCAGTTCATGAATATCATTGAAGCTGTCGCGATATTCTCCCATCGCCTTCCAAGTAATCTGTGAATTGGAGTTTTCATAAGACTTCTGCATACCTCCTTCGGGCAGAAAGTGTTTGGTTTCTCCACCTTGGGAGTATTCGCTCAACTTATAGTAATAGCGCATGGCATAGCTTTCCCAGTCCGCTATTTCTTCTCTGGAAGTTTTTTCCAACTGATAGCCAAACTGGGAAGTCAGCTTCCACTTGTCATTGAACCGTAACTCCGCATCAAATATAGATGAAAAAGAATTCACCACGCTTTCATTAGACGTGTTCTGCCGTTCTTCAAAGATGTTGAATCCTAAATCCTTATCAGTGTTGTTCTGAATATCGTAGTCGTAATTATAGTTGCCATTCTTGTCATAAAGTTCAAAATACGGATTAGCCTTGCGTGAATAGAACACGGGATTCGACATACCGTATGCATCTGTCAGATAATTGGTATTTTTGCGACGGTTGGCAAACATGGAGGCACCCACTTTCAGTATACTGTTCACCTTATAGGAAGTCTTTCCTACCAAGTTGAAACGGTCCATACCCACACCGTCCACATTTCCATCCTCTTTATAATAGCCGAAAGAGGTATAATACGTAACCCTTTCCGTACCGCCGGAAAGGCTCAAGTTATATTCCTGGCTGAAAGCATCGCGGAAAAGGATATCTCCCCAGTTTGTATTAACACTCTTCAAACGGTTGATGGCAGCTTGTGTATCACTGCTCAAGGCATCCCATCCTCCATTCTGAAAAGCAGACAACTCATTGTAATTGGAAAGAATATTATATACGCCTCCTTTATGATTGTCCGGAGAATAGTTATTACGGATCATATCCATTTCCAATCCTACTTTCTCCGCTGAGTTCAGCAAGTTCAACCGGTCAAGGCTCAATGTAGGAGTATAGGTAAACCGGGACGAGAAATTGATAACCGGTTTACCGACCTTACCCTTCTTTGTTGTAATCACAATGACGCCATTGGCTGCCCTCGCACCATAGATGGCAGTGGCTGCCGCATCCTTCAGGATGGTGATATTCTCAATATCTGCCGGATTCAGGCCTGCAATGGAAGATTGCTTCATGTTGGTGATGTCATTCAGCTCATCCGGTTCGGGAACATCCGTTCCCTCCAAAGGAATGCCGTCCAGCACCCACAAAGGGTCTTGTGTACCATTCAATGAAGCAGTACCGCGAATGCGTATCTTTGCCGGAGCACCCGGAGCACCGGAAGTCGGGCTGACAGAAAGTCCGGCAATTTGTCCGGCAAGTGCCTGGTCGATACTTTTTACTGCACCGATGGTCTCGTCCGATATATCCAGTTTGGATACCGCTGCCGTCAGCTTGCGGCGCTCCACTGTCTGGTAACCCGTCACAACAACGGCATCGAGCATTTGGGAAGATGCATGAAGTGTTATTTCATAATGTTCCTTTCCCGGAACAAGCTTCACTTCCAATACGTCATATCCCACGTAGCTACAAAAGAAACGGGTTATCCCCGCAGGTATAGCGATAGAGAACTGACCATCCACATCAGTGATGACCCCCATTGTAGTCTGAGCACTCCCCGCCTTTTTCAAGTCTTCCGCAGTCACATAAACGGAAGCACCGATAAGCGGTAGGTTATCCTCTGAAGATATTACTACGCCCTGGACTTTTTTCTCTGCAGCAAAAGCAGATGACAAAGCTCCTACAAAGCATAGCAAAACGATTAATACACGTTTTTTCATGCGTTACATGTAAAATTAATTAACACTCTATTGAAAAGAAAAATCACTTTACTCCTAATGCAGTATTGATACGCAAAATCAAATCCTTATAATGATATTTAGTGGCTATATCCGATGCACCCAGACGATTTTGGAGCAATTCTTTGATGCGAAGCAACTCACCACGCTTCACGGAGATGACATCAGATACGCGGTTTATCTGCGAACCGTAGAAGTTCAGTTCGCGGTGTGCACCCATACGGTCGGCATCCAAAGTCTTACCGGCATGCTCGTCACAGCTGCAAAGGGCAGTCTGATGGTCCAGCAAGAAGTGGTTGTCCATCAGTTTTTTGTTTATTTTCACTCCTTCGCTTTCGGCAGCTGCTGTAATCAGTGCATCTACGAAGTTCTTCTGCAAGGCGCGTGTCATGACGTCCGGCAAGGCACCGCGTTCCGTAGTGGCAAAGATGTTGCGATGCAGGCCATCCATCAGCTCTACCACCGTGAAAGCCTTTTTGCCGTTCACCGATTCGTTCTCCAACATACGCATCAGGCGGTTGTTGCCCAGCAAATCCCAAAGGATATAGGATTGGGCATTCTTCAACACTTGTGTCGGTGCATTTTCCACTACGCCCAGCGGAGTGTTGCGCAGCAAGTAGGTGTACTCTCCCACTTCTGTGTCGAACAGCCATTTGGGATAGGTCAGCACTTCATCCAGCAGGAACTTCAAGGCTGCTTGCTGCTTCTCTTTCTCCACAAAGGTATAGGTTTTCTGTCCGTCTCCCACAACCGTGTTCTCTATATAGATACCACCGATATTTGCCAATACATGATAAAGATAATTGTTCCATTGGTTGATAACCGCATAGTATAGGCGGGAAGCTTCTTCATAAGTCTGTCCTTTCTCGCCAGTAGTAGTCCATTGGATGATTTGAGGAACAATACGCTTCAAGTTCTCAATACCCAGCAGAGACGAGCGGACAGCATCATCGCCCAAATCTTCATTCTGCGCACGCGGGTCTACGGCATCACGTACATCCTGCGCCTCACTATATTTATATAAACGGTCTGCATGACGGCTCAGAAAGTCGGCAAGCAAGTCCTTCTCTGCTTCTGGGGTTTCTTTACCATACCAACGATAACCGTATTCTATGGCAAACATATCATACGGACCGATATGGGGAGAAAGCGCCGTAACACCGTCACCCGGCTGTGCCACATAGTTGAAACGTGCATAGTCCATGATAGAGGAGGAAGTGGTATTCATACGATCCGTAAATGTTTTGGAACGCAGAGAATCTGTCGGAAAAGTCCAGGAAGCAATCATATTGTGGCGCAAGCCCAACGAGTGCCCCACCTCGTGGCATGCCACAAAGCGCATGGCATCGCCCATCAGCTCATCCGGCAGCCTTACTCCTCTTGCTTCGGGACGTACGACACCGGTTTGCACTGTAATCCATTCCTGGAGCATACCCAGCACATTATGCCACCACATGATGTCCGCTTCCAATATCTCGCCAGAACGTGGGTCAAGGATAGAAGGTCCCATGGCATTGGCTTTGGTGGAGGCCGCATAGGTCAGCACGGAGTAGTTCACGTCATCCTTATCCACATTCATGCTGTCCGTCAGTTCCTTGGCTATGATAGCATTCTTGAATCCGGCACGTTCAAAAGCAGCCTGCCAATCCTCGATTCCCTGCTTGATATATTTCCGCCAACGACGGGGAGTGGAGTTCTCGATGTAGAACACAATCGGCTTGGCCGGTTCCACCAATTCACCGCGAAGGTAACGCTCCCGGTCTTCCGGTTTCGGTTCCAGACGCCAGCGGGTGATGAAGGGTTTCTTGTCTACACGCTGCTGACCGTCACTGTAATTCAATAACGGATTGGTAAAGTAACCTACACGCGGACTATCCAGACGTCCCATCATCGGTTTCTCCGGCAACAGCAACAGAGAGGAACTGACTTCGACCGTAACAAACACAGTCGTTGTTCCCTCAGTCACCTTAGTTGTCAACTCGGAAGTAGCTACCACATTGTTCTCAAAAGCTTTGATAGATAAAATGCGGGAGAGATTCTTGATGGCCGAAGTTCCCAGGTTGATATTTGTAAAGACATTATTGATGCTCGTCTCCGTACCATCATAAATATCGTTGACCTTGACCACTATCATGGTAGAGTCATTATTGAATGCCTCAATCTTGAAACCGGCTATCAGCGGAGAAATATAATTATCCAGTACGGACTGCCGTATGGCATCCTCATCCGGCGCCAATGGAAGAGGACGGCTCTGACGTACCAACAGCTTGTTGGCAGCCTTGTCCAATTCAAAACGCACCATCTGATTTTCGTAATTCGTACCACGGTTCACACCCGCCTCATTCAGTTCGGAAGGAACACGCTGTAATTTATTTACTACCAGCATATCACGTCCCAGCAGCCTTGCCGGCACTTCAAAGTAATAATCGCTCTTCTTCTGGTAAACATTGAACATTCCCTTGCGGGCAATAGCACCGGAACCTGTCAATTTCTCGTAGTCGCTCTTGGATTGAACGCTGTCCTTGGTTTCACTCTTCTTTTTCTTACGGAACCATCCCATAGCTTCGGGAGAAGCAAAATCAGATGTACCGGCATGCAACAATACGGCAGGCTCACACATGAGTACTCCCGCAACTGCCACGACTGGCAGGATTGTCTTCAATTTCATCAATTCAAACTCTAACTTTAATGCAACAATTACTCCGTTAACTCTCTCTCTCTTTGACGTATGTTAATAAATACCAACCGCCAGTTTGTTCTACCTCCATAGAACGGTAAACGGGGCGCAAAGATACAAAAAGTATATTTTAAAAGTCACTAAACAACGCTCATTTATGTTTTTTCCATAAACAATATGAAGACTTTTACATATATATCATTTTTTCTCCCATCCTCTATCATTTCTTCTTCACATGAAATTTTGTACCACTGACACCAAATAATCTTCCCCAATTGGCGGCAAAACAATGATAATATTGTATCTTTGCACCGTTTTTAACTTAGAAAATAAATAAGATAACAACGATATGATAGCTAAAATCAATCAGCTTCTGCAGGAAGTAGAGGCACTGAAAGCCGCTAACCCCGAGGAATTAGAGGCACTCCGCATCAAATACCTCAGCAAAAAAGGAGCCATCAATGACTTGATGGCAGATTTCCGCAATGTAGCCGCCGAACAGAAAAAAGAAGTGGGTATGCGCTTGAACGAACTGAAAAACAAAGCACAAGAAAAGATTGCCGCCTTGAAGGAACAGTTCGAAAGCCAGGATACTGGTTGTGACGATATTGACTTGACTCGTTCAGCCTACCCGATAGAATTAGGAACCCGCCATCCGCTTTCCATCGTGAGAAACGAAATCATCGATATATTTGCCCGTATGGGATTCAATATCGCCGATGGACCGGAAATGGAAGACGACTGGCACGTATTCTCCTCCATGAATTTTGCCGAAGACCATCCGGCACGCGACATGCAGGATAC
>OLFZ01001670.1_pt1 | contig 17847 bp, 8 predicted proteins | sample 1604861 | NCBI WGS metagenome assembly OLFZ01 (sample SAMEA3888895, study PRJEB22519) | human gut metagenome | biome: human gut; feature: human-associated habitat; material: faeces | place: Denmark | collected 2011 | reverse complement strand
GTATTCAGAATCAGGGAAGAGTGATACAAATGTATATCTTGAAAGCACATCATCTGCTGATGAATACACACCCTTCATCTCATTAAATACAACTCCGTTATAAGCAAGCTCTCCATCTACATCTTCAAGCTCATAATGCCAGCCTTCCTGCTTGAATATCTCCTCATGCTCATACATTGCAGGATAGAATACCGCATCCATATAGACATCCATAATATTCTTGAAATCTGCCATATTGCAGCTTGCAACAGGATATACTGTCTTATCCGGATAAGTCATTGCATTAAGAAATGTGTTAAGAGAACCCTTGCATAGTTCTACAAATGGGTCTTTAACCGGATATTTTCTTGAACCACACAAGGTAGAATGTTCAATTATATGCTGTATTCCCGTGTCATTATCCGGTGGTGTCTTAAAACCTATAGAAAATACCTTGTTATCATCATCATTAGAAATAATTGCAACTCTCGCACCCGATTTCTTATGCTTTAATAAAAGTCCTACGGAATTAAGGTCATTAAGCTTTTCAATGTTCACAAGCTCATATGCACCGTAATCTTTATTAAGTTCGTTATATCTTGTCTCTAAATTCATATTACTGCTTTAATCTCCAATCTTTACAATTTCACAGCAGTTTGGCTCATTGACCGTAATGCTGCGGTCGCTCATGACGAGAAGACCTTTTTCATAGTCGATCTTAAAGAAGGAAATACTTCCCTCGTGGTTGATAGAAGCGAGATGTTCTCCGCCCGGGAAGATCGCGATATCCTTCGGATAATCCCCGCTGATCGGAAGACAGAAGCGCAGGGTCAGCATTCCGGTCTCATCATCGCGGTCGTACATGGATACCGTGTTGTCTCCGGCGTTGCTGCAGAATAAGTGCTTCTCATCCGGGGAGAGGTGCATCGCGCAGGCTGCGGTCAGCTGGTTCGGCTTGCTTCCTGTGGAAGGAATCGTCTGGATCTTCTCCACGATCGGAACGCGCTCACCCTCCTTATAAGAATAAGCAACGGTTACTTCCGCTTTCTGAGGAGTTGCAGAAACACTGTTTACAGTCAGGCGGTTTTCAACTTTCGCCAGATCTTTTGTTACCGAAGCCTGACGTACATAGTAATCATCAATGCGTGCCACATCATAGAAAGTCAGTGTCACAGGCCGCCAGATACCACTGGTTACCAAGCGGATTCCCCAATCCCAGCCATAACTGTAAGGCGCTTTACGGCTATAGATACTAACCCGCTTATCACTATGATCATTATCAGCAGGATAATCAAAGCCATTGGTTTCCCATTGGGGCAACGTTTGCTTGACAGGTGAATGAAACAGAATCTGCAAATGGTTTTCTCCCTTCCGCAACACCTCTTTTACCGGAAGAGTATAGCCGACAAACATATTGTCCGTACGTTCCAACAAAGAGCCGTTCAGGTAAATATCCGCATACGTATCCAACCCTTCCAAAATCAACAAGGCAGCATCCCGCGAGAGTTGCTCATCCGTCACATTAAAAGTAGTTTTATAGACCCAGTCCTCATTCTCCACCCACTGCACTTTTTGCTCATTCATCCCATAAAATGGATTGGGCAGTTTATTATGAGAAATCAAATCCTGATGTACCGTTCCGGGCACCGTAGCCGGCAACCATTCATTCCGGCCGACCTGGGCGAACTCCCATCCCTTATCAAGACTCAGACTCTCTGACTTCTTATACTCCTTTGCACTGAGCATCATCGGAAAGCATCCTAACATCATCAAAACTTTTAATGTTTTCTTCATCTTACCTATCTTTATTAATTTATATACTATTCAGCCCGGAATGTGGAAGCAGGCAAACCGGCGCCATTTACCAGATTGGCACGGGTAAATGGCTGCCATCCGTAACGAACCGTTTCCGGCTCTTTCACCTTATCACTCCATTCTTTTATTTTACCGTTTTCAACAACAGCCTGTGCCGGATAAAATAATCCATCATCACCTGCCACTTCGAATGTACGAACCGGTTTCCCATCCGAAGTGGACAACTTCTCCGCATAATCAAAAGAAATATAAGCCGCACCTCCACTAAATACGACTGATTTATAAAGCGGTCCCGAAGGAATGACATTTTTATATCCGTATGTTTTATTCAAAGCCCATGCAGCCAACCGTTCACCGACTTCTCTTTTCTGTTTGGGGTGTACGTCCAATGAGTCTCCCCTATCTGAACTGACAGCCATACCGATATGAGGAATCTCCGCCATCAAACGACGCTGGCTATCACGGAACCAAGTCCATGACGGACGGTCTATACTGGACAATTGGACAAAATAGAATGGAAGTTCCGCATCCCCCCAATTCTTGCGCCAACTTTCCACCAACAATCCGAACAACCTTTCATGAGCCTCCCGATTATGGGCATTAGACTCACCCTGATACCAAATAAAGCCTTTGACCGGAAACTGTTCCAAAGGACGGATACCCGATTCATACAAATAACAAGGCTCATAAGGATGGCGTTGCAATTTATTGGAAGACTGCTTTACATTCAAGGCAGCACGCCCACGCACCCAGTCTTGGATAAAATCATTCTGCATCCAATTACGTAAAATAGCCGGAAAACGATATTCCAATGTACTACGGTCTATCCATGCTTCAGTAGGAGATCCGCCAATGGCATTGCAAATCAGTCCTACAGGGACTTGCAAACTATCCTGCAATTTCTTTCCGAAATAGTAAGCCACCGCCGAGAAATTACCGGCTGTTTCAGGCGAACAAACTGTCCACCGTGTATCCTTATAATATTGCAGATGATTCAATGAATCGAGTACCGAAGCATCCCACTCCACCGCATCCGTACGCCAACGGGCTTTCATATCATAAAAACGGATATTACTATTTGCAGCTTGAGGAACATCTTGTGCGGCAGTCGCACTCCAATTCAGATAAAACTCCATATTCGATTGTCCGGAACAGAGCCACACTTCTCCCGCCAACACATTTTCATAGACCTGTTTCCGTTTTTCTGTAGAAACAGTCAGCGTATATGGACCGCCCGCCTTCAATGGCCGGACATCCACCGCCCACTTTCCATCTGCTCCCGTCACAGCCTGAAGTTTCTGCCTGTCTATGGAAACAGTTACTTTCTCACCGGCATCCGCTTTTCCCTGAATAGTCAGCAGACGTCCATGCTGCAATACCATATTGTCCGTATAAATTTCCGGCATTTGCAAACCGCCAAAATCACCGGTTATGCCTTCATACACCGTTTTTGCCAGGACAGCCGCACCTTCCTTATCAGGATGGACAGCATCGGGCAACATAAAAGGATATGGATATAAAGGTGCATGGAAATCTATCAACTGTACTTGTGCGTATTTCGCTATCGTTTCTATAGCCAGCTGAATCTCATCATGCCAGTCGCGTGTGCCGGACTCAAACCGCGGATGGCGGTCGGCAATCGGAGTCAGACGGGCAATCAAAATACGACATTCAGGATTCGCCACTCTGAACGAATCAATCAGTGCACGATAATCCGCTATAAAAAAATCACGGTAATTGGGCCAATCACGCGGATCTGTATCATTCACTCCTAAATGAATAACCACTACATCACCAGCAAAAGCCAATGCATCCTTAAACTCTTTCTGTTGCATAAAAGGCCGGTGTCCCTTGTTCAGCAACGTAGCTCCCGGCTTTCCAAAACGCTCCACCGTATACCCTTCACCCAGCATTTGCTGTAACCGGGCAGGATAGGACTCCTTATCAGGATCGGATACACCTATGCCATAGGTAATGCTATTACCTACACAAGCAACCTTCACCCGCTTCCGTGCAAATGAAACGGTACAAAGAAACAAACATAAAATCAGTATTAATGTCTTCTTCATTTCTGGTCAACATAAGGTTTTACAATATCACGCCACAGCAAGTATCCCTTTCCTAATAAATGTAATCCGTCATTAGTATATACTGGATTCATCTTGCCTGTCTCTTTCTCCACAAAATGACTATACAAATCAATATAGGCAGCTCCTTCCTTTACCGCCAATGGTTCCAACAAATCATTAATTTGTTTTACCATCTGCCAGCGTGATGTATGCCCGTTAAACATACCGTAACAATCATTCACCGGCAATACACTTTGCAAATATAATTTTGTTTTTGGAGATTCTTGCTTTATTTTCCGAACAATCATACTTATTTCTGAAATAATTTTATCCGCAGACGTTCCCCGAGAAACATCATTGATACCGATCAATAAAAAAATCTTTGCCGGTTTTCCCTTTACAATCGGATCCAAACGGTCATATACCCCCATACAGATATCTCCACTGATACCCCTGTTCTTCACATTCTTATTTTGGAACAACTCAGCCCACTCGCAACCGTTGGTAATACTGTTCCCTAAAAAAATAATATCTTTTGAAGTAACCGGAAGTTCTTCAAACAAAGTCGCTCTCTGCTCATAAAAAGTAGAATACTTGCGTTCCTGAGCAAACTGGGGTAACGCTAATAATAATCCCAATAACAATAAGACAATACGTTTCATTTTATTTTTGTTTATCTGGTGAATAAATCAATCCCTCTGCCGCCCTTTCTCCGTCAGGAGTCACAAAGACAGCAGTAAACATCCACTTCACAAGACGCGTCTGGTCCATCCTGAACTTACCGACAGGTAATTTCAGGAACACTTTATTCCAACCCTTATTTAAATGCACAGCCAGTGGAGAACGTGCCACACAATTTTCATTTCCTAATGGAATTTCATTACTCTTCACCTGATGGGTTGCTGTCCATACAGGAGGCATTATCTCCCTATCATTAATCCAAATACGGCTACCTTTATAATCCCATTTACCTTGCAGCGGAGCCAGATCCATCTCCGAACGGCTATAATTCTGAAATTCTGCCCATAACCCCACTTCCTGATCTTTAGGAGAATATACCCAAGTATATGCATACGCGGTATGATCCTCTTTAGGATCGGCATAAAATCCGGGAACAAACGTCCCCCAGACATGGCGTAAATAAATACCTGCCCCTATTGCCTGACGTACACCATACGTATTCCCGTTATAATGATAGGTATCCTTTAATTCCTGTTCAGGCGGGAACACCTTATCCATATCGCCCCCATTAGGAAAAGCATCCGTAATATTCCATTTTACATTAGTCTGTTTTACATAGGCGAAAGGATATCCTTTAAACGTATGCTCCTTATGCCACAACATACGCTTTTCAAAATCAGCGAATTCTTTGAATGCTTCCGTGTCTTCGGGTGGGAGTATCGTACCCAGTCCGTCAAAATATTCCGTACCTCCCCCTCTCCAGGCACGCTCGGCAATAGCAAGCATATTGGGGTACAAGCCATTTTCAATAACCAGATTCCACTCATTGTCAATCAAACGATCGTGCCACAAAGCCAATATAGTTCCCGCAATGTCCTCACTGCCTTCTGCCTGATCATAAATACGGCTGTTGTACAAAGCTACAATATCACCGAAAACATCAAAATGATTCAGATAATGAAATTTGGAATCGATAGCAGGAATACCCGGTTGCGCCTTTCCACGGTAACTCCACAAATGTGTCATGTCTATTTCCCCCGGTTTATAGTGCCAGCCCGGATTCCAGGATATTACTTTTTTCCCTTTTGAGCGTACATACGCCACCATTTCGGGTACAAAATGCGGATTGGTAAACTCCACCTCATCCGTACCTATATGTAAATAAGGCACATCAAATGTCTCACACACCTCATCCAGCAACAGTTTCAATATTTTCATCCCTTCCGGACTTTGCATATCATGGCGGAAAGCACGCACAAAGGCAGCACTATGCCCTGGCATATCTATCTCAGGAATCAACAACACCTGATGTTTCTTACAAAAATCCACCAAATCGCGTGCCTCTTCCAGCGTATAATATTTACCCGGCATACGGATGGTGTTCACACTATCATTCAGCATAGGAAAGATTTTACTTTCCAATCTCCATGCCTGGTTTTCAGTAAGATGCCAATGAAATACATTAATCTTAAACCGGGATAAAATCTCGATCTCTCTTTTCAATTCTTCCATTGAAATATAACTGCGTCCCACATCCTGCATAAATCCGCGTATCCTGAATGCCGGCCAGTCTACAATCTCACATCCGGCAACAGAACTTCTCTTCCCTTTTTTCCGTTCCAATTGCCGAAGTGTCTGCATAGCCCAATACACTCCCTGTTCTGTTACAGCCTCTATCTTTATTCGCTTGTTTGAAACAGAAAGACGATAGGCTTCATCCCGGTTTAACCTAGCTTCATCAATAGACGGAACCAGTTCCACTTCAATCACCGATGATGAGTGTTCAACAATCTCACCACCCGCATTCATGATAAAAACTTCCCACTCCGGCCTCAACACCGGAGTAGAAAGTTTCACCTTTCCCATAGTAAAGTTCTTCCCCGTATCCTTATACAACTGAGGTTTAGGAAGTAATGAGATACTGGTTTGTGCTATGGTTATAGCACAAACCAGTATCATACCAATAAAACTAGAAAACCAGCGTTTCATTATTTATTTGGTCTTTACAATATCTTTCAATTTTATCGCTTGGAAAGTCATGTGGGCCACACTGCTTTCATATAAAATTCCTACTGTTTCCTTGTCAATCATAGTCAAGCAGCTGTATCCCCAACCCCAACCGGCATCCAGCAGCAATTGATTCTCGGGCAACCAAGTCACCCCACCATCCAGACTTGCTTTGATGGTAATGCTATGACGGTTTTTGGTATCATTCGGATTAGAGAACAAAAGAATGTCTTTACCTAATACATTCTCTTTAGCTTTAACACTAATCAAACTGGCCATACAAACCGGTTCCTGTAAGGCTGTACGTGAAGACTCATGTTCTTTCCATGTTTTACCTAAATCTGTAGTTGTAGAAACGGCACGACTGCCGCCACGATTATCACGCATATTCAGCATCAGCACTCCCGGTTCCACTTCCACTACCTGAGATTCAGTAGTATTAGTGCGTGCCAATGTGCTGATATTCCATGTCTTTCCATGATCCTTACTGTATATAATACCGGCATTAGGAATACGGTCATTGCCAATATACTGGCTGGCAAAGACCAATGTTCCATCTTCCATAGAAATACCTCTACCGGGACCTTGCAGCAAGAAATACCATGACGGATCTTTCACCTGTTCTGTTATATTCATAGGCTCCGACCAGGTCTTACCATCATCATCACTTTTCACCATCATTAATTGTGCTGTATGATTACGGTCCATGCCTGTTTGTGAATTCCACCACGCACGCCCATTTCCCATACCATGTGTCCAGGCAGCGACAATCCAGATAGTTCCTGTCTTCTTATCAACCAAAATGGCCGGATCGCCTACTCCATTCTGTGCTTTAGGCAACCCATCATATTCACCAAATGCCATCGGAATGCGCATTTTCTCCCAAGTCTGACCTCCGTCCGTACTTCTGCTCAGACCTATTTCCACATACTCCTGTAAATCCGCACTATTATTATAGCGTACATCATATACCCCCAACAAGGTTCCTTTATTTGAAGTGACCAACCCGGGAATACGATAGGCAGCAGCCCCGTCATCACCGGCATGGCGCACGCCTACCCCCATATAATGGGTATCCGCCTTACGAACTATCTTCAAAGGAGCAATCTGTCCGTCAATCTTAGCTTCCACCACTTCTGCCGACACTTTGGACAAGATAGAAGCAACAGGCTTCATTTGCAGGCTAATCCAAAAATAATTCACTCCCGGAAACAATTTTTGGTCAGCTTTCAATATAACCTCGCGCTTCGGGGCCTTTACTTCCGACTTCAAAACGGAATAAGAAGTATTGGCAGCCAATGTTTTTCCCGGAGTATTATTAGATATATAATCTACCGGAGCAAAATAAGTCTTTCCCCTCCTCTCCACGCTTTCAGTTCCACCATAATACAGTTTCACAGATTCAATTTCATTCAAATTCACGTCTTTGCCGAAGTCCAACTTCACTTCATTCAGCATCTGACTTTGAGCAGCCTCTATACGTAAATGAAACAACTCATTATCCTGCCTTTCAATCAACACAGGAATCCGGGTTTCGCGGACAGCAACCGTATCTGCCGCCGCACTTAACTTGAAGGGTGCTAATATAAAAACAACAATTAGCAGTAATAAGCTAGGGTTTCTCATAATATTTATAATTTTACGGGTGTAAAAATAAAAGTTTTTATTGAAATTAGAAAATAAAAAGACGGTTTCTTTATTAATTTCATAAAGAATACCGTCTTTTTATGCAATTAAGGATACTTATCAGACAAAAATTTAATAACCAACCGTCTGTTTCAACAATGGATTATTAGTAAGAGCTCCTTGGTTGATAGGCCAAAGCAGACGGGCAGGCTCCGCCGGAGTATAGTCAAGCACGTACGAATCGCCAAAACGCCGCAAGTCATACCATCGTTTTCCTTCCAGCATAAATTCAAACAAACGTTCCTGCAAGACAGCATCCGCCGGACGCTTATCGACTTCCTGATTGGGAAACCCCACTGTTGAAGCATCATACGCATCACCAAACGCACGCCGGCGCACCCGGTTTATCTCTGTAGCTGGATCCTCACCCAAAAGCACTTTCGCCTCAGCCAGCATCAATAGCAAATCCGAATATCTATAAATAGGATAATCATCACATCTCACCCGTGTACTCCCATTCATAACTCCCCAATACTTATGCGGATACACCCCTACCAATTCCAACTTGCCATTTTCCACCTTATTATATACATCTTTCAATGTAACGTCACGACGGGTGTCTCCCGGCAGAAACTTCTTGAAGTTTTCCAATTTCACCATCAGGCGCATGATACCGAAATTATTCTCGACCGACGTATTTATCAAAGTACCATCCGCATTATAGAATTTCCCTAAATAATCAGCCTGTGGAAACAAATCATTATTTCCATTCCACAGATTGTATTCAAACAATTCATTATGAATGGTAAAGATAATCTCTTTATTACCTTTATTATCATAAGCAAACACTCCCTGATAAGTATCCATCAAGTCCAGATTGCTACGGCTGATATTATTCTGTATGTCAACCAACGCATTCTTTGCTGTCCGGGCATCTCCTTCTCCCCCGTCACGATGGGCACTCCACAAATATACATCCGCTTTCAGCATCAATGTGGCAGCCTTTGACCACAGCGATTTTTTTTCCTTTATGGTATAATCAGGCCCAAAATAACTTAATGAAGATTCTATATCTTTTTTTACCTGCTCAAAAATTTCGGCAGCCGGAGTCGCCGCTTTTGCCAATTTACCCACTTCAAAACCCAAGCTGGGCTCTTCCGTAAACACGGCATCTCCCCATGAACGGTATAACTGATACATATAGTAGGCACGCAATCCATACACCTGTCCTAAATAATAGTTCTTAGCACTTTCAGTCAGAACATCCGCATGGAGGGTCCTGCTGATAAACAAATTCATCTGATTGATATTCTGATACAAATCACCAAATCCGCTGATTCCGGGATTCTCCGCATTCAATGTATTATAAGGAAAACGTTCCATCCCCTGGGTAGCTTCTCCACCGAAAGGAATTCCCCCAAAGACATCACTTCTTGCCTCACCCAACAAAAACATATTCCACGAATGGCTCCTGAAGCGACTATGCAGTCCAAAAACAAATGAATCAAACTGTTCCGGAGTTTTCCAGTAATTCAAGTCAGTGATATCGCTCACCGGGTCCATATCCAACGAAGTACATCCACCGGCCAACATAGCCGATGCGGCAAAAGCCAATATTATCTTTTTTATGTTCATACCTTTTCTTTTTTACACATTAAAATGACAATTGTAAACCAAACAGAACGGTTCTTGGTGTAGGATAGCGTCCATTGTCTATACCGCCACGACCATTTGCCTGAATATCCATAACCGGTTCCGGAGAAGTTCCATCATATCCGGTAATATAGAATAAATTCTGCCCCGTAACATACACGGACGCATCGGTCAAGAACACCTTATTTATAAGATTCTTCGGGAATTTATAACTCAAGGTTACCTCACGCAGACACAAATAATCCCCCTTTTCATAGAAAGTAGAGTTATTATTGTTCAGATTCGTTGTACCATTATTGGAACGGGTAATGTTCTTTTTCGCATTCTGGTCGGCCCAATAGAATTTAGGAATACTAGTTTCCGTATTGTTTTCAGACCACGAATTTCTGACATCCGTAATCAAATTGAACGACCCGTTATACTGCCCCAAGATTCTTGCTTTCAAATCATTGTAAATGGTATGACCCACCGCATAGTCAAAACGACCATACAAAGACCAGTTTTTATAATTCAGCGTGGTAGAGAAACCACCTGTCCATTTCGGATAGATATTACCCACCACCTGACGGTCGTATGAGTTTATTATGTTATCACCATTTTTGTCATCCCACAATACATCTCCAGGCTCAATAGGCTTCCATCCCGGCTTTCCTGCATATTCGGCAGCTTTATTCGGCCCATACAGGTTGGCAACTTCATCCACAAAATCACCGGCATGGTTTCTCACATCATCCCAGTCACGCAAGATACGCACTTGTTTATAAGCAATGATATCACCCAAGCTTTTTCCTTCCTGAATACCGCCTACCCAAACCAATGAGTTGGATTTTGGATCCCATATCTGCTCACCCCCCTGACGGTTGTTTACATTCCCGTTAAAAGGCAGCTTCTTCACCATATTTTTCACAAACGAAGTATTAGCGGTGACATCCCATGACCAGTCCTTCCTTGTCAGCAGATTCACCTTGGCTTCCAATTCAAAGCCACGGTTACTGATAGTACCCAGATTCGTCTTGAACGAAGGGAATCCCGTATATTCCGGCAAATTCACATCAGTCAGCAAATCGGAAGTCGTGCGGTCATAGTAGTCCATAATCATATGAATACGATTATTGAAAAAGCCCAAGTCAAGCCCCAGTTCAAACGTATGGCTCTTTTCCCAACGCAATTTACTATTAACCACTCCGGTATTCAAATAACCCAGATTACCATTATAAGCACCCACCGAACCGTATTTACCATATACATCAAAGTTACCAATACCATTTACATTCCCGTTCAACCCATAGCTGATACGCGGTTTAATCAAGGATACTACTTCCGCAAACTTTGAATCTTTAAAGAAAGCTTCCTCATGCACATTCCAACCGGCAGATATACCCGGAAAAAATCCCCAACGATTGTCGGACAATTTGGAAATACCGTCATAACGGGCTACCAAGGACACCATATAACGATAATTATAATCATAGTTAACACGGGCGAAACCGGAAAGAATGCGATATCCGGTTTTGACAGAAGTAGTATAAGTACGGTTAGTGCCCGCATTTAAAGTAGGTATATCATCTGTAGGAGCACCGGAGACACGCGCCTCCAAGTTCTGATACTGATAATCAAAATACTCACCACCTGCCATGGCATTGATATTATGTCCGCTAAAACCTTTTTTATATTCCAGAGTCAATGCATGCTGTTGTTGAAAAACTTTTGTATTTGTTTGAGAAGCATTACGATTGGTATTGGGAGCTTGTCCTATCTGTTGATATTTCTTTTCAAACAGTTCAAACTGACTGTCTGTATAATACATAGAACTGTTTCCATTCAGGAACAATTGCTGCGGAAGGATTTCCAAAGCAAAGCCGATATTAAACGAAGTCTTACGGTTCGTCGTAGAACGAGTCAGCTTATCTTTCCAATAATAAGGATTACCATCCTGATTACTCCATCCGGCAGCAGGACTTCCATCCTCATTCCACGGATTCCAGGTGGGAAACATACTCATGGTACGATAGAACAACTCATACTCTCCCGTTTCTCCGTTCCAAGGGCTTTTCAAGTCGTAAGTCCATAAATCGGGCATCTTGGACCATGAAAAACTACCGCCGGCATTCACTGTCAAAACGGGCAACAACTTGTATGAACCGTTGATAGTCCCGTTCACACGCTGATAATTGGTAGAAATTATCTGACCGTCTTCCGAATAATACCCTAAAGATGAGGAAAATGTTCCTTTGTCATTACCTCCCGACAAATTCAGATAATGATCTTGTGTAAACGCGGCATTGCGGAAAGTCAGATCATGCAGCTCACCGGCATGGTTTCTAAAAATCAAAGTTTTATCAGGATCTGTAGGGTCCGCCATAAATTGCCATCCTTCATTCAATAAATGCTTGTTGGCCTCTGTCATGAAAGCCAGATCCACTCCGGAGTTAACTCCAAAACCTTTCTGGTTCTCCATACTTGTACCGCCATTGGTACGCTGCCATCCCAAACGTTGATAATACAAATAGTCACCGGCATCCAAATACTTATACCCTTCACGTGCAAAGTTCACACCCCCTTTGAACTTATAAGTAATTTGTGTCCTGCCTTCCACCCCCTTCTTGGTTGTCACCAGAATTACGCCGTTATTGGCACGGGCACCATAAATAGCTGTGGAAGCCGCATCTTTCAGCACCTGTATGGATTCAATATCTGAAGGATTGATATCATCCATAGAACGCACAAGGCCATCCACCACGACCAACGGCCCTTCCAGATTCTTGTTTATGGAAGCACCACCACGCAAAACGATATTGGGCGAACTACCCGGTTTACCCGAAGTATTTGTCACACGCAATCCGCTGACAGTTCCCTGCAAGGATTGGGCCGCATTACTCATAGCCGCATTCTGCAACACTTTATCGTCCAACTTCGAAATAGAGTTCGTCATCAACGAACGTTTCTGACTCATTCCATAACCGGTCACCACGACCTCATCCAGCATTTCTGCATCTTCTTTTAAAATAACCTTGTAGGTGTTTGGCACTCCCACTACAATTTGTTGTGTTTTGTAACCTATATAACTCACATCCAGTTTTGCCCCCACAGGCACTTGGATAGTAAAGTTACCGTCTACATCAGTTATTGTACCATTTGTTGTCCCCACCTCCAGGACACTCGCTCCGATAATGGGTTCACCGGTGGCATCTACCACCACCCCCGTTACTGCTTTTGTTTGCGCCATCATGTTTATTGCAAAACAGAGGCATACGATAAAAAAGAGAGCTTTCTTCATGAATCTCAGATTTGGTTGATAAATTAATGTTTAAATAAAAAAGTTTAATTAAGCGTTAGTTTTAAAACCCCTTAAAAAGAAAATAATTTTAAAATCAACAGCGAATATATGCACATATATTTAGTATATACAAGAAACAAAAGGAACTATATTCTTTATTAGTCTTTGTTTTTTAGAATAAACTAAATATTAAGGCATATTTTAAAAAGTTACATAAGGGAATAACTCAAAAAAGAAAAAAAAGTTCATACGGAGAAGATATAACAAGAAAAACCTCCTTGCAATTCTTTGCAAAGAGGTTACTGAATTGTACACCCGATGAGAATCGAACTCATATCGTCGGAACCGGAATCCGGTATTCTATCCATTGAACTACGGGTGCGTCTGAAACTTGGACGTGCAAAAGTACAAAATATATTGTCTTTATCCTAATAATTTGGGATATTTATCTATCAAAATAATATTTTGCTCATTAATTTAAGCATAAAACAATCAATTTGATTATATTTTCGGCTAAACATATAACAATATCACAAATAATTTCTATATTTGCAAGCAATTAAAACAACTAGATCTATTTTACAATGAGTTACCTAATTAAACCAGCTAACTATAAAGCCTTGCTTGATTTAAAACAAACAGAGTTAGGCATTAAGCAAATAAAAGAGTTCTTTCAACAGAACCTGTCGTCAGAATTACGTCTGCGCCGTGTCACCGCCCCGCTATTTGTATTGAAGGGAATGGGTATCAATGATGACTTGAGCGGAACCGAACGGCCGGTATCTTTCCCTATTAAAGACTTGGGAGACGCACAGGCCGAAGTTGTCCATTCACTGGCAAAATGGAAAAGGCTGACTTTGGCCGATTACAATATAGAGCCGGGTTATGGTATCTATACAGACATGAACGCCATCCGGGCTGACGAGGAATTAGGTAATCTCCACTCGCTATATGTAGACCAGTGGGACTGGGAGCGTGTAATTACCAAAGAACAACGCACGGTTGATTTCCTGAAACAAATAGTAACCCGTATTTATGCAGCCATGCGCCGCACAGAATATATGGTATGTGAAATGTACCCGCAGATCAAACCCTTCCTGCCACATGACATTCATTTCATCCACTCAGAAGAGCTTTGCCAAATGTATCCCGACAAGAGTCCGAAAGAACGTGAACATGCCATCTCACAAAAATACGGTGCGGTATTTATTATAGGTATAGGCTGCAAACTGAGTGACGGTAAAGAACATGACTTGCGCGCACCTGACTATGACGACTATACCACAATCAACCCGGAAACCGGACTTCCCGGTCTGAATGGCGACCTGTTAGTTTGGGACAAAGTACTGGACCGTTCCGTCGAACTTTCCTCTATGGGTATCCGTGTAGACAAAGAAGCGCTGCTCCGCCAACTGACACTCAGCGGACAGGAAAAACGTAAAGAACTGTATTTCCACAAACGCCTGCTAAATGAAACTCTTCCTTTGTGTATCGGCGGTGGTATAGGACAGTCACGACTCTGTATGCTTTATTTACAGAAAGCCCATATAGGTGAAATCCAAGCCAGTATATGGCCCGAAGATATGAGAAAAGAATGCGCTCAATTGGGTATGCAACTTATTTGATTATAATCTATCAGCAATGAAAGAAGAGGATGATTATAAAAAGTCATCCTCTTTTTATTTGTCATTTTTACAAATAACCCCTATCTTTAACGCACATTTTTAATAAAAAGAAAGCCTATGAACGTACAAATAGAAGAAAGCTGGAAACAACATCTGGCACCCGAATTTGAAAAAGATTACTTTATCAAACTCACAGAGTTTGTAAGAAGCGAATACCAGACTACCACTATTTACCCACCGGGCAGATTTATATTCAATGCCTTCAATCTGTGCCCGTTTGACAAAGTGAAAGTCGTCATTATCGGCCAAGACCCCTACCATGGTCCCGGCCAGGCGCACGGACTCTGCTTCTCTGTTAATGACGGAGTACCTTCCCCCTTCCCTACAAAATATTTTCAAAGAAATACAAAGCGATTTGGGTGCTCCCATCCCCACTTCAGGCAATCTGACCCGCTGGGCGAATCAAGGAGTATTATTACTCAATGCCACACTGACGGTCCGTGCCCACCAGGCAGGCTCTCATCAACGACGGGGCTGGGAGGAATTTACAGATGCCGCCATCCGTGTACTGGCAGAACAACGTGAAAATATTGTATTCATCTTATGGGGATCTTATGCACAGAAAAAAGGCGCCTTCATAGACCGCAACAAGCACCTGGTACTGGCTTCCGCACATCCGTCCCCCCTGTCAGCCTATAACGGTTTCTTTGGCAACAAGCACTTCAGCCGTACCAACGAATATTTGCAAGCGCACGGGCAAACACCGATTGAGTGGTAGACATAAATAAAAAAATGAGAAATGGTTTCTGATAACAACACGCAACCATTTCTCATTTTTTATTCCCAACTTCTTCCTAGTACCAATTCACCGCACTACCCGTATTGCTTCGCTGATCCCATTTCAAAGCATCGGTCAGCATACTGGAGTTAGCACGAATACTGAAGTTATAGGAAGTAAAGGGACCGAATACCAAGCCACAGCTCATATTGAAACAGTGCAGGTCACGGCTGATATTGACCGTTGTCATTGACATCTCTTTCGTATTAAAATCATACCCCGAAGAATAATTCACATTCCAGCGGCTACCCAACTTCACATTACCGGAAACATTCAATGAATGAGTCACCGAATAAGGATATCTCATCGTCTTGATATTAATCTGCTTGCTTCTGTCCTCACGAATACTATAACTATAACTCAAGCTCAATGACCATGGCATCTTGAAAGCCATATAGCCATCCGGATCTATAGCCGCCTTCTCTGTCTTTCTCAAGCCGGAATTATCTTCTTCCTCCTTGTTTTCATTGTCATCATCACTGTACTCATCCAGATTTTCATTCTTCTTGTCTTTATCCCCTTTACTGTCCTTTTCATCTTTCGGGCCAAACCATTTTTTCCACGAATCATTATTCAATGTATACGAGAAAGAACCGCTATACCCCTGAAAACGACCAAAACGTCCGTATGACCATTCTGTACGATTGCCTTCCACTACCTTACCATCTTTATCAAACTCATAAGCATAAGTAGCAAACTGGGCGTTCATATTAAAAGTATAGCTCTTGGTCAGTTTCAAGCGCAGATTCATACTCAAATTTCCCCAAGGTTTCTCTTTAGCCGCCGCATTATAGGAAATACTGGCTCCCAACTGGTCAATCAAGCTGATTTTCTTCACTCCGGTAGTATCCGCATCGGATTTCACTTTCATTTCCACATTATTGTCTATAGAGAAAGTAAAATTCTCGGATTTACCACTGGGTGAGAAGGAGTAAGGCAAACCTTCATATGGATTATAAGTCTGAGTACGTACCTCTCCATCCGTATCAGTATAAGTATACGTTCCCACATATCCATACCTAGACGTACTGAAATCCGGCGCATAACTCATGCTAACCGAAGGAGTAAAGACGTGACGGATCATTTCAATCTTGTCACCAAACAATTTCTTCCACGGTTTGTAGAAACCATACATCTTGGTATTCACCTGCAAGCTCAAATCATAGTTATACACACGGTTGAAACCGTTGATTGTATCTCTCCGCACATTATTAGGTGCCGACGGATCATAACTCTGCTCCACCTTGCGCATATACCAGCGCTCGGTATAGTTGAAAGAAGGCACAACGTTGATATATTTAAACAAAGTGAATGTAGCGCTGATAGGAATCTTATGCTGCATACCATTAGTCCATTTATTCAAACCCTGCTTCAGAATCAGATTATCCTTGGTATTAATCGAGTTCGTCATCTGGCCGGTATATTGGAGTGAGATTTTCTCATACCAACGTTCATCACCTACCGCTTTCTTACGCTTGAACGGATAAATACGGTTCAATGAAATATTCAAATCCGGCAACGTCACACTGATAGAAGAGTCACGCGTATTCTGAGAGATATTGAATGTACTGGACAGATTCAATCCTATTTCGGGGAAATTGCGCGAATAACTCACACTAGACGTCTTGGTATTATTTGAATATTGCTGCGGATTATACAAACTACTCAGGTTACGCTGGTCATAACTACTGGTCGCAAAGTTCACATTCGCCGAAAAAGAGCTGTTAGGGTTAGCCTTGGCATCCTGTCTGTGACTCCATGCAATTCTGAAATCTTTTGTAACCATATAGTCCGGCATATTCTTCTCACCTGTCTTCGTTACCAAATAACTGGCATTGAAATTACCACTATATCTGTACCTTTTATTATAATTGGACTGCGTGGAAAGTCCCCATGAGCCCTTTGTAAAAATCTCACCCAGCACTTTCAAATCCATACGATCACTGATAGCAAAATAATATCCACCATCACGTAAATAGAAACCACGATTCATTTCATCACCGTATGTAGGCATAATGAATCCTGACGAATAACTGCTATTGAACGGGAAAAAACCAAAAGGAATAGCAAGAGGCAACGGCACATCCTCTACCACCAACTGGGCAGGACCAAATACTACATTCTTCTTGGGACGTACTTTCGCCATAGAAAGCTTCAGATAAAAGTGAGGATGTTCGTGATTATCACACGTAGTGTATCGTCCGTGACGCAGATAAAGCTCATCATTGGAACCTTTCTTTGATTCTTCACTGGTTACATACCCTTCACCTTGCTGAG
>OLFZ01001669.1_pt1 | contig 17851 bp, 15 predicted proteins | sample 1604861 | NCBI WGS metagenome assembly OLFZ01 (sample SAMEA3888895, study PRJEB22519) | human gut metagenome | biome: human gut; feature: human-associated habitat; material: faeces | place: Denmark | collected 2011 | reverse complement strand
TCCGTGCGCGCCGGCGAGAAGCCGGTTGTCTCAATATCAAAAAAAATGCAGTTTTCTGTAAATACCTCGTTGGAAACGGGGTCTGAAAAATCAAAAATCAGTTCTTCATGCCAGGTTATCATCTGAAAATCCTCTGTATGTAATATTAGGGTAAGAGTTCCAATTTTGCCGCTGTGCAGGTCTGGAAAGGCATAGATTTCCCGGACTCGCGGGCGTTCGCGGCAAATAGCAATGTACGCTTCGGCAAAAGTCCGGAAAGCCTGCGGCTTCCCGGACTCGCGGGCGCGTTCACATGGAGCAGAACCATCCGCTGCATGCAAGCATGAGCGTATGTTTTTGCTCCATGCTCACTTTTGCCTTCACGTACATTATAACATAAATGGGGAAAAAATATTGTGAATTCTTTGTCAATAGGTTCGTGAAAAAATACAATAAATTGCTACAATTTCCGAGTGATTGTGCTATAATCTACACGAGGGTATTCTATGACTTTTGGCATAGAATATAATATAGATAAGAGAAAGTGGGGCACGAGAAATGGGTTCTAAGACATTTAAAGGCGGCGTCCATCCTTATGAAGGAAAGGAACTGGCAAAGGATCAGCCGATCGTAGAAGTTCTACCTAAGGGTGATCTGGTATACCCGTTGTCACAGCATATCGGTGCACCGGCACAGGCAATCGTAAATGTAGGCGATATGGTAACAGAAGGCCAGATGATCGCACAGCCTGCACAGGGATTAAGTGTCGGAATCCATGCAACCATCAGCGGTAAGGTTACAGAAGTGACAGACCGCCATGTTGTAATTGCAAGAAATTAGAAAGGACGTGCACAAAATGAGTAGAGCAATCGGAATGATTGAGTTTAAAACCACACCAGCTGGTATCACTGCAGCAGATGCCATGGTTAAGACATCTGAAGTAGAGATCGTGGAGGCGCAGACAGTATGTCCGGGAAAATATATTGCAATTATCACCGGAGATTTAAGCGCAGTAAAAGCTGCTGTAGACACAGCTGTAACAACATACGAGGACAAATGTATTGACAGTTTTGTACTGGGCAATCCACATGAGTCCATTTTCCCGGCAATCTACGGAACCACACAGGTCGAGGAGATCAGTGCCCTGGGAATTCTTGAGACCTATGATGCAGCATCTATCATCGAGGCGGCAGATCAGGCAGCTAAGACAGCTATCGTTGATCTGATCGAGCTTCGTATCGCCAAGGGTATGTGCGGTAAATCATACATGCTTCTTACCGGCGAGGTCTCTGCAGTGGAGGCTTCTATCGAAAGAGCAAAAGAGCTGGTAGCTGAAAAAGGAATGTACATGGATTCCTCAGTGATCGCTCATCCGGACAAGAGAATGATCGATACGATCCTTTAATATTGTCTTTATATCTGAGGGATATCCTTTTGAAGGGTATCCCTGCAATGACATCTGAAAAGGAGGCATCTTATGCTAGCATTAGAAAGAAGAAATCTGATTCTCGAGAAATTACAGGAAGAGAAAAGGGTTGTTGTAAGTGAACTAAGCCAGCTTTACAGTGTCTCAGAAGAAACCATCCGCCGTGATCTGGACAAGCTGGAAAAAGAGGGACTTGCCACAAAGAGTTATGGCGGTGCGGTGATCAACGAAGATGTCGGTATTGATTTACCATTTAATGTTCGTAAAAACCAGAATGTACAGGGAAAGCAGAAAATGGCGGAGATTGCTGCTTCCATGGTGAATGACGGAGATCACATTTTTCTGGATGCCAGCACAACGGCAGTTTTTGTAGCCAAGGCTCTGAAAGAAAAGGAACGTCTTACCGTTGTTACCAATTCTATGGAGATCCTTCTGGAGCTCTCGGATGTATCCGGCTGGAATATTATTTCCACCGGTGGAGTGATGAAGGAAGGATATCTTGCATTTCTTGGTGCCAGGACCGAGGAAGTGATCCGTTCTTATTATGTGGACAAGGTGATCTTTTCCTGTAAGGCATTAAACGAGGATATGGGGATCATGGAATCTAAAGAAGCCTTTGGAACAACCAAAAAAGCCATGATCAATTCCGGAAAAATGCGTATTCTGGTGGTAGACAGCACGAAATTTGATCAGACTGCTTTTTCCGTGGCAGGACAGCTGCGGGATATCGAGACGATCATCACAGACAAAAAACCGTCTGAAAAGTGGTTGGATCATTTCAACAGGCATAAGATCGAATGCATCTACCCGAAATAGACGGAACATATATTGTGAAACGATTATGTTCATGAGCATGCAGTGTATGCGGAATGCGGAGATCCGCTTTACTTTATCCGAACACAGACAGACAAAAGAGAACTGTGTTTCGGTTTGACGAGAGGGAGCAGTTTCTATGAATACATTTGAAATGAAAACAGCCATCCATTTTGGAGCTGATGCCCTGGGAAGACTGAGAGATATTCCATACAAAAGAGTCCTTGTTATCACAGACCCGTTTGTTGTAAAAAGCGGAATGATCGATATGATCACAAAACCGCTTCAGGCAGGTGGAAAAGAATTTGATATTTTCTGTGATGTTGTTCCGGATGCACCGGTTGGAAAAATTGCCGAAGGAGTTAAGAAATTCCTTCAGTATCAGCCGGAAGCTATTGTTGCAGTAGGTGGTGGTTCTGCCATCGACTCCTCCAAGGCAATCCGTGAGTTTGCCCTGAAGATCAATAATTACGGAAAAGTCGGACTGGTTGCCATTCCTACAACAAGTGGTACCGGTTCCGAGGTTACTTCTTTTGCAGTTGTAAATGATACAGAAGCACATGTGAAGTATCCGCTGATCTCAGAAAGCCTGACCGCTGATGAGGCAATTCTGGATGCGGAGCTTGTACGTAGTGTTCCGCCTGCGATTACAGCAGATACAGGTATGGATGTTCTGACTCATGCAATTGAGTCTTATGTCAGCATCAACCATAATGAGTTTACATCTGCACTTGCAGAGAAAGCAATCGAGATCTGTGGCGTATATCTTTATCGTGCATATGTTGACGGTAATGATATGCATGCAAGACAGAAGATGCATGTAGCGTCCTGTCTGGCAGGACTTTCCTTCAATGCAGCAGGTCTTGGAATTACTCACAGTATGGCTCATCAGCTGGGTGCTATTTTCCATATTCCTCACGGAAGAGCTAATGCGATGTTGTTGCCGCATATTGTTGAATATAATGCAAATATCAACAAACGCAGCAGAAGCCAGAAAGAATATCTTCCGGCAGTAAAGAGATATTCCAATATTGCACATCTTCTTGGACTGAGCAATTATAACGAAGTTATGAGCGTAAGATCTCTTGTGAACTGGATTCAGTTTATGCAGAAAGAGATGAATATCCCGCTTACCATCGAAGAGATGAAGACGATCACACCGGATGCTTATTTTGCGGCGGTTGATAAGATGGCGGATATGGCACTTGCGGATGCCTGCACAGCGGCAAATCCGCGTGTACCGAAGAAAGAGGATATTGTTAAGATTTATACTAAACTTTGGTCTTTTTGATAAAAGATGAAAACCGCAAAGGGGCCGCAAAGCCGCGGCCCCTCTGCACACCCCTCGGGCTTTTTTTAGAGTGCTTGACTGTGGCAGGCGGAAGGGTATTGACTTGTGCCTGTATGCTGCGGTTGTTCCGGGTTGAACGTTGTGCCGATGGGGCGCCGTGGGCGCCTTGAATGTGTGACGTTTTGGCGGAGGCTGGCGCGTTTGTGAACGCCGCGCCTGGTTTGCTGGGATGGTTGTGGTGTGGGTTACGTTTGCGTGGAATACGTGGACGCGTTTGTGGACACTGCGCCTGGTTTGCCGGGATGGTTGTGGTGTGTGTTTACGTTTGCGTGGAATACGTGGGCGCGTTTGTGGACGCCGCGCCTGGTTTGCCGGGATGATTGTGGTATGCGTAGCATTTCGAGGATTGTAAAATTGGTCTGATATGGGTGGGATTATTTATCAGGAATTGCTGGGAGGTTGAGCTGGGATGGAGGTTTATACCGGGTATGGTGATAAGGGGATGACGGATCTTTCCCATACGAAGAATGTTTCAAAGTCGGATGATCGGATTTGTCTGATGGGGTCGGTTGAGGAGCTGATGAGTCATATTGGGCTTGTGCGGGTTCTGGTTGATGATGTGGATGTTGTCCGGATGTTGGAGAAGATCTCGGAGACTTTGAAGAAGATCATAGATGGGGTTTCTGATCCTTATAATCGGGAGTTTAAGGTCAGTGAAGACCGGACGGAGCTTCTTGAGGATGAGATTGGCCGGATGAAAGAGATTTTTTCCGGAGAGAGGCTTCCGATTCTTCCGGGGGATTCCCGAGTTGCGGCTGAGATCGATGTGACAAGAGCTGTGGCGCGGAGGGCTGAGAGAGAGCTTGCGCTGGTCAGTGTGAAGTTTGGATCGGATACCGGAGCCAAGAAATATATGAACCGTCTGTCAGATTATTTTTATGTGCTGGCAAGGTATGTGGATGTTGCGAAGATTGAAGAGAAGAAGACAGATATTTCTGAAAGTGTTCAGAAATCTGTGAAAGCAGAAACTGCTGGGATTGTAGCTAATGTTGGGGTAGAGGCTGTAGGAACTGTTGGAAGTAGTGCGGATGTTGCAGCGGGTACATCGGCGGTGGATGTAAGAGCACAGGATTCGCAGATGGTGCAGAAAAGGGATGTACAGGCTTTTGATGTGCAGAATGGGACTGTGACGACAGCAGTGGGAGGAAATACGGCAATGGCACAGAATGACAGTATGGCAGCAAATACGGCGATGATCCAGGAAGTGCTGAAGCGTATGGGTATCCAGGGTCGTATCACATTGGATTCTGCCAAGAGGCTTATTGAGAAGATCGAGCAGGAAGCTTTGAGAAGAAACAAGCCTTCTGTAATTGCGGTATGTAGCCCGGATGGAAATCCGGTTGCGGTTCATGTGATGGATGGATCTTTTCTTGTAAGCTTTGAGGTGGCTTTGAAGAAGGCCTATACATCGGTTGCAGTGAAGATGTCCACCATGGAGCTTTCCAGATTGACACAACCGGGCCAGACCTTTTATGGTCTTGGAAAAATGAGTGACAATATTGTGATATTCGGAGGCGGTGTACCCCTGAAGGTTGGAGACACCATCATCGGCGGTCTCGGTATCAGCGGCGGTACCGGCGAAGAGGATAACAGCCTTGCAGAGTATGGACTGCAGGTACTGAATGAGGTACTGTAGGATACAGGATAAAAACAAAACGTATAGACAGCTCAGAGAGAATAAATACAAGGGACGTGTTGCAGTGATGATTTTTAAATCAATACTGCGGCACGTCCCTTTTGAAGTATTTACTTCCAGCTAATCTTCAGGCATTTAACGGAAATATCATTTTTTTCCGGTGCCTGGACCATGTTCTGGATGAAATAGGTTTTTTTCATGGTTTTTCCGGGCTTCAGGTTCAGTGTCAGATTTTTGGTCCAGTACATCTGGTCATAGATACCGGAACCGGTGGTGATCTTTACTTTTGCGGTGGTGATGGTTTTCGCAGAAGTATTGGTGAATTTTAAGGTATAATAGGTCTTCATGTCATTGGGGCCATACTTGATACCGGCAACACTGATCTTCAGATTTTTGACGGTAGGTTTGGCGGCCGGTGCGGATACGGTAATAGTGATCTTACGATTGACATCGTTTAAATTTGCGGTAACCGTGGCTGACCCTTTTTTCTTTGGGACAAGATAGTTTCCGGAAATGGCAAGTACGGAAGGCTTGCTGGATTTTGCATTTTTGATGGTCAGACTGGTACCGCCCTTCAGATTGATAAGGGAACGCATGCTGACCTTGGAGCCAACCTTGAGTGTAGTTTTGGAAGCACGGAAGGTTGCTACGGTTTTTGAAGGCGAGGTTACTTTTCCGGTCAGCTTATAGGCTGTGGCCTTTGGGTAGGATAAAGTGATCTTTGCGGATCCGGCTTTGAGAGCCTTCAGGGTGACTGTGAAACGGCTGCGTTTTTTGGAATCCTGAGTGATGCTTTGTACCTTGAGAACAGAGCTGTTGGAAGAAGTAACCTTGAATTTTGATTTGCTGATGGTTTTTACATAGGGATCAGAAATCTCAATTCCAATGGAAGTGGTTTTTCCGGTTCGGATGTTCTGGTTCAGATAATTGTTGTTGGTGATAAAAATTTCAGGCACTGCCTGTTTGATGGTAACCTCATAGTCACAGTCTACCGGTACCGGACATTCTTTATTGCCGAAATCGAACTCCAGGTAGCCATCCTCTATGTTGTCATCGTAGGTGAAAAAGGTTTCCTTGTATGCCAGCGGTGTATAATTTGAAGTGTTCAGCTTAACCACATTGATCCCATCGATGGAAAATGTGGTGCTTTTTGGGATGACTCCCTTGGGTGAATAAAAGCTTACACGGACTGTCACGGCATAGATCCGTTTTTGGCAGTTTGCATTTTTGATGTTGATCGGGAAATTAATGTCTGAAGACTCATCTTCGATCACACCGTCGGTATCACGGATAGTGGAAGTGGTTCCTTTGGTCACGACCCGGACTCTGGCGTGGGCATCCTGGGGAAGCAGGAGCACAATAACGGAAAAAAGAAACAGGAAAAAAATTGCTTCGATGGTTTTTATTTTTCTTTTACACATAACAAACCCTCCTTTTTTTATGAGCATACCGGCTGTTACTGAACAGAGGCCCGGGTACTCCATGAATTCATGGTCCTCTGCTGCGGAACAGTATAAACAGACTCTTTCTCTTATATCATTATAACAGGAAACCAGGGAGGAAGTGCTTTGTGATTTTTTGGTATCAATTGGCAATTTATCTGTAAATATGTTAAAATAAAATATTCGGAAAACAGCAGCGATTCGACAATGAAAAAGAGAAGCGTTACAGTTCCGGTGGGAACGTAACAGAAAGGATCATGTCGATTTATGACGAAACAGGAACTTTTAAAGACCCACTTCGGGTATGATACTTTCAGAGAAGGGCAGGAAGCGGTGATCGACGCGCTTCTTGCAGGAAAAGATGTTCTGGCAGTGATGCCAACCGGCGCAGGAAAATCCATCTGCTATCAGGTACCGGCGCTGATGATGAAGGGGATCACACTGGTAATATCACCGTTGATCTCCCTTATGAAGGATCAGGTGAGAAGCCTGAACCAGGTCGGTATCTCAGCAGCATACCTCAACAGCTCTCTGACGCAGGGGCAGTATTTCACAGCCTTGCGCTATGCAAAGGCAGGACGATATCCGATCATCTATGTAGCACCGGAGAGGCTTACCACAGAGGCGTTTCTGGATTTTGCGCTGAGCGCGGATATTTCCATGATCGCAGTGGATGAGTCACACTGTGTATCACAGTGGGGACAGGATTTTCGGCCAAGCTATCTGAAGATCGCAGAGTTTGTGGCACAGCTTCCAAAAAGACCGGTGATCGGTGCATTTACAGCTACAGCCACGAAGGAGGTCAGAGAGGATATTGCAAGACTTCTGGGGCTTCAGGATCCCTTTTGCACAACCACAGGATTTGATCGGGAAAACCTTTATTTTGCAGTGAAAACACCGAAAGATAAATATAAGGAAGTACACGATTACATACTGGAGCATCCGGACGACAGTGGAATCATCTACTGTCTCACCAGAAAGGTGGTGGAGGAGGTTTGCGGAAAGCTGATCCGTGACGGCATCACGGCCACCAGATATCATGCAGGACTTTCTGATGAGGAACGCCGGAACAATCAGGATGATTTTATTTATGACCGCTGTCGTGTGATGGTAGCCACCAATGCATTTGGAATGGGAATCGACAAGTCCGATGTGCGTTATGTCATTCATTATAATATGCCGAAGAACATGGAAGGCTATTATCAGGAAGCAGGCCGTGCGGGCCGTGACGGCGATCCTGCGGAATGTATCCTGCTTTACAGCGGGAAGGATGTGGTTACCAATCAGTATCTTATCGAGAGAGGACAGGATAACCAGGAAATGGAAGCGGCAGCCTGGCGCCTTGTCCGGGAGCGTGATCGGGAGAGGCTGAAGCAGATGACCTTTTACTGCTTTACCCATGATTGTCTGCGTGAGTACATCCTGAAATATTTTGGGGAATACGGAAAAAGCTACTGCGGAAACTGCCTGAACTGCCAGACCGAGTTTGAAGAGCAGGATGTGAGCCAGGAGGCCAGGGCAATGATCCGGTGCGTGGAAAGCAGTGGTCAGAGATACGGAGTGAACGTGATCCTGGATACTCTGCGCGGCGCATCTACGGCGAAGATCCGGCAGTATGAGATGGATGGAAATCCGGAATATGGAGTCTGTGCAAAGATTCCGGCACACCGGCTGCGGCAGATCTTTAATTATCTGGTACTGAAGGAATATCTTTATCTGACGGATGACGGATATACGATTGTGAAGCTGACTGCCGCTTCTAGGTCACTTCTGGAGGAGGCGCATATCCTCACAATGAAAATGTCAAAAGAGCTGGAGACGAAGAAAAAAGAGAAACGGAGCAGACTTCCGAAATCTGCAGTCGGGGAGCTGGGAGAACAGGATGAGCCCCTTTTTCAGAAGCTCCGTGCTCTTCGCCTGGAAATCGCCAGAGAGGAAAAAATCCCCCCTTATATGGTCTTTTCCGACAAAACCCTTATCCATATGTGCATTCTAAAGCCTGGAAACGAGGAGGAAATGCTGAATGTGACAGGAGTCGGCAGGCACAAGTACGAAAAATACGGAAAAAGGTTTATAGACGCGGTGAAAAATCTGTAGGAAATAGACTTTTGCCGTCGGAAAATGAAGAGCGAAATGTTCTGAAATTTCTTGCATTTTAAAGAGGCATTTGTTAGAATAAGACAAGCAGGAAACATCCGGCGGCTATAATGCGGCCGGATCGTTTTTAACTGTATCATATTTCTGCTGCATGTTCCGGTGCAGCGTACAGGCATTTCGCAAGCAGAGTTCTATGCAGCAGTGGAATCCCTTCGAGTAGATGGACCGACTGTGTGAGATATCCGTTGGTCAGAAGCAAGCAGTGAGGTGGATGATCGTATCCGCTTTCAATTAAGACATAATCTGGTGCTGGTCACTGCGTAAACAGAGATCAGGCTCCTTCACGATCTGCGTCGGCTTTTTCATGCAGAAAATCTGCCCTGCCGGCTTTTTTTCTCATACAGAAGAGTAGCATGTATTCATAAAGACATGAACATAGCCCGTCTGCAAAACGGGAATCCGTTCCGGCATGACTGTTCTCCGCCAGGCCGAAAAAGCTGTATTTACATAAAACAGCCCAATTCCTCAAAAAGCAGGATATCCGCAATATGTGCGAGATCCTGCTTTTTGTCATGTAATACTCTGATATGTGCCATTAAGACGTGGAAAAATATTTCAGCGTCTTTTATATTTGCCGGGGGTGATCCCCTTATATTTCTTGAATGTACGGATAAAATAGCTCAGATCATTAAAGCCATTCCGATAGGCAATCTCTGTGATGGAATCATCGGTGGTAGCCAGCTGGCAGCAGGCCTGCTCGATCCTCTGGCGGTTGAGGTAATCCATTGGTGTCTGATGCGTCATCTCGGAAAAGAACCGGCAGAAATATTTGGGAGACATGGAAACCGAAGCGGAAAGCTCCTGCAGGGTAATGGGGCTGGCATAGTTCTTTTCAATAAATTCCACGACCTGCTTCAGCTGGACAATGCGCTTGTAATCTCGTCTGGTTTTCCGCAGGCTTTCCAGGTAGTAATGATTACCAAAAACCAATCCGAAAAAGTGGTAAAATTGTCCAAACACAACCAGCTCATATCCTGGCTTCCTCTGCCAGAAAGAATCAAAAAGAGAGTTCACCGCTCTCTGGATATCAGGCTGCTTTTCGGTGAAATGGTGATAGATCAGCAGCTCCTGGTGGCTGATCTTCTGCATATATTCTGTGCAGACGGAATTAAATTTCAGAAACATGTTCATATCAAAAACAATGCACTGATAGATACAATCCTGAGGAATTCCGGAATGCAGAACTCCACTATTGACAAAAATCACATCTCCGGCTTTTGCTGTAAAACTTTTTTCGTCTAAAGTGACGGTGAGAGTGCCCTGTAATACACGCATGATTTCACATTCTACATGCCAGTGGTAGGACATGACATAGCGTGGATGGCTGCTGTCAATGTGGTGGAATTCAAAAGGAAATTCATAGGTACCTCGAAGTCTGTCCTCATTTCTTCCAAGATCGTGCAAAATACAACCCTTCTTTCTTAAATTTTATAGTTTTTTTAGGAACTCATATGAAAAAGTGAATATTGTACTGTTTTTTGCTATTATAACACAAGTAATTTAAAAGATGCAATCGTATAATAAAAGCATAGTTCAGACAGGAGTTGTTGGAACGTAAAAAAACAGTAAGTTATAATAGTGAATATAAATTTAGGAGGTAATTGTTACTATGGCAAAGAGCAGATTAGTAGGCAGCTATCCGGTTATCGGTATCAGACCAACCATCGACGGACGTAGAGGAGCCCTCGATGTAAGAGGATCTCTGGAAGATCAGACTATGAACATGGCCAAATCCGCAGCAAAGCTTTTCGAGGAGAACCTGAAATATTCAAATGGTGAGCCTGTAAAAGTTGTTATTGCTGATACCACCATCGGACGTGTTGGTGAGAGCGCTGCATGTGCGGATAAATTCCGTAAAGAGGGTGTAGATATCACTCTTACAGTTACACCATGCTGGTGCTACGGAGCTGAGACCATGGATATGGATCCACAGACCATCAAGGCTGTATGGGGATTCAACGGAACAGAGAGACCTGGTGCTGTATATCTGGCATCCGTTCTTGCTACACATGCACAGAAGGGCCTTCCAGCATTCGGTATCTACGGACATGACGTTCAGGAAGCTGACGACACATCCATTCCGGAAGACGTTAAAGAGAAACTGTTAAGATTCGGTCGTGCAGCAGTTGCAGCTGCATCCATGAGAGGTAAATCCTACCTGCAGATCGGTTCTGTAACAATGGGTATCGGCGGATCTATCATCGATTCTGATTTCATCGAGTCCTATCTCGGAATGAGAGTTGAGTCTGTTGATGAGGTAGAGATCATCCGTCGTATGACAGAGGGTATCTACGATCACGAAGAGTTTGAGAAAGCTCTCAAATGGGCAAAGGAGACCTGCAAGATCGGCTGGGACAAGAACCCGGAAGAGCTTCAGTTCTCACCAGAGAAGAAAGAGGAGCAGTTCGAGTTTGTTGTTAAGATGGCAGTTATCATCAAAGAGCTGATGAACGGCTGTGATAATCTTGCTCCGGAATTCTCCGAGGAAGCAATCGGACACAATGCTCTTGCAGCTGGATTCCAGGGCCAGAGACAGTGGACAGACTTCTATCCGAACGGTGACTTCGCAGAGGCTATGCTGAACACATCCTTCGACTGGAATGGCGCTCGTGAGCCGTACATCCTTGCTACAGAGAACGACGTTCTCAACGGACTTGGAATGCTGTTCATGAAACTTCTTACAGGACGTGCTCAGATCTTCGCTGATGTTCGTACATACTGGAGCCCGGAGGCAGTTAAGAAAGCTACAGGATATGACCTTGAGGGTGTTGCCAAAGAAGCTGGCGGATTCCTTCATCTGATCAACTCCGGTGCTGCTTGTCTGGATGCTAACGGACAGGCTAAAGAGGCTGACGGAACACCAGTTATGAAACAGTGGTGGGATGTTACAGAGGCAGACCAGAAAGCGATCATGGACAATACAGAGTGGTGTATGGCCGACAACGGATACTTCCGTGGAGGCGGATACTCCAGCCGTTATGAGACACGTGCTCAGATGCCTGCAACTATGATCCGTCTGAACCTTGTAAAAGGACTTGGACCGGTTCTTCAGATCGCAGAGGGATGGACAGTAGCCCTTCCGGAAGAGGTATCTGACAAGCTCTGGAAACGTACAGACTACACATGGCCATGTACATGGTTCGCTCCAAGATGCGATGGCAAAGAGGGACCGTTCAAAACAGCTTACGATGTAATGAACAACTGGGGTGCTAACCACGGTGCGATTTCCTACGGACACATCGGTGCAGACCTGATCACAATGTGCTCTATGCTGAGAATCCCGGTATCCATGCACAACGTTCCTGAGAAGGATATCTATCGTCCGGCAGCTTGGAACGCATTCGGTATGGAAAAAGAGGGTGCAGACTTCCGCGCTTGCAAGAACTATGGACCACTTTACAAATAAATCATATTGTTAAGATAACGGAATATCAAATCCTCCGGCATGCATGTGCCGGAGGATTTTTTTGTGCCGTGGTATATGGATAGTTGGGAAATATACTGTTCGGATCTACGGAAAAAAGTTATAATAGAAAAAGATATATATGAATACGGGAGGTTACGTAGATGAAATATATACAGCTGAACAATACAGATCTGAACATCAGTTCTATTTGCCTCGGAACAGCAGGATTTGGAGATAAATCAGACCTGGAAAAAAGCTTTGAGATTCTGAATGCCTTTGTATGGGCAGGCGGAAATTTTATTGATACGGCAAATGTCTATTGCAAATGGCTAAAAGGACATGGAAACTGCAGTGAGCAGATCATAGGAAAATGGCTGAAAGAGAGTGGCATGCAGGGAAAAGTTATTGTGGCAACGAAGGGCGCGCACTATTCCTTTGAGGATCCGGGCCGCAGCAGAGTGAACAAAGAAGATATCCGCATGGACCTGGATGAGAGCTGCCGCACACTGGGAAAAGATGAGATGGATTTTTACTGGCTTCACAGAGATGATCCGGAGAAACCGGCGGAGGAAATCGTGGATATTCTGGAAGAATTGAAAAAAGAAGGCCGGATCCGTTATTATGGATTTTCCAATTACCGCACAGAGAGGCTGAAAGAAATTGCTCAGTGTCTGAGAGAACGAAATCTTTCAGGGATCACAGCAGTATCCAATCAGTGGAGTCTTGCAGGAATCAATCCCGGAGGAAATACAAATCCGGATCCTACACTTGTGGAGTTTTCCAGGGAAGAATATCAGTGGCACTGTGAGACAGGCGCTGCTGCCGTTCCGTTTTCTTCCACTGCAATGGGATTTTTTTCAAAACTTCAGAAAATGGGGCTTTCCTTTACAGATGCAGAGGTGGATGCATCCTGGATGAGGGAGAAGGAAACACAGATCACAGGTCTTTCAGAAAGTATGAAAAGATCCTACTGGAACGAGACAAACTTTCGTACCTATCAGAAGCTGTTAAAGCTGCAGAAAGAAACCGGCCACAGCCTGCAGGCCCTGTCTTTGGCATACTTTTTCCATCAGCCATTCCAGACTGTGCCTGTAACCGGTGTCAGCAATCCTTCACAGCTAAAAGATGTACTGGATGCCTGTGAGATCGACCTTGCACCGGAACTGTTCGGAGGCTGGGTGAGTGCAGGAGGATGATATAAGTAACTAAATATATTGTAAAAAGATATTAAATGTGTTTAAATGTACTTATGGAGGTATATTATGAATACATCAAATATCACAAATTATAAACCAAAAGATTTTGCTGAATTATTAGGTGTTTCTGTAAAAACGCTTCAGAGATGGGACAGAGAGGGAATCTTAAAAGCAAACCGAACTCCAACAGACAGGCGTTATTACACATATGACCAGTATCTTCAATTTAAAGGTATAAATATAGAACATGATAAACGAAAAGTTGTTATTTATGCAAGAGTATCTACCAAAAACCAAAGGGATGATCTTCAAAATCAGACAGCATTTCTGCGTCAGTTCTGTAATGCCAGAGGAATGATCGTAGACCAGTGCATTGAAGACTATGGAAGCGGACTTGATTATAACCGCAGGAAATGGAATGGATTACTGGACGAAGTCATGGAGCAGAAGGTCAAAACCATAGTGATCACGCATAAAGACAGATTTATCCGTTTTGGATACGAATGGTTTGAAAGATTCTGCATGAGATTCCACACAACGATACTGGTGGTGAACAATGAAGAACTGTCACCACAGGAAGAACTTGTACAGGATATTATTTCCATCCTTCATGTGTTTTCCTGTAGATTATATGGACTTCGTAAGTATAAAAAACAGATAGAAAAGGATGAGGAGATTGCTGAAGAGCTTCAAGACAGAGATCGATCCTACAGAAGAGCAGAAGATCAAAATACATAAGACAATCGGCACATGCAGATATATTTATAATTTCTACCTGTTTCATAATAAAGAACGTTATGATGCCGGTGAAAGATTTATGAGCGGCAAGTCGTTCAGTGTATGGCTGAACAATGAATACCTTCCAGGGCATCCGGAATATTTCTGGATCAGAGAAGTCAGTTCCAAATCGGTAAAGAATGCAATCGAAAATGCCTGTACCGCTTTTTCAAGATTTTTTCATCATCAGACTAGTTTCCCGAGATATAAGAAAAAAGGAAGATCTGATGTAAAAATGTATTTTGTAAAGAATAATCCCAAAGACTGTCTCTGTGAACGTCACAGGATCAAGATCCCAACACTTGGCTGGGTAAGGCTGAAAGAAAAAGGTTACATTCCGGCTTCTAAGGATGGATATGTGATCCGAAGCGGGGCAGTTTCCATGAAAGCAGGCAGATATTATGTGTCTGCACTTGTCGATATACCTGCTCCGGAAGCAGATGGAAATTTCACTGATGGGATCGGAATCGATCTGGGGCTGAAAGACTTTGCGGTTGTGTCAAATGGAACTGTATACAGAAATATCAATAAAACAGCACGGATCAGAAAACTTGAGAAACAATTAAGACGGGCACAGCGAAAGCTTTCCCGTAAATATGAGAACTTAAAGAAAGGAGAGTCCACTCAAAGAGCAAATATATGCAAACAAAAGCTTAAAGTACAGAAACTTCATCATCGGATAGAAAATATCCGTACAGATCATATCAACAAGGTAATATCTGAGATAGTGAAAACCAAGCCGTCTCATATAACGATCGAGGATCTGAACATATCCGGGATGATGAAGAACCGGCATCTCTCAAAAGCAGTTGCGTCCCAGAAATTCTATGAATTCCGGACAAAATTGAAAATAAAATGTGCTGAATATGGAATCGAACTGAGGGTAGTTGACCGATGGTATCCATCTTCCAGGATCTGCCACTGCTGCAGCTGTATTAAAAAAGATCTGAAACTTTCAGACAGGATCTACAGATGCACATGTGGATATATTGAGGACAGAGATCTCAATGCAGCACGGAATCTGAGAGATGCAGAGACTTACGAAGTTGCATGATCCCGCAAACGTAAGTATGTACCGAAGGCTATTTCGGGAATTAACGACTGTGGAGTGTACAAGAACCTGTGAGTAGCGTATTACTTGTAATCGCCAAAGCATACACAATGAAGCAGTAAGAAGTATTCGTGAGAACTTCAATTTCTCGATGTGTTTGGATATATTTAAACACATTTTGAGTGGCAGCTGGATCTATGGAAAAGTTAAATATTCCAGTAGGAGTTTCAGATTTTGCAGAACTTCGCAGCAATGGATATTACTATGTAGATAAATCGGGTCTGATCCGTGAAATGTTGACTTCATCGGCAGCTAAAGTGACGCTTATCACGCGACCAAGACGGTTTGGAAAAACCCTTGGTATGAGTATGCTGGAAAATTTTTTTAATATTCGGAAAAACAGTGAAAAACTATTTGAGAATCTGGAAATTTCAGGAAACAGAGAATTGTGTGATCAATGGATGAATCAGTGGCCAGTTATATTTTTTTCTTTAAAGGATATAGATGGTCTGGATTTTCAAAGCGCATATGATCGTCTGGTGGTCCAGCTTTCTAATCTTTGTAAGATGCATGTATATCTTTTACAGAGTGAGGCAATCGATCCGGATGATAAGAAAGTATTTCTGGAATTGAAAGCAGGAACGGCCAGTGAAGCACAGGTCGGTTTTTCTTTAAATACATTAATGCGTATGATGGAGTCTTATTATCGGAAGCCAGTTATTCTTTTACTGGATGAATACGATGTTCCACTGGCAAAAGCAAGCAGTAACGGGTATTATAAAGAAATGCTGTCTGTGATCAAAGGAATGATGAGTACAGCGTTGAAGGACAATCCATTTTTAAAATTTGCGATTATTACGGGCTGTCTTAAAATTGCCAAGGAAAGCATTTTTACTGGAACCAATAATCTGGTTTCTGATACGATCACAGATACCCGGTTAAATGAATATTTTGGATTTATTCAAAAAGATGTAGAGCAGATCCTGAGGGATGCCGGGAGCATAGATCATCTGGAACGTGTAAAAAGCTGGTATGATGGTTATCATTTTGGGCGGATGGATGTATATTGTCCATGGGATGTAATGAATTATATCAGGGATATACAGAGAGATTCAGATACGAGGCCAAAAAGTTATTGGATGAACACAAGTGATAATGGAATTATTCGTTCCTTTATCGATATTGCAGGCAGTAATATTACAAAAAAACTGGAAACATTATTGAATGGTGGGTATATTTTACAGCGTATAGATGAGAATCTGACTTATGATTATCTTCATTCATCAGAGGACAATCTGTGGAGCATCCTTTATCTTACCGGTTATCTTACCAGTATACGGGAAAATGAATTGAAAGAGAAACTTCCAGATGGGATTTCTGCACTTATGATACCGAATGCAGAAATACGGGAAATATTTGAAACAACAGTGATCCAATGGTTTGATGACAGCGCAAAAGCATGGGACAGGAAAAAAATGTTTTCGGCAGTGTGGAAGGGTGACAGCAGGACAGTAATGGAAGAAATGAACCGGCTTTTGCGAAAAACCATCAGCTATCATGATTACAGGGAAGACTTTTATCATGCTTTTCTTGCAGGTATTTTTGCAGGGGCGGGTTATGTGGTAGAATCCAATAAAGAACATGGAGAAGGCCGCAGTGATGTGGTGGTTTATGATCCTGAGGAAGGCCGTGTGGCTGTTTTTGAGGCTAAGTATTCAAAAACGCTGGAAACTATGGATACAGACTGTCAAAAAGCATTAGATCAGATCAATGAAAAAATGTATGCAAAAGAATTTGAAGATGATTTTGATCACATTTTGTGCTATGGTGTTTCCTTTTTTAAGAAACGCTGCTGTATAAAACTGAAAGATGCTAAAGTTTGAAAAAAGAGTACATTAAATTAGCAAAGGAGAAAAATCAAATATGATCCGTTTACACAACGATTACAACCGGGGCGCATGCGGTAAGATCTTGGAGAAACTGGCGCAGATCAATGGGGAAAGCTATGATGGATATGGGGAAGATACATGGTGTGAGAAGGCGGCTAAGCTGATCCGGGAAAAATGTAAGGCACCGGAAGCTGCAATACACTTTTTACCGGGGGCTACCCAGGCTAACTTTATTGTTCATGCAGCAGCTTTAAGTCCGATTCAGAGCGTGATCTGCCCGGACAGCGGCCATGTGTATGCACATGAAGCCGGTTCCATTGAAAATACCGGCCATAAGCTGGTGCCACTTCCGTCCACAGGCGGAAAGATCAGCGCAGAGCAGATCCGTAAAGCAGCAGCCTCTTATTATAATGGCGGGGAACCAAATTATATCTGCGAACCCAAGATGGTGTATATTTCATTCCCTACAGAGTGGGGAACCATTTATTCAGAGCAGGAATTAAGAGAGATCCGCAAAGTATGTGATGAGTATGGAATGTACCTGTTTGCAGACGGGGCCAGACTGGGATACGGTCTTGGTTCTGTAAAAAATGATCTGACGCTGGAAAAACTGGCAGAACTGACGGATGTATTTTACATAGGCGGTACTAAGTGCGGTGCATTGTTTGGGGAAGCTCTTGTGATCACTAACAAGAAGCTGGCACGGAAATTCCGTACTTATATGAAGC
>OLFZ01001667.1_pt1 | contig 17864 bp, 16 predicted proteins | sample 1604861 | NCBI WGS metagenome assembly OLFZ01 (sample SAMEA3888895, study PRJEB22519) | human gut metagenome | biome: human gut; feature: human-associated habitat; material: faeces | place: Denmark | collected 2011 | reverse complement strand
AGCAGCACGCCCTGAAAGGGCAGAAGCTCCTAGCCCAGGGCAACGCCCTGGGTATTATGCCAATCTGCAAGGCGCCCTGTAAGGGCAAAAGCTTTATAAATTGCCACGAGTTTTAAAGCTTTTGCCCTTACAGGGCGACAGGTTTGCGAACAAAATAACCCAGGGCGATGCCCTGGGCTAAGAGCTTCTGCCCTTTCAGGGCGTGTGGGATAAAACTTGAGTTTATAACTCTGAACACGCTAAACTTGTAGTCATTAGAAGTGATATTTCGAACCCACGCTGAGACGCAGTTCCACCTCGGCAGGATTGCACCAGTGGGGAGCCTCCAGGTTCTTGGTAGAAAGCGTGGCGGAAGGTTCAAGATACAGTTCCACACGAGGCGACACACGCAGGCCAGCCTGCATGGCAGCATGAAGACCCGGAGCATAGTTGGGCGTGCGGTGCTCCTTGGTGCTTACTGCCACCTGGGCACCCAGCAGACCCGTGAACTGCACCAGTTCGTCGTCGGAAGGCTCGCCCGTAACGGCACTCTTCAGGTTCATCATGTAGTCGGCACGAAGGGCTGTGAGTGTCTTGCTGCCCAGGTTGGGCGAAGGCACGAGGGTGTTGCCCAAAGCCACCTGGATGCCGCTCAGAGAGCTGAACCAATGGCCGTAACCGATGTCGGTGGGAAGAGTGAGACGGCGACCGATGCTTCCACCGTCACCCATGTTACCTGTATAGACACCCGTTCCGGCACTCAGGAAGACGTAATTTCTGCGGGATGGAGCCTCGTCGAGGTCCTTGTTGCGGGAGCTGCGCTGCACGTTGTACTCCACACCCAACTGCACCTGGGGCTGCAGACGATGCGAACGGAAGCCCTTGTAGCGCGAGGTGAACTCATAGCCCAACTGTGCCTCGCCCAGCAGGTTGACGTGCGACGAGAGGCGCAGGGCAAGCTGTCCGCCGGCATGAAGGTCGGAGTTGAGACGGGTGTACTCGGAGTGGTCGGCACCAAGATTGAAGCCCAGCACGGAGCGCAGGGAGAGCACACGCGAGTTGTCGCAACCATAGCTGACGGCCGTGAGGTCGGTCATCCAGTCGAAACCGCCCGTTGCCGCACCGTAGTAGCGCTCGTTGATGGGGCGTCCGAACATGCCCTGGAAACTGTAGCGGAAGCCTGCCATCGGAGCCGACCAGTGGGTGTAGCTGATGCGTGCCACAGGCATGTAGCGCTTCCACTCGTCGTACTGGAAGAGGCGCACCGCCATACCTCCCGTGAGGGCGAAGCTGTTGCGTCGCATCTTCATGTTGTCCTCTGCCTGATGGGCCTTACGCGACATTTCCTCGTGATAGGTGTAGACGAATCCTGCCATGAGCGAGCTGGTCACGTCGAGCTTGTCGACCGTATAGGCATTGGGCGCCCAACGGCTGTTGTAGAGGTCGAAACGTGGCTCGAGCACAAAGTCGATGTCGCGCGAGAGGCGGACATTGGCCTGCAGACCGGCTCCTACGTTCAGACTGTAGCGCGACTCAGTGTACCAGTCGCGCGAGTAGTTGAAGCCGATTCCCGCCAAGGCGTTGACCCAGAAGCGTCGCTCGGGCTTGAGTCCGCCGAAGGCATTGTGCAGGTTGAGCATATAGTCGAGACGGGCACCTATGGCACGCATGCGAGTCGCGTCGTTCTGCATGAAGGTGGTGGTGTTGAGGTTCAGACGAAATGCGTTGCAGGGGTCGATCCACTTGCCGAGCGACACAGCCACGCTCATGCCCGTGTTGTCGTGCCAGTCGCTGACGTGGGCGCTGCCCAGGAACAGGGGTCCTGCCTGCACGCCGGCAAAGAGTCCGTCGGCAAAGCTGTGGGGCGTGGAGAAATAGGAACGCATGTTGCCCCTGCGCACGTCGGGCATACGGACGCCCAGACCCATGGTGAGGCTTGCCATGGGGCGAAGATTGCGCCAGGTCTGCACCTGCGACACGTTGTCCTGCGTCACGCCCACACGTGTCTCTGCATAGACGTAGGTGATGGGCGAGAAAGCATACTGTCCGCGCAGACCCATGTGAGCGCCGAAGCCGTGGTCGTTGTGCTTGTTCTCACGCGAATACGACAGGTCGACGCCGGCAATGCCGTACACCTCGAAGGGATGCTGGCTGTAGTGAGTGCCGGGCTGGGCGATGGCGGTGATGTTGAGCAGATAGTCGAGGCCCACGGAGGCGTATTTCGTCTCCTTGCCGCTGATCTTGTAGGCTCCGCCATAGAAGTTGAGCCTTACTCCGTGTTCGGGCGAGATCCAGTCGCCCAAGCCCATCTCGGCGATGGGACCCAGCTTGACGTTGTGGCGGCCCATGAGATTGCCTCCGAAACCGAAATCCATGAACAGATGGTCCATGAACTTCTTGTCCTTGTACGACTTGGTGACCTGTGGGCGCTGCAACATATAGTCGAGAGCGCTCTTCGAGAGCTGCGCCTTACCGGTGAGGGGTGCGCCCGCCATGATGAGGGCGCTTATGAGGATGAAATCTTTTCTTTTCATGATGATCTGTGTGTGTGTTTATTGTTGTTTATCCGTAGACAGGAGGTCGGTCACGTCGCCGTCAGTCTTGGCGATTTCCTTGAGCGAGGGGTCCATGGCGAAGGCTCGTTTTAGCTCCTCGTAGGCCTCGGTGGGGTCGTTGGTACGGTTCAGACAGATGGCACGGAGATAGTGGCTCACAGCCTCGTTGTCGGGCAACTGACGGCTCATGCGCAGGGCTGCGTCGTCGAGTTTCATGGCAAGGAGCATCACCACCTCGTTGCGCTTGCCGGTCTTGGCGATGGCGGCGTAGTTTTTGGCATCGTAACGGCTGTTGAGAACGGCGTTGACGGCCAGTATGGTGTGGGTCGACTCGTTGTCGTTGACGAAATGGGCCACGGAGTCGGCAGAGGCATAAAGGCCCTCATTGAGCAGGGTGATGAGCTGGTTGACGTTGACTTCCTGAGGGGCACCCGCTCCGGCGAAGGGGCGCAACAGGGAGGCGTCGTACTGGCGATGGTTGATGAGCTGCACAGAGAGGTCGTTGGCTGCTGCCATGAACGAGGGGTACACCTCGAGTGCCTGGCGCATCATGGCGACGCGCTTCGCTGTGTCGGCCTCGGCACGGTAGAGCTTGAAGAACTCATACTTCGACAGCTGGCTGTAGTCCTGGGCGTAGAGCTGGGCTATCTCGTCGATGGTGAGGGTGCGGTAAACGTTGTAGTGCAGGGTGTAGTCCACACGGCGCAACTGAGGCAGACAGCGGGTGGCGATGATCTTGTGATAGAAAGGCAGGCGCTGGATGGCTCTGCCCTGAGCCTCGATATTGCCAGGATGAGCAGCCAGGATGGCCTCTACCCTGTCGGCCTCGCTGACAAGGGTGTCCTTGCGGAGTATCTCGGCCACACGCGACCAGGGAGCCACCTTGGCGTCGGACGTGAAGGTCATTCCCTGGGTCATGTCGGCAGGAAGGGTGCGCTTCAGGAAGCCGAGGGCGTAGTCCATACGCATCTTGGCCAGACTCATGTTGCGGGAGTAGCGTCCCTCAGGCGACGACTGACCTCGGAGCTCGAGCGAGCTGAGCGAGGCGCCCTTCGACTGGGAAATGGTCTCTATCTGCTGACGGAGCTTGTCGATCTCGGAGGCGTTCTGCGGGTCGCTGCTGTCGAAGACGGCCTTGCCCACGGGGAAACGGAGGTTCACCTTGCCCTGACTGTCGCGAAGCTGCACCTCCTTCTTGGGGAAGTAGGCTGAGTCGGTAAGCTCGTGGGCGGCAAAGCTGTAGTCGAGAAAGCGCAGGGGGTTGACGGTTCCACGGGCGATGATGGTGGTGTCGCGGTAGAGGATGCGGTTGTAGTTCTCGATGGCCATATAGACGTCGCAGGAGAAGTCGTCCTTCACGTGCTCCACGTAGATGGAGTCGTTGTAGCCTATGATGTCGTTGGGGCGGCCTTTCTCACGTGTCTGCTCGCTCTTCACGGTGATGTAGCGTGCCAAAGGGTCGCCGGCAAGCGAGTCGTTGAGGTCGAAGCTGTAGAGTCGGTCCTGCGTCTCGTTGTACTCGCGTGCGTCGTACACCATCGGTTTCATGAGGGTCACCTGCTTGCGGGTGGCGTTGTTGAGCACGGGCTGAACCACGAGTCGGGTGTTGTGCGAGAACATCTCGCGGGGCACACGCACACGGGTCTTCACATGGAAATAGTTGCCTCTGACCTCGATGTCGGTTGGCTCGGGCAGGATCTTGTCGGTAATGCGCTTCTGCGAGATGGTCACCTCCTTGAGCGAGACACTCTCCTCTTCGAGCACCACGCGCAGTCGCGACTTGCCCTTCACGTCCACTTCCTTGGTCTTCATACCCACCATGGAGAAACGCAGACGGGCATTGGAACGCACGTTGACGGCAAAGGTTCCGTCGACATCGGTCATGGCAAGCACACGGCGTGTGGAGGCGTCGGAAACGTTGACACCGATACAGGGCGAGCCGTCCGACTTGACAACTACCGTACCCAGCACTCGCATCACCTCCTGTGCGGAGACGTCCGACACGGTGAGCAAGAAGAGGGCGACAAGAAAAGTAATGGAGCGAAGAGGCTTCATGAATAATAAGTTATGAGTAGTCATAAATTGCATTCTTATCTTATTTTTTGTATGTATATATAAGTATGTTCATGCATACGTTTTGCAAATACGTTTTTGTGAAATCTTATGCTGATAAATTTTTGTGAAATCTTATGCTGATAAAAAAGAGAACTATACACGTGAAAGCCTTCGTATGTGTGTGGCTTCCAGGGAATTGTGCTTTTTACTTAATCAGATACACGAAGGTTACACCAGCCTTGATGGGGATAGGTCGCCACCCTTTCACATTGGCCTCGCCGGGCTCATACTCGTCCTTGTCCCAACTCATCTCCTGCACGTGAGCCATTCCCACTCCAAGGGTCGTCTCAAGACTCCATCGTCGCGACAGCACGAAACTGTAGCCGTAGGTAACGCCTCCACCATAGAGGTCGCCCTTATGGCGATTGCCCCCACGCTCGTAGTTGTAGTGGCATCCTATGCCGGCAATTCCGACAAAATGACCTGTCTGCGGACGGGCGCTGAACCAGTAACGCACCTCGGGCGTGATCATGGCGCCACGGGTGTCGATGTTGAAGACCTTAATGCGGTTGTAAGCCGCCTCGAAATTGAAGGTGACATGGCGATTGACCCTGAACTCAGCTCCGAGGTTGGGAGTAGAGGCCGCCCAGTAGAGGGCATTGGTCTTGACAGCCACTCGCTGGGCCTTCGTCTGCATGGGAGCCAGTAGGCTGGCTGAAAGGACGGCCAGCATACACCATGCTTTTGCTTTCTTTAAGTGATAAATAACCATATATATTTATAAATGTGATTCTTATTTTTTTAGTTTTCTCTAACTCCCCTACTTCTGCTTGTTGAGTCGCTTGATGACGGCGTAAGCATCGTAGAGTCCCAGCTCGCCAGCCTTGGAAAGATCCTGGATGGCGGCTTGCTTGTTGCCAGACTTCGAACGGGCAATGCCTCGGTTGTAGTAAGCCTCGGCAAGGTTGGAGTCGATGCGAATGGCAATGGAATAGTCGTCGATGGCCTTGGACAGCTCGTTGCGCCCTGCATGCAGGTTGCCACGGTTGTAATACACATAGGCGTTGTTGCCGTTCTGACGGATGGCGTCGCTGAAGTCGGCCTCGGCAGAATGGAGATTGGTAATGCCCTTGCCCTCGGAGAGGTTGAACTCGTCGAGCTCGGTCTGACAGACGGCACGTTGCCAGTAGGCTATGGAGCTCTTGCCTCCACGACCCACGTACTCGGTAAAGTCGGCTATGGCCGCCTCAAAATCGCGCAACACGGAATGGGCCACGGCACGGAGCAACAGCAGGTGGGTTTTCTCGGTGTCGCTCTTTGCCACGCTGAGCTCGGCCGACAGGCGATCGATCATGGAGAAGAGCTCCATCGACTCAGCCTCGTTGAGCTGGTCCTTGCTGCACACGATGTAGAGCTTGTGCTTGGCTTTCTTGTCGAGGGTCATGTTGAAGGCGTCCACCTCCTTGTCGTAAGCCTGAATGGTGCTCAGACTCTTGTTATTGGGGAAGTAAGACAGCTGATACATAGGCAGATAGCCGGCTTCGACCACACGGTTCTGCACCTTTCCACGATACTCGCTCTTGTACTCATGCTCGTACTTGGGCGCATCTTCGACCACGAGCGAGGCGTACTTGTTGGGGTCTATCTCCGAACGCTTGCGCATGGCCCTCTTGGTCTTCGCGCTCCATCGGGGCTGAATGCCTAAGTGCTTGTTCATCTGAGCCTTGAAGATGCGGAACTCGTCGAGCTCGGCCTTGGCTGTCATTCCCAACCGACGGTAACAGCCTGCACGATACGACAGACCCGTCCAGAAGTTGGGGAACTGGTTGATGACCGTCGTGTAGTCGCGGATAGCCGCCTTCAGGTCGCCCACCTTATCGTGTAGCAAGGCTCGGTTGAAGATGGCCATGAAGTTCTTGGGCTCCATCTTGATGACGAAGTCGAAATCTTCGATGGCTCGGTTGTTGTCACCCAACTGCACGCGCATCAGTCCACGGTTGTAGTGGCCCAGGAAGTTGTTGGGGTCTATGTCGAGGGCGTTGTCGTAATCGCTCATCGCTCCTCGGAGGTTGTTGATGTTGATGCGTGCCAGGGCGCGGTTGATGTAACTGTTCACGTTGTTGGGCTTGAAGTGCAAAGACTTGGTAAGCGCCTCGTCGGCAGTCTTCCATTCCTTGCGCGCCAATGCCACATAGGCACGCGTGGTCCAGGCCTCGCCATCGTAAGGGTCGAGCACCAGACTCTTGTCGAGCCATTTCTCGGCGTTGAGCGTGTCCTTTTTCTGCAGATAGACCTCGGCTTTGAGCGAATAGGCCTTCGAGAACTTGTCCCATCGGGTGATGATGGAATCGAGCTGAGCGAGGGCGTCGTCATACTTGCCGTCCTCCATCTTGCAAAGGGCTCGGTTGAACCAATAGTTGCGGTTGCGAGGCTCTAAACGGATAGCTGCATCATAGTCGGAAATGGCCTCGTCGTAACGTCCCTGTCGGATGCGGGTAATCGCACGCAGGTCGTAAATATCATTAATGTAGGGATTGAGTTTCAAAGCCTCATTGGCGTCGCCCTCCGCCCCCACGAAATCGTCGAGGTTGAACTTCGCCACACTTCTGTAATACCAAGGCTCGTAGAGATAAGGTTTGGCGCCAATGGCAAGGTTGAAGTACTTGATGGAGAGTACATAGTCTTCATAATAAAGCGCACTTCGTCCGGCCGTAATGAGTCGGTCGACACGGTATTGTGCTGATGCCGTGCCAACAAAAAGCATAAAAACTAACCCAGTCAACAATCTCCTTATCATAAGAACGTCTGCCTATCTTGTATGTTTTGTACGATGAAAAATATGTACGATGAATGTAAGTTATTCAAGTTTCGCAAGTAAGTTAATTGAACTTTCAGGGCGTGTGGAGTGAGCTTGCGAAACTTGAATAAGTTAAGCTGCATTAATGTCTGATCTTTGTACGATAAGAGCAGCGGAACTTTCCCTTGAGGATGTTCTTCAGCTTGCCTGCAATCATGTTCTTGCGAAGAGGCGACAGGCGGTCGATAAACATGGTGCCCTCCAAGTGGTCGAACTCGTGCTGCATCACACGTGCCAGGTAACCTTCCACCCACTCGTCGTGCTCCTGCATCTCCTCGTCGAGATACTTCACATGGATGCGGGTAGGACGAGTCACCTTCTCAGAAATACCTGGGATGGAAAGGCAACCTTCCTCAGAGGAAGCTTTCTCGCTCTCGTCGTCATACTCTAAGATATGTGCATTGATGAATGCCTTGCGGAAACCCTTGTACTCGGGGAATTCCTCGCTCAGCACGTCGAGGTCGATTACCACCACACGGATGGCCAAACCTATCTGAGGTGCTGCAAGACCTACACCATTGCTGGCATCGAGAGTCTCGAACATATTGGCAATAAGAGTCTTAAGCTCGGGATATTCTGGGGTGACATCTTCGGCAACCTTTCGTAAAACAGGCTGACCATAAATATAAATTGGTAAAATCATTTTCTTGACTGCAAATAATCTTGTAAAATAATGGTGGCGCTGATCTCGTCCACCAAACCTTTGTTCTCGCGCCTTGTCTTCTTCTTCACTCCGCCATCTATCATGGCACGGTGGGCCAAGACCGACGTAAAGCGCTCGTCGTAATACTCTATGGGAATCTCGGGATGAGCCTTGCGCCAACGGTTGTAGAAATTCTCCACCCTTACCATGTTCTCGCTGGGCTGACCATTGGGCTGCATGGGCTTTCCTATCACGATGCGCTCCACCTGCTCACGCTGGATGTACGCCTCTATATACTCATAGAGCACAGAAGTCTCGACGGTACCCAACCCTCCAGCGATAATCTGAAGAGGGTCGGTTACCGCGAGCCCTGTGCGTTTTTTCCCGTAATCGATGGAAAGGATTCGCATTTATTTCTTGAAAAGCAACCAAGCATCTGGATACTTGCCAGCACGAAGCTCGTTGCGGCTCTTCACAGCGTTGGCCTTGTCGGCGAATGTGGTGGCAACAACACGGTACATATTGCGGGCACCCTGAACGATCTGAGCATCGTAGCCTGCGCTCTTGAGGGTGTTGTACAAGCCCTCGGCATTGGCCTTCACACCGAAAGAGCCTACTACTACGCTGAAGTCCTGCAAACCAGAACCTACAACCATAGAAACGCTCTCCTGGCGAACCACGGCATTATCTACGTCGGTAACCGTTGTCTGAGTGGCTGGAGCTGTTTCCAAAGGAGTTACGACAGGTTCGGTAGTGACAGGTGCCTGCTGTGCCTGCTGAGCCTCCTGAGCCTGCGCCTTCTCGAAAGCCTTACGATAAGCGCTCTCCTTAGATGTTCCACAACTTGCGAGCGCCAAGGCTGCGCATAAGCCAACACTCATTATTGAAATTTTCTTCATGTGCTTTTGTTTATTTATTGTTTAACTTTTGAAATCATTTTTTTGTTCGGCGAAAATACAAAATATATCGCAAATAGGGAAAAAAGGGCGCATAAAGTTTGTTAAATCCATATAAAACAACATTTTTATGGAAAATTTAAGCCAAAAATACTTGTTTTGTCCCTAAAGTTTTGTATATTTGCAACATCAACTTCAGCAAGCGGAGAAATGAAAGAACAACAACTCCTCCACTTGACAAAGTGTAATTAATAACATGTTTAACATTTAATACATTAGAATTATGAAAGCATTAGGTTACATTGGCGCATTCCTCGGCGGTGCACTTGCCGGCGGCGCTCTCGGTTTGATTTTTGCTCCTGAGAAAGGTGAAGATACTCGCAACAAGATTTCTGGCGCAATTGATGATTTCTGCAAGAAGCACGACATCAAGTTGAGCAAGAAAGATGTGGACGACCTGGTAGATGACATCAAGGATGCTGCTACTGAGGTTTAATTTCCCTTCCCTTTCATCTTTTAGCACATTTTCAACACAACCAGGATTGGTTGAACAATAAATTGAAGTTTCGCAAATGCGAAAGTTGAATTAATTCGAAAGTTAGTTTTATAATATGATGTTCTCTAACGATAAAAACGTTGAGACAATAGGACAACTCGTAGAAACTATCAAGCACTACATCGGGCTTCAGAAGGAATATTTGAAGCTTGATGTAGTTGACAAAGTTGTTCGCTTGCTCACAGCCTTCACCATCACTTTGGTGTTGCTCGGGCTCATTACCATCGTCCTCATCTACCTGTCGTTTGCTGCGGCTTTCGCCCTGGGCAACTGGTTGGGAATGGTATGGGGATTTTGCATCGTGGCAGCTTTTTACATTCTCCTCTTGCTCTTATTCGTTGCCAACAGGCACCAATGGATCGAGAAACCTTTTGTCAGATTTCTTGCCAGCCTACTCCTGAAATAGCGCTTAGTTTAATGGTTAATTCTTAGTGTTTAATGTTTAATTGAGCTGGGTTCTGAACTTACTAATGTTTAATTGAACCAAGTTCAGTAAAATCATAACAAAAATGACAAAAAATAATCAAGAACAGGAATTAAGTTCGTTGGCAGAAATCATGTTGCGCAAGGAATTGGTGCAAAAGGATATTGATGCCGATGATGAAAAAATAAAAACTCTATGGAACTCGCTTTTCAAAAAGCCTGATGCCTTGTCCAAGTCGGCAAGCACAAGCAAACGAATAAGCAGTCTGATGTCCATGGGTGCTGGCGCACTCGATGGGGCTATCCTTGCATGGAAACTCTACCGCAAGTTCAAGAGAAAAAAGTAAACAAGACTAAGTTTGAAAAGTAAAAATAAAATTAAGTCGGAATAAGTCTTAAAAGTAAAAATAATGGCAAAAAAAATGGGCCACCGCCGTGACCCCATGTTGTTAACCTTAAATCTAATACTATGAAAAACACATTGCAAATATAAAAATATAATATGTAATTTGCAAGTATCCAACCGTTTATTTAATTTCTTTTAACCATTTCCCTTATTTAAACGATTCAAATTTAACAACCCTTCAACGTCAAACTTTCAGAAGGTGGAGCGCTCTTTACCGAGCACCCCTACCCTATAATGGTAAACTTGGCAAACTTGAGAAGAAGTTGCTTCGTCCCGGAATTGACAAACTGGACAGTGGCCTTGGCATTCTCGCCCGAGCCCTCCAGCTTAAGAACCGTTCCTACGCCAAAACGCTGATGCTCTATCTTGGCTCCTTCTACCAGTCTGACTGAACCTGCCGAAGAGGTAGAAGAACCAAAGGCTGAACCACTCGAAGAAGAGGAAGAGCCCAACGAAGAAGAGGAAGAATCCATAATACGACGTGCAGCTTCCAGTCCTCTTACCGACTTGAATCTACTGTCTAAACCGGAACCTGACCTACCCGATGTTCTGAAATCATCACGACTGGAACTTCCGAAATCATCACGACCAGAAGTCCGATAGCCACCCCTTCCGTTTGTTCTGAAATCATCCTCGCCGTCAGAATAATCCTTTCTGTCGGGCTTGAATTGCGAGGAGATGGAATGGTTGTCCCAGGGCATTCTTCCACCATAGCCGCCATTTCCATAACCGCCTCTTCCATAGCCACTACTTCCGAAACCATTGTCGTCGTGAGGCATTTCAGAATCCTCCTGAATAAACGCAGAATCTATCTCCTTGATGAAACGGCTGGGATTGCCAAACTCCATCTTACCATAACGGAAACGGTTTTTCGCACTCGTGAGAACACAATGTTTCTCGGCTCGCGTAATGGCAACATAAAGCAGACGGCGCTCCTCCTCCAACTCACGGAGCGTGGAGACAATGGCACTTGGGAAGATGTTCTCCTCCAAACCTACCACAAAGACCGTAGGGAACTCAAGTCCCTTGGAGGCATGAACGGTCATGAGCGACACACGGGGCTCGTCGTCATCGCCCTTGCTGTCGAGATCGGTCAACAACGCAACGCCCTGCAGATAATCCGTAAGATAAGCCTCCTGCTCACGTCCCTCCTCGCGACATTCCTCCACAAAACTCTGCATTCCTCCCAACAGTTCTTCCAGGTTCTCCTGACGGGCCAAATCCTCAGGATCACGGCTTCCCGATTTATAAATATCGGCACTAATACCACTCTCCTTGACGATGGTGTCGCCCAGGTCGAAGGCATTCATGCTCGCCGACTTCTCCACAAAACCGCTGATCATCAACCGGAAACTCTCCAACTTGGCAAGCGTTCCCTTGTTGACTCCCAAACCATAATGCTCGGGCGAGGAAATAACCTGCCAGAAGCTCACATGATTGTCGAGCGCACACGTTGCAATCTTTGCCAGGGTCGTATTGCCGATTCCTCGAGCAGGATAGTTGATAATACGCTTGAAAGCCTCCTCGTCGTCGGGATTTGCCACAAGACGGAAGTAAGCAATGACATCCTTGATCTCCTTGCGCTGAAAGAAGCTGAGTCCACCATAGATGCGATAAGGAATGCCCTGTTTTCTGAACTCTTCCTCGAAGCTTCGGCTCTGGGCATTGGTACGGTAGAGGATGGCGAAATCGCTGTACTGGCAGTCGTCCTGACGCTTGATGCGCTTGATCTCGCGACACACGATCAGGGCCTCTTCCTTGTCGCTGTAGGCTGGTTTGTAGATCAGGCGCTCTCCCTTGTCGTTCTTGCTGTAAACGTTCTTCGGAATCTGATTGCTGTTGTGCTTGATCAGGCTGTTTGCCGCCTCCACAATGTTCTGCGTGCTGCGATAGTTCTGCTCCAGCTTGAAGAGTTTGGCTTCCTTGAACCGGCTCTGAAAACTGAGAATATTGTCGATATTGGCGCCACGAAAACTATAGATGCTCTGCGAGTCGTCGCCCACGGCACAAACCCGCTCCTTCTCCTTGCACAACTGCATCACGATGCGCATCTGGGCGTGGTTGGTGTCCTGATACTCGTCAACCAAGAGGAAGTCGAACCTGTCGGCATATTTCTTCCTGATGTCCTCATGCTCCTGAAAGAGCTTGAAGGTAAGAGTCAGCAGATCGTCGAAATCCATGGCGTTGGCCTGTTGGCAACGCTGCACATACGTAATGAAAATTTCTCCCAGACGTGGCATTTTGGCACGCTGGTCGGCTTGATACGATTCCTTGTCGCGGGCGTAGTTCTCCGCACTCATCAGGTTGTTCTTAGCCATAGAAATGCGGCTGTGGACGGAGGCAGGCTTGTAGACCTTCTCGTCGAGTCCCATCTCCTTGACGATGGTCTTGATGAGCGAGCGCGAGTCGCTCTCGTCGTAGATGGTAAAGTTGTTGGTGAAACCTATGTGCTGAGCCTCGGCTCTGAGAATGCGAGAGAAAATGCTGTGGAAAGTTCCCATATAGAGATGCTGCGCCAATTCCTGTCCCACGAGTTTGCCGATGCGTTCTTTCATCTCTCGTGCAGCCTTGTTGGTAAAGGTGAGCGCCATGATGCTCCAGGGTTTCACTCCCTGTTGCAAGAGGTAAGCGATCTTATAGGTAAGCACACGCGTCTTTCCCGAACCTGCACCGGCAATCACAAGCGAAGGTCCGTCAATATATTCCACAGCCTTGCGCTGCGATTCGTTCAGGTCGTTCAATAAATCCATTCTTTTAATGTTTACTACTCATTATTTATATCCTCCCACAGCAGTTTTGGGGTCAAGGTCTTCTCCCTCCTTCGGAAAGGCGGGAATGAAGCGCATTTCGTGCTCTATCTGCCTCTGTCGCTTGCGCATGTAGCGGCTGGGATGCTCCGAGTTGAACTTGCGGGGATTGGGGAGAGTGGCGGCTATCAGGGCGCACTCACTACGGAAGAGGTCGTTCGCCTCCTTGTCGAAATGGTATTCAGCCACAGCGTCCACACCATAAATACCGTCGCCCATCTCGATGCTGTTGAGGTAAACCTCCATGATGCGCTGCTTGCTCCACATCATCTCTATGAGGAAGGTGAAGTAAGCCTCGAATCCCTTTCGGGTCCACGAGCGACCGGGCCACAGGAAGACATTCTTTGCCGTCTGCTGACTGATGGTACTGGCTCCATGCACCTTTCCGCCACGGGCATTGTTGCGGGCAGCATTCTCTATGGCGTTGAAGTCGAAACCATGATGTTTCAGAAAACGGGAGTCCTCGCTTGCCATGACCGCCACGGGCATGTGGGGCGAAATCTTGTCCATCGAAACCCAATGATGATGCAGGGTAACACTCTCGCCCTCAGCCACTTGCTGAAAGCACCTTATCACCATCAGGGGCGTGATGTAGACCGGGATGAAACGATAGGCCACAACAGCAAGAATGGTGGTACTGAAAAACAGCACCACCACCCATTTCAATATTTTCTTTATTTTCTTTAGAATCATCGTAATGATTACTCATGTGGACCGGGGAGCACAAAGAATGCGTCCACGGCCCGTTGGATTCAGTTCATTAGTTCAAAGTACCGTTGTTGGCCTTGTCAACCATGGCCTGGCTTGCATAGAGGTAAACCTCCACACGGCGGTTGGCCTGCTGACCAGCCTTGGTGCTGTTGTCGCCTACAGGGTTGCTTGAGCCGTAACCAGCCACGTTCTTGAACTGGCTTGCCTTTACACCACAAGAGGTGAGATAATTGTAAACAGCCTTGGCACGGTTCTCACTCAGAGGCAGGTTGATTCCGTCGTTACCAGTTGAGTCAGTATAACCCTGGATGTCAACCTGGCAATCAGTATTGTTCTTCAATACCTGAGAGAACTTGGCAAGGTCGTTCTTGGCGTTGGCGTTGAGGTCGAACTTATTGATCTTGAAAAGGATTCCTGAATCAAAGGTCACCTTGACGGCAGCCAGTCCGTTGGCGTCGGTCACCTGTTCCACCTTGGCGTTCTCCACCTGCTTGGCCTGCTCAGCCACCTTGTCCATATGTTTGCCAATCAGAGTTCCGGCTCCACCACCTACAGCAGCACCAATGGCAGCACCCACGAGGGCACCGGTTCCACGATGACTGTTGTTGAGCAGTCCACCAACGATAGCTCCCAGAGCCGCACCCGAACCAGCACCTACGGCTGCACCCGTGCCCGTCTTAGTCTGACAACTACCCAAAACCAGCAGCATAGAAAGGGCTGCTACCTGAAATTTCATCTTTTTCATACTCTTTTCTCCTATATATTTCGTTAATTTAAATGCAAAGATAACTCTTTTTTCTCCAACATGGAGTCTTTTCTAATATTTTTTTGTAATTTTGCATGCAAATTTAAGGCTATTTGCAAAAAGAGCCAAGGGAAAACTCCTACTATAGTGGGAGGGAATCCCTAAAACTCTTGTTTCTCGGGAGATTTTCTAAGGAATTAAAGGAGTTAAGACAACAGCTTTTGTGGACTTGAAATTAAAACCTCAAGGCATTTGTCTTAACTCCTCAGCGACCGAAGGGAGCGATAACTCCTTAACTCCCTTAACTCCTGAAAAAAGATAACATTCGAAAATAAAATACATAAACTAAAAATAAATATGGCTAAAGAACTAAAGAATTTGACCAAGCGTGCTGAGAACTACAGCCAGTGGTATAACGACTTGGTAATGAAAGCCGACCTCGCTGAACTGTCTCCAGTACGCGGTTGTATGATCATCAAACCATACGGCTACGCCATCTGGGAGAAGATGCAGCAAGAGCTCGACAAGATGTTTAAGAAGACAGGTGTACAGAACGCATATTTCCCTATGCTCATCCCCAAGAGTTTCTTCTCGCGTGAGGCTGAGCACGTGGCAGGCTTCGCCAAGGAGTGCGCCGTGGTGACCCACTATCGTCTCAAGGCTTCGGAAGACGGCAAGAGCGTTGACGTCGACCCAGCAGCCAAGCTCGACGAAGAGCTGATCATCCGTCCTACTTCCGAGACCATCATCTGGAACACCTACAAGAACTGGATCCATTCATGGCGCGACCTCCCTATCCTTTGCAACCAGTGGTGCAACGTGATGCGCTGGGAGATGCGTACCCGTCCTTTCCTCCGCACCTCAGAGTTCCTCTGGCAGGAAGGCCACACAGCCCACGCCACGAAGGAAGAGGCCGAGGCCAAGGCTCAGGAGATGCTGAAGGTCTACGCCGACTTCGCCGAGAACTACATGGGCGTCCCTGTTCTTCAGGGTGTGAAGAGCGAGACCGAGCGCTTCGCTGGTGCCCTCAACACTTACACAATCGAGGCGATGATGCAGGACGGCAAGGCCCTTCAGAGCGGTACTTCCCACTTCCTGGGTCAGAACTTCGCCAAGAGTTTCGACGTCACCTATCTTAATAAGGAGAACAAGCCCGAGTACGTATGGGCTACTTCATGGGGCGTCTCTACCCGTCTGATGGGTGCGCTCATCATGGTCCACAGCGACGACAACGGTCTCGTACTGCCTCCAAAGCTGGCTCCTGTCCAGGTGGTCATCATTCCTATCAACAAGGGCGATGAGCAGTTGCAGCAGATCACAGCCAAGCTGCAGCCCGTCATCGACCAGTTGCGCGAGTTGGGCATCAGCGTGAAGTACGACGACTCCGACAACAAGCGTCCTGGCTTCAAGTTTGCCGACTACGAGCTCAAGGGTGTTCCTGTACGCCTCGTCATGGGTGGCCGCGACCTGGAGAACAACACCATCGAGATCATGCGTCGTGACACCTTGGAGAAAGAGTCTGTCAGCTTCGACGGTATCGTGGAGCGCGTGAAGGAAATGCTCGACGACATTCAGCACAATATCTTCGAGAAAGCACGCAGCTATCGCGACGCTCATGTCTACGAGTGCGACAACTACGAGGAGTTCAAGGAGCGTGTCAAGGATGGCGGCTTCTTCCTCTGCCATTGGGACGGTACTGCCGAGACCGAGGCTAAGATCAAGGAGGAGACTCAGGCCACTATCCGTTGCGTGCCTTTCGCCTACGAGCAGACTCCTGGTGTCGACATGGTAAGCGGCAAGCCTGCCGTGGCTCGAGTCATCATCGCAAGAAGCTATTAAGACACATGTCTCAGAAGATAAGAAGATTTCTCAGGAGTTAAGGAGTTTTTTGGTCTTCAGGAGTTAAAGGAGTTAAGACAACAGCTTTTGTGGACTTGAAATTAAACATTAATCATTGCCCTCATGGCCGTTGTCTTAACTTCTCAGCGACCGAAGGGAGCGATAACTCCTTAACTCCTTTAACTCCTCAAAAAAACTCCTTAAAAAAACTCTCTAAAAAAACTCTCTAAAAAAACTCCTCAAAACAGGATTTTTTATCAAAAAAGCTTATGAATATTGTTATCATGGATGGCTACGCCTCAAATCCAGGCGACCTCAACTGGGATGCACTCAAGCAACTGGGTGATGTGACTGTCTACCCCCGCACATCCGATGCCGAAAAGGTGGAACGTGCCAAAGACGCCGACATCATCCTCATCAACAAAGTACAGATGGATGCTGAGACCATCGCAAAACTGCCCCGACTCAAATACATCGGCGTACAGGCCACAGGCTTCAACGTGGTCGACATACAGGCCGCCAAAGAACGCGGCATTGTCGTAACCAACATTCCTGCCTACAGCACCGACAGCGTGGCGCAGATGACCTTCGCCCTCATCCTCGCCATTACCAACCGTGTGGAACATTACACGCAGGAAAACCGCAACGACCGTTGGACCTACAACAAAGACTTCTGCTACTGGGACACTCCCCTCATGGAACTGGCAGGCAAGAAGATGGGCATCATGGGATTGGGCAACATTGGTATAAAGGTGGCCACCATCGCACGCGACATGGGAATGGACGTATGCGCCTGCACCAGCAAGAACGCCACCGACCTGCCCGAATGGATCACCAAGGTAAGCCGTGACGGACTGCTGGCTACTTCCGACATCCTCTCGCTCCACTGCCCTCTCAACGACGACACTTATCATCTCATCAACGATGAGAGCATCGAGAAGATGAAGCCATCTGCCATCCTCATCAATACCGGCCGCGGTCCGCTGGTCGACGAGGAGGCTGTGGCAAAGGCGCTTCACGAGGGAAGGCTTGCCGCCTATGGTGCCGACGTGATGAGTCAGGAGCCACCTCGTCAGGACAATCCCCTGTTCCGTGAGCCCAACGCCTTCATCACTCCACACATCGCATGGGCAACGCTCGAAGCCCGCACCCGTCTCAACAAGCAAGTGGCTGCCAACGTCAAGGCATTCATCGAAGGACACCCCATCAACGTGGTGAACAAATAAGACTCAGGAGGAATAGGCTTCAACTGCTTACGAAGCCGCTTTCATTGCTCTATGAAATAGGCTTCATTGACTATCGAAGCCGCTTTCATTTAGAGCCTTTACTATTCAAAGTGTGGTTTAACGATTTTAGTTGACCACTCTGCGCATTATTGATAATATGAGTTGA
>OLFZ01001661.1_pt1 | contig 17929 bp, 10 predicted proteins | sample 1604861 | NCBI WGS metagenome assembly OLFZ01 (sample SAMEA3888895, study PRJEB22519) | human gut metagenome | biome: human gut; feature: human-associated habitat; material: faeces | place: Denmark | collected 2011 | reverse complement strand
ACTGGTCGTCGCATCGCTCTTCTCGGCCGGCATGTCTACCGTCGCCACGAGCATCAACTCCTCGGCGACCATCGTACTGACCGACTTCGCCAAACGGCTCTCGAAAAAGGAGCTTACCGAAAAGCAGAATATGGGTACGCTCTACGCCACCTCGTTCGTCGTCGGCACGCTCGGCATCGTCGTCGGGCTGCTGATGATGCGCATCGACGGCGTGCTGGACGCATGGTGGAAGCTGGCGTCGATCTTCAGCGGCGGCATGCTCGGACTGTTCCTGCTGGGCGTGGTCTGCAAGACCGTGCGCCGGGTCCACGCGGTCGTCGCCGTGATCCTCGGACTGCTGACCATCGCGTGGATGAGTCTCTCGCCGCTGATCAACGAAGGTTCGCCCTTCTACCGTTTCCACAGTCCGCTGCACACCTACCTGACGATCGTCTTCGGCACGACGGTCATCTTCCTCACCGGCTTCCTGCTCACGACCCTGAACCGCCGCCGAGAAGCCGAATAGCCGACACGAACAAACAATCTGAAAAACACAGAATATGACCACTTCACACCCTAAAATCGGCATCCGTCCGATCATCGACGGCCGCCGCGGCGGAATCCGCGAATCGCTCGAAGCAATGACCATGGGCATGGCACAGCGCGTAGCGCGTCTCTACAGCGAAGAACTCCGTTATTCGGACGGTTCGCCCGTCGAATGCGTCATCGCCGACACCACGATCGGCGGGGTCGCCGAAGCCGCGGCCTGCACCGACAAATTCCGCGACAGCAATGTAGGCGCCGTCCTTTCGGTCACCCCTTGCTGGTGCTACGGCGCCGAAACCATCGACATGGACCCGCTCACCCCCAAAGCCATCTGGGGTTTCAACGGCACGGAGCGTCCGGGCGCCGTTTATCTGGCTTCGGCACTGGCCGGGCACAACCAAAAGGGATTGCCCGCCTTCGGCATCTACGGCCGCGACGTACAGGATATGGACGACGATACGATTCCCGCCGACGTACGCGAAAAACTCTTGCGTTTCGGCCGCGCCGCCGTCGCGGTCATGCAGATGCGGGGCAAATCCTATCTCTCGATCGGCTCGGTGTCGATGGGTATCGCAGGTTCTATGCCCGACCCCGATTTCTTTCAGGAGTACCTCGGCATGCGCAATGAAGCGGTAGACTGCTCGGAGATCGAACGCCGCATCGAACTGGGCATTTACGACAAGGAGGAGTTCGGCCGCGCCATGGAGTGGGTCGAGAAATACTGCAAGCCCAACGAAGGCAGCGACTGCAACCCCGCGCATCTGGTCTATTCGCGCGAACAGAAAGACGTCGTCTGGGAATATGTCGTAAAGATGACACTCATCTTCCGTGACCTGATGCACGGCAATCCGAAGCTGGCCGAAATGGGCTTCGAAGAGGAGGCCATGGGACACAACGCCATTGCAGGCGGATTCCAAGGGCAGCGCCAGTGGACCGACTTCCGACCCGACGGCGACTTCCCGGAAGCGATCCTCAACTCGTCGTTCGACTGGAACGGCATCCGCGAAGCCATCACCTTCGCTACGGAAAACGACACGCTCAACGGCGCTTCGATGCTCCTGCTGCACCTGCTGACCAACCGGGCGCAGCTCTTCGCCGACGTACGCACGTTCTGGTCCCCCGAAGCCGTCGAGCGCGTCACGGGCCGCCGGCTCACGGGCCGCGCCGCAGGAGGCATCATCCACCTCATCAATTCGGGTTCCTGCACGCTCGACGCGACAGGACAGCAGTCCGATGCGGCGGGCAATCCCGCAATGAAGCCATTCTGGGAGATATCCGACAAAGAGGCGGAAGCATGTCTCCAAGCCACGACATGGTACCCCGCAGGACGCGAATACATGCGCGGCGGCGGATTCTCGTCGCACTTCCTCACCCGCGGCGAAATGCCGATGACCATGTGCCGCCTGAATCTCGTGAAGGGACTCGGCCCCGTATTGCAGATCGCCGAAGGCTGGGCCGTAAACGTCGATAACGAGATTTTCGAGATCATCAACAAGCGCACCGACCGCACGTGGCCGACGACATGGTTCGCCCCCCGCCTGACAGGCCACGGCGCTTTCCGCGACGTCTATTCGGTGATGAACAACTGGGGAGCCAACCACGGCGCCATCAGTTTCGGACACGTCGGCGCCGACCTCGCCACGCTGGCCGCGATGCTCCGCATTCCGGTAGCCATGCACAACCTCGACGCCGACCGGCTCTTCCGCCCCTCGGCATGGGGCGCCTTCGGCTCCGACCCGGAAGGTTCCGACTATCGCGCCTGCGCGACCTACGGACCGATCTACAAATAACGACCGACACACCTAAAAACCGCAACCATGACCATCAGAAAACTTCTAACGCTCACCGTCTGCACGGCACTCCTCGGCTGTTCGGACGACCCGGAGCAAACGCAGCAGGTTCCCCCGACGACAGGATTCGGCAACCGGCTTTCGGGGCTTACGGCAACCATTCCGGGAGCAGACGTCACGGATAAAAGTTCGACGACGCGAACCGGAGCCGATGAAACCGGAGCGACCGTCTGGCTCGTCGACGACGCCATTACCGTCACCGACGGCCTGCACGCCGGCACATTCGACGTCGCAACCGGCATCGGCACCGCAACCGGAAAATTCAACGGTTCGCTCGATTTCGAACAAACGCCCCTTTACGCCGTCTATCCTGCCGTAAGCGCCATGAACGGATTTATTGCTCCGATCGTCATCAGCACCATGCAGAACGCCCGGACGGCAGGCGCCAACAACATCATGACCGCCCGGTGCGAAGAGGTCAAAGCGGCCAGCGAATCGCAGTTCGTTTTCCGCAAAAAGGCCGCCACGGCGCAGCTCTCGTTCGACTTCACCTCCGAAGGAAAATACGCTTCCGAAAAGGTCAATTCCATCAAGATTACGGCCGAAGGCGTAAATTTCGCAGGTGCATGCGACTTCGACCTGACCGATCCCGACGCTCAGCTCCGGGGATCGTCCAACAGCATCACCTACACGTTCAACGAAGCCCCGTCGCTGGCCGATAAAATCGAATTTACCATCGGCCTCGCTCCCTGCGACCTGACGCAGGCCGCCAACATGTATTATCTCGTCAGCACGGACCGCTACACGTTTCTTTTCAACAAACGGCCCGCCCAGTCCAGTCCGGAAGGAAGCGCCATCTCCGTTTCGCTTCCGCTCGATCAGTTCACGGCGACCGACAGCGAGACTCCCGCGGAAGGAGAAGTCAAGATCACCCACGAACTCCCGGCGCTCAACCTCAGCGCACAGGGAACGGCCAACTGTTACATCGTCGACAAGGAGGCGCGGTGCAGTTTCGATGCGACCGTAATGGGCAACGGCGGCGAAGGCATTATCCCCGGCGGCAGCTTCACCGACTACCTCGGCAATCCGCTCACGGCACCGGCGACAATCGCCCCCGCCTCGGCCGAACTGCTGTGGGAGACGACCGACGGACTGATCTCGGAACTGGTACTCAGCGACGGCATCGTCTCGTTCAACACCTCGGCCGGCAAGGGCAATGCCCTCATCGCGGTTAAGGACCAGCAGGGCCGCATCATGTGGAGCTGGCATATCTGGTGTACGGACCTCCCCGCCGATCAGGTTTACATGGCCAATAAATACGGCAACAGTTATACCTTCATGGACCGCAGTCTGGGCGCCACATCGGCGCTGGACGACACCGGTTCGCTGGGCATGTCCTACCAATGGGGACGCAAGGACCCAATCCCCGGCTCGTCGAAATTCTACGACATGACCGAACCGACCCTCTACGGATCTGTAACCAAGGTGAGCGTCGCCGCTTCCGACGCATCCACCGGAACGATCGCCAATGCGATCCAGAATCCCATAACCTTCCTCAAGGCGGCGGACTGGCTTTTCGCCGGACGCAACAACTACCTCTGGGGCAATCCGCAGGGCGAGGAGGGGCTGACCGCGACTCATCAAAAGTCGATCTACGACCCGTGTCCCCCCGGCTACAGGATTCCGGGCAAGGATGCCTTCTCGATCTTCACGAAAACGGGAGAAAACACCACCGACCCAGCTCAACACAACGTCGTAAACACAAGTCCGACCAAACGCGGATGGTATCTCTACTACGCAGCCACGGGTTCGGGCGAGCAGGCATGGTTCCCCTACAACGGGTGCCGCTACTACAGCTCCGGCGCACTGAACCGCGGTTCGTTCTACTATTACTGGACCTCGGCTCCCTCCGCCGGAACGAAGAGCTGCTGTCTGGCATTCAAGAACGACTGGAAAGAGGTCGATCCGCTCTACACCTTCCAGCGCGGAAATGCCCAAACAATCCGCTGCGTCAAGGAATAACGACCGGAAGCATTCCCTGCGCAGACAGGATATCTGCGCAGGGAACGAACCGGCAAAGCAAAAACCTAAAAAACCAAACAAGATGATTCGTATATATAATGCACTGCGCCGCAACTTACGGCTCTGGCTGATTCTCCCCGTACTCTTCGCGGGGATGGCGGGACCTGCCGGGGCGCAGACCAAAGGACATAAGGTCGTCGGCACCGTAATGGGTCCCGACAGCCTGCCGCTGCAAGGAGCCACCGTCATCATTAAAGAGGTGAACCGGGGCGCCGTATCCGATTCGAAAGGACGTTACGTCCTTTCGAACGTACCGCCGACCGCAAGTCTCGTGTTCTCTTTTCTGGGCATGGTGTCGCAGGAAGTTCCCGTAGGTCAGAAAACCGAGATAAACGTCGTGCTGACCGCCACCGACGCCCGTCTCGACGAAGTCGTGGTCGTCGGCTACAGCGAAGTGAAATACAAGGACCTGACGGGCAGCGTGGGACGCGCCAACGTCGGCGACATGCTCAAAACCGACGCCGGCAACATCGGCGAAGCCTTCGCGGGCCGCGTAGCCGGCGTGCAGGTAACTTCGAACGAAGGCATGCCCGGCGAGGAGATGAATATCGTCATCCGCGGCAGCAACTCCATCACGCAGTCCAACTCGCCGCTCTACGTCATCGACGGTTTCCCGCTGGAAGATACCTCGATGGGTGCCCTCAACCCCTCGGACATCGCTTCGATCAGCATTCTCAAAGACGCTTCAGCAACCGCGATATACGGAGCCCGCGCGGCCAACGGCGTGGTGATCATCACCACCAAACTGGGCACTCCCGGAACGACGAAGGTGACTTTCGACGCAAGCTGGGGATTCGCTCAGATATCCAAGAAAATCGACCTGATGAACGCCTATGAGTTCGTTACGCTCCAGCAGGAGATCATGACCGAAGCCGACTTCAACAAAACCTATCTGGGCGAAGGGGGCACGATCGAGGATTACCGCAACGTAAAGAGCATCGACTGGCAGGATCAAATCTTCCGGACGGCTCCCATACAGAAGTACTCGGTCAATCTGTCGGGCGGCAACCGCTCCACGCGGTTCAGCACGACGCTTTCCATGCTCGATCAGGACGGCATCATCAAAAATTCGAATTACAGCCGTTATCAAGGCCGCGCCACGATCGACCACCGCTTCGCCAAGAAATGGCACGTGCAGGCGATGGCGAACTACTCGCGCATCCTGCAGACCGGCGACTCTCCGTCGCAGACCAACTACACGGGCAGCGCCAACCTGCTGCCCAACGTATGGAGCTACCGTCCGTTCGTATCGGTCGGCGACGACGACCTGATCAACGAGTGGGTCGACCCCTCGATCAACCCGTCACAGGACTTCCGGGTAAATCCGATCTACATCGTTTCGGACGAATACCGCAAACGCATCAACAACTATTTCAGGGCCAATGCCTATGTCGAATACGAAATCATCAAAGACCTGAAAGTAAAGGTTATGGGCGGATTCCTGACGGACGATTATTCGAACGAGCAATTCAACGGTTCGCGTTCGCGCACGGGTAACAAATACCGCTCGGACGGAGTCAACGCATCGGTGCAGAACAAATCGACCCAACAGTGGGTCAACGAGAACACCCTGACCTACAAGACCGCCTTCGACAAGAACGAAAAGCACAAATTCGACATTCTCTTGGGACAGACCATGCAGGGCAGCCGCTACAGGAATACCTACATGAAGGCCACGCATATTCCCAACGAGCATCTGGGCATCAACGGATTCGGCGAAGGCTCCCCGGTGGTTTCGACCTACAATTCGGCGGAATGGACGCTGATGTCGTTCCTGTCGCGCATCAACTACAACTACGACAACCGGTACTACTTCACGGCGACGTTCCGCGCCGACGGCTCTTCGAAGTTCGCCAAGAACAACCGCTGGGGTTACTTCCCGTCGGCCTCGGCCGCATGGAACATCTCCAACGAAAAGTTCCTCAGTCAGAACAAGGTCGTCTCCAACCTGAAACTCAGGGCCAGCTGGGGACAAACGGGCAACAACCGCGTTTCGGAATACGCATACCGGACGCAGATGTACGCCACGGAGGGGTCGGAGTACCCGTTCGACAACAGCAACACCACGGGCAACATCATCGTCAATCTGGGCAACCGGAACCTCAAATGGGAAACCACCACGCAGTGGGATGCGGGAGTCGATCTGGGGCTGTTCCGCAACCGGCTTACGATCGCCGTGGACTGGTACCGCAAGATTACCTCCGACCTGCTGCTGTCCGCCGACATTCCGCCTTCGTCGGGCTTCTCCACCAACACCATGAATATCGGAAAAGTCCGGAATCAGGGATGGGAATTCACACTCCAGACCGAGAATTTCAACACGAAAAACTTCCGCTGGACGACCGATTTCAACATCGCCTTCAACCGCAACAAGGTGCTGGCGCTGTCGCACAATCAGGAGAGCATTGTCAATGTCATCTCCTATAACAACGCCTATATCACCAAAATCGGCAAGCCGATGGGCATGCTTTACGGCTATATCTACGAAGGGACTTACAAATACGACGACTTCGACAACGTCGACGGCAAATGGGTCCTCAAAGCCGACATTCCCGACAACGGCACCGGCCGTTCGGGCGTGCAGCCGGGCGACGCGCGCTTCCGCGACATCAACGGCGACGGCACGGTCAATGCCGACGACTGTACGATCATCGGACGCGGACAGCCGTTGCACACGGGAGGTTTCAACAACACCTTCGAATTCTTCGGCTTCGACCTGAACGTCTTTTTCCAATGGAATTACGGCAATGACATCCTCAACGCCGCGCGCACGCAATTCGTACGCGGCAAATCGGAGGTCGGCTACAACCGCTGGAAGGAGTACTGCGGACGCTGGACTCCCGAAAATCCGATGAGCGACATTCCGCGCGTGGGCGGCTGGGGTTCCTCCCAGTATTCGACCTTCGAGGTGGAGGACGGCTCGTTCCTGCGCCTGAAAAACCTCTCGTTAGGCTATACCCTGCCCTCCAAGATCACCAAGAAATTCTTCGTCCAGAAGCTGCGCGTCTACTTCTCGGCGCAAAATCTGGTGACATGGAGCGACTATTCGGGTTACGACCCCGAAGTTTCGACCAAAAATACGGCGCTCACACCCGGATACGACTGGTCGGCCTACCCGCGCTCACGCGTCTACAACTTCGGAATCAACGTCGTATTCTAAAAACAACAATCATGAAAAAACTACTTTTTATATTCATCGCAGGCATAACGCTGGGCTCCTGCAATTTCTTCGACGTCGAGACTGCGGGTTTCGTATCTCCGGAAACCTCGTACAAGGACGAGGAGAGCGTTCAGAAAGCACTGGTCGGCGTTTACGCACCGCTGTCCGACCTGTCGTTCTACGGCCGGGACTGGTTCTATGCCTTCAACCTGCAGGACGACCTGAGCTACTACGACCGCAACTATACCAAGCAGGAACTGTTTCTGAACAACTATACCTATACGAACGCGACGCTGAACAACCTCTGGGCGAATCTCTACACGGGTATCGACCGCGCCAATTCGTTCCTCGAATACATACAGGGCTCGCCGATCGACGAAACACTCATCGCCCAGTACATGGGCGAAGTGCGATTCCTGCGCGCCTACTATTTCTTCACGCTTTCGAGCCTTTGGGGCGACGTGCCCTTACGCCTCAAATCGACCCGCGACACCGACATGGAGGCGCTTCAGATGCCCTCGACCCCGGCCGCAGAGGTTTTCGACTTCATCGTAACCGAAATGGAGGACGTCGTAGGACAGGTCAGGGCGGCCGACCAGCTCAACGGACCGGGCCGCATCTCGAAATCGACCGTCCAAGGCATCCTCGCCCGCGTCTATCTGAAAATGGGCGGCTTCCCCCTCTACAAAGGCAAGGAGGCTTTCGAAAAGGCCGCATACTGGGCGCGCAAAGTCCGTAACAGCCGGCTCCATACGCTGAATCCCGACTACAAAGAGGTGTTCACCAACCTCAGCAAGGATATCTACGACCTCACCTACCGCGAAAGCATCTGGGAAATCGAATTCAAGGGCAACAATCAGGACGGCCACACCACGGGCGGCTGCGTCGGAAGCTACAACGGCGTTTACAACAACCAGAACGACGCCTACGGATTCGGTTACGGATACGTATCGGTGACGCTCAAACTGTTCGACCTGTTCGACGATCCGAACGACGTGCGCCGGGAGTGGAATATCTGCGAATACTACTACCGCAACGGAGAGAAACTGTGGCGCAACCTCAACAACAAACAGTACGTTTACTGCAACGCAGGCAAATTCCGCCGCGAATACGAACTTTCCGACACGAAGGACAAGGACTACACGCCGATCAATTTTCCCGTGCTGCGCTATTCGGACGTACTGCTGATGCTGGCGGAAGCCGAAAACGAAGCCTACGGCGGTCCGACGACTCTGGCGTACGAATGTATCAACGAGGTGCGCCGACGGGCCAATTCCGACTATCCGGCTGTCGCAGGTCTCGGTCAGGAGGATTTCCGCCGGCTCATCATTGACGAACGGGGCCGCGAACTCTGCTTCGAAGGCCTGCGCCGTCTGGACCTGATCCGCTGGGGACTCTACGTCGAAGCCATGACCACGGAGCGCCGGGCGCAGGTGGCCGATCCCCGCTGGCACGCGAACAAAAGCTATGCGGACGGAATCGCCGACTACACCGAGTACCGCCACAACTGGTATCCAATACCGAGCAAGGAACTGGCTACCAACTTCTCGATCAAACAAAATCCCTTATGGTAAAGGACTTAATCACCGATACGATGAAAAAGAATCTGATCATCACGTTTATTACGGCCTTTCTGTTGTGCCTGATCTCCTGCGGGGAGGTGCTGGAAGACGTTTCGTTCGGGGTGACTCCCGACAGCGGCAATGTCTATGAAGCCGGCAAAGAGGTATACTTCAACTTCAGCGGCAACCCCGACTACATCACCTTCTATTCGGGCGAAGCAGGACACAAATACGAATACGCCGGGAAAATCGACGGCGAAGGAACCGCCAATTACGGTATTCCGGTCAAAGCCATGAATGCCAGAGCCGACAATTATTCATATATTTACGAAACCGCAGGGGAATACGACGCCGTATTCGTCGCCCGGAACGCCACGTTCGAAGGCGAAAGCAAAGTCGTCGCACGATTGAAAATAACGATCGCCGAACCTGCGGACAACGAATAAAACACTTCTGCGATGAACAGAAAAACACTTTTTACCGCCCTGCTGCTCCTCCTCGGCCGAAACGTTTGTTCGGCCGGGGAGCCCGGCCCGACGATCCGGTTCGCGGAAATCCCGGCCGGCTGGTTCTACATGGGTTCCGGCGGACCGGGCGCAGACTACGACGAGACGCCGATCCACAAAGTGGTCATCTCCCGACCGTTCCGGATGTCCGTCACCGAGATCACCAACGCCCAGTACGAAGCGTTCGATCCTTCGCACCGCGCCCTGCGCGGCAAACAGGGGTTTTCGAGCGGGGACAACGAAGCCGTGATCTTCGTGGACTGGCATCAGGCCGATGCGTTTTGCCGCTGGCTCTCCGAAAAGGAGGGCCGCACCTACAGGCTTCCGACCGAAGCCGAATGGGAATACGCGTGCCGGGCCGGCTCCTGCATGCACTACTCCTTCGGCGACCGGCTTCCCAAAGCGGCGCTGAAGAATCAGGAAGAGCATCACTCGTTCATCCCCGTCGATCTGACCGTGGCGCAGAGCGCGCCCAATGCCTTCGGACTGTACGACATGCACGGCAACGTCGAAGAGTGGTGTTACGACTGGTACGGCCCCTATTTCAGAGGCGACCAGACCGATCCGGTGGGATATGCCGACGGCTTTTACAAGGTGACGCGCGGCGGCAGCCATTCGACCCCCGTCGAATACCTCCGCTCGGCCAACCGCATGGCCATGATCCCGGAAGACAAGCATTTCCTGACCGGATTCCGCATTATCGAAGCGCCCTATCCGGCCACGAAGCCGGTTCCCGCTTCCACCGCCGCCGAACCTGTAGCGCAACACGTCGCACATTGGGTAGATATGAACGACCAACCGCGTTATTACACCCCCATCGAATACGTCATACCGCCGCATATCTCCGCAGCACCGATGTATCCCCACAACCATTGTCCGGCAGTCACGTGGTGCCGTAACGGCGACCTGCTCGCCGTCTGGTTCTCGACGATCAGCGAATTCGGCCGGGAAATGGCTATCTGGCACAGCCGCCTGCGCTGCGGAGCCGACTCGTGGGACGAAGCGAGCCTTTTGTGCAAGGTTCCCGACCGCAACATGACCGGCTCGTCACTCCGGTGCGATCCCGGCAGCGGCCGCATCTATCTGCTCAACGGCGTCGAAGCCGGCGGCTGGTGGCGCAATCTGGCGCTCATGGCGCAGACCTCGGACGACAACGGCGCGACATGGAGCCGCCCGCAGATCGTCTCCCCGGAACATACTCCGGGACATCAGGTCATCGCCGGCATGATCCGCAGCAGCGAAGGCTGGCTCATCAATGCCTGCGACGGAGGCCCGGACAACAACGAAGGTTCGGTGATTCAGATCAGCCGCGACGACGGCCGGAGCTGGACATCTCCCTGCGGGGAAAAACCCGAAGAGTTCGAAGCGGGACGCACCGGCGGCATGATCGCGGGCATCCACGCCTGCGTCGTCCAGCTCAGGGACGGCTCGCTGATGGCGTTCGGCCGCGGCAACGACGTCGCCGATGCAAAGGGACGCCGCCGAATGACCCGGAGCATCTCCGGCGACATGGGCAAAACATGGCGTTACGAAGCCTCTCCGTTCCCGCCGATTTCAGGCGGCCAGCGCTGCACGATGATCCGGCTGAAGGAGGGTCCGATCGTGTTGGTATCCTTCACCCACCACCCCCTGCGTCCGCCCAAGGACGAAGACCGGATGCGTTTGGGCGGGAAGATCAAAAGCGGCATGTTCGCCGCCGTGTCCTATGACGAAGGCAAGACGTGGCCCGTCCGCAAACTCATCACCGACGGACAATACCGGTTTATGGACGGCGGGGCGTGGACCGGCTTTTTCGAAACGGACGCCGACCGGGCCGAACCACGGGGATACCTGACGATGACGCAGTCGCCCGACGGAATAATACACCTGCTGAGCAGTAAAAACCACTACCGTTTCAACCTCAAATGGCTGGAACAAAACGATTAAAAGACCTGCACGATGAATAAGACGATCCGATGCGGCCTGCTCCTGACGGCCGTGACGCTGAGCTGCACGGCGGGGTTCGGCCAGCAGCCCACGTTATTCACCAACAATTACGACCCAAAGGCCGAAATCCCGAAGCTGGATGCGGAGAAGAGCGTAATCTACGACCCGGTCCGTACATGGACCTACTCGCACCACCCTTCCGTCGCCTTTTTCAAAGGCACCTTTTACGCCGTCTTCTCGAACGGACCCGAAGGCGAAGACGAGTGCGGCCAGCGGATCATGCTCGCCACCTCGGAAGACTTCACCGACTGGAGCGAACCACGGGTCATACTCTCTCCGGGCGAGGGCGAGTTCGGACAGACCAAGATACTCACGCCGGGCGGCATCACCGTAATCGGCGGCAAGCTGACGCTCTACTACACGGAAAACGACAACGACGGCGTTTCGAACAAACGGATAAAGGCGACGCTGTTCGCCATCACGAGCGAAGACGGCCGGACATGGTCCGAGCCGGTCAATCTCTCGATCCGCGTATTCCCATGCCACCGGCCGCTGACGCTCTCCAACGGCCGTATCATCCTCACGGGCAACACGCTGGTCTATTACACCGACGATCCCTCCGGCACCGGCAAATGGAACCGCTGCCGCATGGAGGTTCCCAAATATCAGGACGGGGCCGTAACCTTCGAGCAGGTACACCCTTCGCTCTGCGAAGGCGCACTATTCGAACACAACGACGGTCAGGTTTTCTGTCTGCTCCGCAGTACGGGCAAAACCTATGACGGCTACCTGTGGCAAATGCAGAGTACCGACGGCGGAATTTCGTGGACGTCGCCCGTAAAAAGCCGCTTTACGGACAACAACACCAAATCGTTTTTCGGCAACCTGCCCGACGGACGCTATTTCTACGTCGGAACCCCGGACACTTCCCGTCCTACCCGCTGGTGCTGGCCCTCTCCGAAGACGGCTACAACTTCGACAAAACCTTCATCCTTTCCGACGACAGATATACCCAGCAGTACAAAGGCCGCTGGAAAGGCGGCGATTACGGCTATCCGTACGCCATGGTTCACGACGGCTATATCTACGTCATCGTCTCGCGCCGCAAGGAACGCATCGAAATAATCCGTATCGAAATCGACGCCCTGCAATGAGAAACGCCGTTATCGCCATAGCCGGACTATTCGGCCTGCTTCTGCCGGCCTGCGGCGGGGACGGGAACGAAAGCCCTCCGCCCGCACCGGGAGCCGAACCAAAGGGAACAGACCGTATCTCCATTTTCAGAAATGCGTACGATCCCGCCGCTGACCTGCCGCGCATCGAACCTGAACACGCCGTAATTTACATGCCGTCCGGCAACTGGAGCTATTCCCACCACCCCTCGGTCACCTATTTTCAAGGCGCCTTTTATGCCGTCTATTCGAACGGCATGCGAGGCGAGGACGAGCCGGGGCAACGGATGATGATCGCCTCCAGCCGGGACTTCATCCGCTGGAGCGCTCCGCAGCTCCTCGCGGAACCGTCCGACGGCGACTACGGCACCAAGAAAATCCTCACTCCGGGCGGCATCCGGGTCTGCGACGGCAGGCTGACTGTCTATTATACGGAAAACGACAACGACGGCACGAGCAACGCCCGGCTGAATCCGCAGCTCTACGCCGTGACATCGCCCGACGGCAGGACATGGACACGGCCGGTATCGCTCGGACTGGCCATATTTCCCAGCCACGCCCCGCTGCGGCTCTCGACCGGACGGCTGGCGATGACCTGCAACCGGGCGTTCTATTACTCCGACGATCCGACGGGGCTGCGCGGTTGGCATAAATGCGGCACGGCGGCGCAGGACCAGACCGGGCATGTCACCTTCGAACAGATCCGGCCGTCATTGTGCGAAGGCGAGCTGTTCGAGCATGCCGACGGCACGCTGTACTGCCTTTTCCGGAATTCGTCCACGCCCTACGACGGCTACCTCTGGCAGGCACAGAGCTACGACGGCGGGCGCAACTGGACCATGCCCGTACGCAGCGATTTTTCAGACAACAACACCAAGTCGTTTTTCTGCGCCCTTCCCGACGGACGCTATCTCTACATCGGCACGCCCGACAACACCCGTCAGGGCACCCGTTATCCGCTGGTGCTGGCCCTCTCCGAAGACGGGTTCAATTACGACAAATGCTACATCCTCTCCGACGACCGCTACACCCGGCAATACGAAGGACGCTGGAAAAGCGGCGATTACGGCTATCCGTTCGCCTACATCCGCGAAGGCTGGATTTACGTCATAGTTTCCCGACAGAAGGAGCGGATGGACGCCCTGAAATGTAAAATCTCCGATCTAAGATGAAAACCAAACACTTATTAGCGCTACTGCTGCTTGCCCTCCTCCCGCTTCCGCTGACGGCCGACATCCGGCTGCCGGCCGTTATCGGGGACAACATGGTGCTCCAGCAGCAGACCGACGTCCTGTTGTGGGGTGAAGCCTCGCCCCGCTGCAACATCACGCTCGAACCGTCATGGAGCCAAAGCGTCTACACGACCCGGACCGACGACGACGGCAACTGGAAAATCACGCTGCCGACAATCACGGCGGGCGGCCCCTACAAAATCGCCATCACAGCCGGGAAAGACACGAAAACGCTGAAAAACGTCCTGCTGGGCGAAGTCTGGCTCTGCGGCGGACAGTCGAACATGGACGTCAGTTTCCGGGGACTCGCCAATCAGCCCGTCGCCGATGCCGCCGACGAAATTCTGGATTCGGCTTATCCCGACCTGCGCCTGTTCCGTGTGAAGCGCGACTTCAGCCTACAGCCCCGACACGACTGCCGGGGAAGCTGGACAGTCTCGTCGCCCGAATCGGCCGAAACGTTCAGCGCCATCGGCTTCCTCTTCGGCCGCATGCTCCACCAGCGGGAGAAGGTGCCCGTCGGCATGATCGTATGCGCATGGGGCGGCTCCGAAGTCGAAGCATGGATGAGCCGCGAAAACCTGATGCGATTCGCCGGAGTCCGGTTCCGCGAATCCGCAGACCTGCGGACCGCCAACGTCACCCCGACCGCCCTGTACAACGCCATGCTGCTGCCCATAAGCGGCTACACGATCAAAGGGTGCATCTTCTATCAGGGCGAAGCCAACATCACCGACCCGGCGGCCTACCGCACGCGGTTCCCGGCCATGGTCGCCGAGTGGCGCGCACGCTGGGGTGAGGAGTTCCCGTTCTTCTACGTCCAGCTCGCCCCCTACGGCTATACCAATATGGGCTGGTCCCCCGACCAGACGCAAGCGGCGCGTTTCCGCGAAGTGCAGCAGCAGTGCATGTCAGACATTCCCCGCAGCGGCATGGTAGCCACGACCGATATCGGAGCCGTCCACACCATCCATCCGCCCGACAAGAAAACGGTCGCCAAGCGTTTGCTTTACCTCGCCTATGCCCGTTGTTACGGCTACAAGGGCTTCGAATGTTCCGGCCCCGTATACAAGTCGATGGAGATTCAGGGCGAAAACATCGCCCTCTCGTTCGACCATGCGCCTTACGGCGTCAGCTCCTACGGAGAGCCGCTCGCAGGATTCGAGATCGCCGGCGAAGACCGGATTTTCCACCCGGCCGAAGCTTGGCTTAAAGGCCGCTCCACGGTCATCGTACACAGCGGCGAGGTCAAAGCGCCCGTCGCAGTACGCTACTGCTATAAAAACTATGCATACGGAAATCTTTATAATAATTACGGCATCGTCGCACCCCCGTTCCGCACAGACGACTGGAACGAATAAAACACACAGCATATGTTCTCAAAAACCATTCTCAGCCTGATCGCGTCGGCCATGCTCTTCACCGGAAGCGTCGCTGCCGCAGAACCCGTCCGCATCATCTTCGAAACAGACATGGGCAACGACGTGGACGACGTGCTCGCTCTGGACATGCTCTACAAATATCAGGATGCGGGCAAAATCCAGCTTCTTCTGATCTCCAACAACAAAGGCAACGCCTATTCGGCACCGTTCATCCACCTGATGAACGACTTTTACGGCTGGTCCGGAATTCCCGTAGCCAGCTCTCCCGCCGAACTGCTTCCGCGGCAAAAGGAGAAACAGCCCAGCTACGTCGAAGCCGTCGCCGCCTCAGGCGTCTTTCCTGCATCTTCGGCGGAGACATTCGATTCCGTGGAAAAATACCGGCAGGTCCTCGCGGCACAACCCGACCGCAGCGTCGTGATCGTCTCCGTCGGACTCCTGTCCAACCTCAAACGGCTGCTGGATTCGGCCCCGGACAGATACAGCGAACTGCCGGGCCGGGAACTCGTCGCCCGCAAAGTCCGGCTGCTGACCATGATGGGCGGCAGCTTCGACGGCCAGCGGCGCAGGGAATTCAACATCCGCATAGACATTCCCGCAGCCCGTGCCGTCTTCGGCCGTTGGCCGACCGACATACTGGTCAGCCCGTGGGAAGTGGGCGGGCAGATTTTCTATCGCTGCGCGGCGCTCGACAAGATCGGCTATGCCGCACAACATCCGCTCAAAATGGCCTATGCCAGCTATCTTCCCATGCCCTACGACCGCGAATGTTGGGACCAGACCGCCGTCATGGCAGGCGTCGAAGAGCCGGCGAAATGGTTCGGACTTTCATCCCGCGGAGAAGTCGAAGTGGACGAAGAGGGACGCACGAAATTCACCCCCGCGCCCAACGGACGCATCCGGATCTTGCAGACGACTCCCGGACAAAGAAAAAAAGCCGAGAAATATATCATGAAACTCGTCGGGCAGACTCCTGAAAAATACACGAACCGGAAATAACCTTCCGGCGGGATATACCTCAGGCGACAGCGGCGGCAGAAATTTCTGCCGCCGCTGTGCGTTTGCCTACGGCGCAGGCGGAACCGTCGGTTTTTACTAATATTTTCACATAATTAACGCCGATTAAATAACTTTTCGTTATTAATTCTGGTATTTTAATTAAAATTTTCTTAGATTTGTAGAAATTGGATAACACCACGATCTTATGGCACAACGGGAACTACTACTCGGAGACGAAGCCCTCGCACTGGGCGCGCTCCACGCCGGACTGTCGGGCGTCTATGCCTATCCGGGCACGCCCTCGACCGAAATAACCGAATTCATTCAGGGTCATCCGCTCACCGCCGAGCGCGGCGTGCACTGCACTTGGTCGGCCAATGAAAAGACCGCCATGGAGGAGGCCCTCGGCATGTCGTTCGCCGGAAAACGGGCGCTGGTCTGCATGAAGCACGTGGGCATGAACGTCGCCGCCGACGCATTCGTCAATTCGGCGATGACCGGCGCCAACGGCGGGCTGGTCGTGGTCGCGGCCGACGACCCTTCGATGCACTCGTCGCAGAACGAGCAGGACTCGCGCTTTTACGGCCAGTTCGCCCTCGTGCCGACCTTCGAACCGTCGAACCAGCAGGAGACCTACGACATGGTGCAGGCGGCCTTCGACTTCTCGGAGAAGTACCGTATTCCCGTACTGATGCGTCTGACAACCCGCATGGCCCATTCGCGGGCCGTGGTCGAAGTCGCCGGCGTCCGCGCCGAGAACGAACGCTCCTACCCCGCCCAAACGCGCCAGTGGGTGCTGATGCCGGGCAATTCGCGCGTAAGGTACAACACGCTGCTCGACGACTACGCCCGGTTCGAGACCGAAGCCGCCGCCAGCCGGTTCAACCGCTATACGGACGCCGCCGACAAATCGGTCGGCATCATCGCCTGCGGCATCGCCCACAACTACCTCGCGGAGAATTATCCCGGCGGCTGTCCGCATCCCGTGCTGAAAATTTCGCAGTATCCGCTTCCGGCCTCACTCGTACGCCGCATGGCGTCGGAGTGCGGTTCGCTGCTCATCATCGAAGAGGGACAACCCGTCGTCGAGCAGGCCGTGCGCGGTATCCTGCCCGCACCGCTCGATATTCGCGGCCGCATGACGGGCCAGCTGCCCCGCACCGGAGAACTCGCGCCCGACAGCGTGCGCGCCGCAGTGGGACTCGCGCCGCACGCCACGCACGCGGCCAGCCAAATCGTCGTGCCGCGTCCGCCGGCCCTTTGTCAGGGCTGCGGCCACCGAGACGTCTACACGGCTTTGAAGGAGATTGCGGACGAATACGAAAACGCCAAGGTATTCAGCGACATAGGCTGTTATACGCTGGGCTGGCTGGCTCCGTTCCACGCCATCGACACCTGCGTCGATATGGGCGCTTCGATCACGATGGCCAAAGGAGCCGCCGACGCGGGCGTATATCCGTCGATCGCCGTCATCGGCGACTCGACCTTCACCCATTCGGGCATGACGGGACTGCTGGACGCCGTAAACGAGCGCAGCAACATCACGGTCATCATCTCGGACAACCTCACGACGGGCATGACCGGCGGACAGGA
>OLFZ01001654.1_pt1 | contig 18017 bp, 10 predicted proteins | sample 1604861 | NCBI WGS metagenome assembly OLFZ01 (sample SAMEA3888895, study PRJEB22519) | human gut metagenome | biome: human gut; feature: human-associated habitat; material: faeces | place: Denmark | collected 2011 | reverse complement strand
TCAGCCCCAAAATCGTGCCAAAAATCCAGCTAATCAAAAAAGGCGGATGTTTTGAATACCATGCAGTTATAGCAGATAAAATTAAATATCGTTATGTACATAGAGCGTCTATTTGCCCCGCATTGGGGATGGATAGGCGCTCTTTTTTTATGCCCAAACCCATGGGCAAATACAAGAGATTGGAGGTGTTTTATTTGAGCAAGCCTGTTTATACCGCAGACAAGCCGAGCGACTGTCATTACTGCTACTTCTGGACGAATGGCAGAAAGGGCTGCCGTCTGGGTAGAAATAATTGCTACTACTTAATCTCTTTGCCGCCGAAACCCAAGTCGGAATGTGATGGCTGTCCCTATGGGCGAGATCACCCGTGCATTGGTTGGTGTACGAAGAAGGTTATGCGTGAAGTGGGGCTTCGTTGATATGGATGTGTATGAACAGGAATACCGCTTCTACTATTTTGCCCGATGTCCTTACGAAAAGACGGATACGACTTTCCGCAGCATTCCGCTGACAACAGAAAGTTTTCCGCAGAAAGAAGGTGGTGAAGCCGTGTGAGTTTTGATTATTTTTACGGTCAGCAATCCGATCTATTCACATTCTATCGAGTTCCGAAGGTGTTGTTCACGAACGAGAGGTTCTGGAATATTTCTGCCGATGCCAAGATGCTGTATGGCATTTTGCTTGACCGCATGAGCCTGTCTGCCAAGAATGGTTGGATAGATAAAAACGGTAGAGTGTATATCATTTTTACAATCGACGAAGCGAAGATGGCTCTGAACTGTGCTGAACAAAAGGCTATCAAGCTGCTCAGTGAACTTGAGAAGAAAGCAGGATTGATTGAACGTAAGCGCCAGGGTTTGGGAAAGCCCAACCTGATCTATGTGAAGAACTTTATCTCTGCTGTGGATTCACAACTCTTGAATTGTGAAAATCACAATTCTGGAACAATGGAAATCACAACTCAAGAACTTCCGAAATCACAATGTAATAATACTGATATTAAAAATACTGAATTTAGTGATACTGATTCTATCTTTCCTTCCGGAAATGGTGGAATGATGGACGAGAATGACCGGTATCAAGAATACTTTGATTATTTCTCGGATCAGCTCAGTATGGATTTGTTGAAGAAGGATTACCCTTACGATTCCGAAATGCTGGATAACATTCTGGAGTTGATCGTTGAAACAGTTTGCACGAAGCGACCGTTGATTCGCATTGGTGCAGAGGAGCGTCCGGCAGAAATTGTCCGCAGTCGGTTTATGAAACTGAATGCCGAACACATTCGATATGTTATGGACTGCTTCAAGGAGAACACCACAAAGATTAGAAATATCCGTCAGTATATGCTGACTACGATATACAATGCGCCGACGACAATAGACACCTACTACGATGCTCTTGTTCGGCACGATATGTCACACGGATATTTGGAAGGAGGATTTAAGAAATTGAAAATGAAGCGAGAGGAAGGAGAGTGACGATAAATGTCGAAAAAAGCAACCATCATTGCGGTGGTCAATCAGAAAGGAGGCACTGGAAAGACCACCACCACCGAGAATCTGGGCGTTGGCTTGGCTCTTGAAGGAAAAAAGGTGCTTCTGGTAGACACCGATCCCCAGGCTTCCCTGACGGTCAGTTTGGGCAATCCCTGCCCGGATGATCTGTCTCCGACACTTTCCGATCTGATGGGAAAGATTATGATGGAAAACCCTATTACTCCCGATGAAGGGATTCTTCATCATCCGGAGGGCGTTGATTTGGTGCCGTCCAACATCGAACTCTCAGGTATGGAGGTAGCACTGGTCAATGCCATGAGCCGGGAAACCATTCTCCGGCAATACCTGGATACAGTCAAACAGAATTATGATTACATTCTTCTTGACTGTATGCCGTCTTTGGGTATGCTGACCGTCAATGCGTTGGCAGCTGCCGACAATGTGCTGATACCGGTTCAGGCAGCATACCTTCCTGCAAAGGGTCTGGAACAGCTGCTTGGAACCATCAACAAGGTCAAGAGGCAAATCAACCCGAAACTGAGGATTGAAGGGATTCTTCTGACGATGGTGGACAGCCGCACCAACTACTCCAAAGACATCAGCAATCTGATTCGGGAGAGCTACGGCGGAAAGCTGAAGGTTTACAAGACCGACATTCCCCGCTCTGTCCGTGCAGAGGAAATCAGCGCAGAGGGAACCAGTATCTTCAAGCATGATCCCAAAGGCAAAGTTGCCGAAGCCTATAAAATTCTGACGAAGGAGGTGTTAAACAATGCAGAAAAAAGGCGCAAACATCAGCTTGAAGGGGTACGATGATATTTTCTCCACCGATCAATCCAGAGCTGAAGCCCAGCAGGAGCGTGTGCAGGAAATTCCGCTTTCTGAGCTACACCCCTTTGAGGGACACCCCTTCCGTGTGGTTGATGATGAAGAAATGATGAAAACGGCAGAGAGCGTCCGAGATTTCGGAGTTCTCACTCCTGCGATTGTCCGTCCTGACCCCGACGGTGGTTATGAAATCGTTTCTGGTCACAGGCGGCACCGGGCATCGGAGCTTGCGGGTAAGGAAACCATGCCTGCGATTGTTCGTGACCTGGACGATGATGCAGCCATTATTTTGATGGTTGATGCGAATTTGCAGAGGGAGAGTATCCTGCCGAGTGAAAGAGCATTTGCTTATAAGATGAAGCTGGATGCGATTAAACATCAAGGTCAACGCACCGATTTAACTTCATCCCAAGTTGGGATGAAGTTGCAGGCAATGGATATAGTCGGTCAGGAGGCAGGAGAAAGCAGAAATCAGGTACACCGTTATATCCGTCTGACCGAACTGATTCCGGAACTGCTGGATATGGTAGATACGGGTCAGATCAAATTCAATCCTGCGGTGGAGCTTTCCTATCTGGCAAGTGAAGAACAGAAGGATTTTCTTTCTGCAATGGATTATGCTCAAGCAGCTCCTTCCCTTTCGCAAGCACAGCGAATTAAAAAGCTCGCACAGGAGGGCGAGTGTACGCTGGATGCGATGTGCGAGATTATGAATGAAATCAAGAAGGGAGAGCTGGACAGAGTAACCTTCAAAACGGATTCGTTGCGAAAATACTTCCCGAAGTCCTATACCAACAAGCAGATGGAGGATAAAATCATTCAGCTTTTGGAGCAATGGCAGAAAAAAAGAGAAAAATCAATGGAAAGGTAAGGTAAAAAATGTTTACACCCAAAAACATTCAGGGCGCTTTGGAAGAACTCTACGACCTTTGCGATCCTGATTATATGGTAGATATGCTCGTAAACTACAGTGAGGAGTTCGATGATATTTCTCCTGCGCTTCTGGCAAAGTCGTTTCAGAAAAATGCCGAGATGATTAGCGAGTATCGAGTATTGTCCTCTGCTGGTGAGGGTATCGACTATCAGGGAAAGGTACTTCTGAACAGCAGAGCCGTGCGGCTTCTGTCCTATGTAGAAGATATGAGCGGCGATGAAAAAGTTCGCACGATTCAGAGCAAGGAGCTGTGGTTAGCAGAAGGAAGAAGTTGAAAACAGAACAGTAAACCTGGCGATCAGCACAACCAAGCTGACGGGGCGCACTATCATTGCCGGTATCCGCAAGTATTTGCAGCACCGGGAAAAAGTGAAGATGAAAAAGGCACGAGACCCTGCCGTTCATGGAAAGCAATCCGTGAAACAGCTTTTGGGACAGAATCAGGGTGCTACGAATGTTGAGATCGACAAAGAGAGTATCCGTGATTTTGAAAAGCTCGCCAAGAAGTATGGCGTGGACTTTGCCGTAAGAAAAGATAAGTCCGTTGATCCTCCCCGGTTTCTTGTTTTTGTCCGTTCTAAAGATGCAGATGCTTTGGATGCAATCTGCAAGGAACATCAGGCAAGGGCATTAACCAAGAATGAAAAGCCGAGCGTTCTGGCGCAGCTGAAGAAGTTCAAGGAAATTGTCGCAGCGATTCCGAAGAAGGTTCGAGAGAAGAAACAGGAGCGTGATCTGTGATGGATAAGAGAAAAATGAAAAAGCTCCTGATTCTGAATTTACCGTATTTTCTGGTAGGGTTGTTCGCTACGAATTTAGGAGAAGCATGGAGATTGGCTGAGGGGGCAGATTCATCTGCGAAAATCCTCAGCTTTTTTCATGCCCTTCCGATAGCCCTGAACAATCCGTTTCCCAGCTTTCACCCGTTGGATTTGCTGATTGGTATTCTCTGCGGCGCAGGACTTCGGCTGGCTGTCTATCTAAAAGGCAAAAACGCAAAGAAGTACCGACACAATGTTGAGTACGGTTCTGCTCGTTGGGGAACGGCAAAAGATATTGAGCCGTTTATTGCACCAAAGTTCGAGGACAATGTGATCCTGACGAAAACGGAGCGGCTGATGATGAGCAATCGCCCGAAGAATCCTGCCAATGCCCGAAATAAGAATGTTCTGATTATCGGCGGTTCGGGTTCCGGTAAAACTCGCTTTTGGTTGAAGCCAAACCTTCTCCAGATGCACAGTTCCTATGTGGTCACTGACCCGAAAGGCAGCATCGTGATTGAGTGCGGCAACGCCCTTTTGAAGCATGGCTACACCATCAAGATTTTCAACACCATCAACTTTCAGAAGTCGATCTTCGTTGAAAAGGAGTTGCAGAGAGTAAATCGTGAAGCGATGGCAGATCTGGACGGTAAGGACATCATGTTCAAGTTCCCACCGACCTTCGCCAGTACGCATACCGCATTGGTTCTCAAAACTCCTAAGACCAAAACAAGTGTCCGCAAGGTGTTCTTACCGAAAACCGTAGCGGAAATGTTGGTACAGCGAAAGGCTGACATCGAAGAACTGAAAGACCTTTTCGGTGACGAGTTCGTAGACTTCAATCTGGTTTTCTGTTCTTCCAATGGCAAGCCGATTGAGGGGCAGGTTATCAACCGTGCTTTCAATAAGCTGATTGAGGAGAAGGGACTGCCGAAAGTGGTTTTCCATAGTCTCCGACATTCCAGTATCACTTACAAGCTGAAGCTGAACGGCGGCGATATGAAATCCGTTCAAGGCGATTCCGGTCATGCACAGGTCAAGATGGTAGCGGATGTTTACTCCCATATCATCGACGATGACCGCAGACTGAACGCTGAAAGAATGGAAGCTGCGTTCTACTCAGGCAGACAGGCAACGCCTGAGCCGGTTCAACCAGCCGCAACGGAAAGCTCCGCTGATGATAAAGAACTTCTTCTGAAGCTTCTGCAAAATCCGGAAATGGCAGCACTCCTGAAGTCGCTGGCAAAAACATTATAGTAACTGCAAGGGCAGATCCTTTTACATAGCTACAATAGCTGTAAAAGGGTCTGCCCTTATTTTTTTGTTATGGAGGTCAACGAGTATGGATAGAATCTTTATGGACGAGTATTACGAGCATCTGAGAGCTGACAATATCGAGGCATTTTCCAAGGAAAGGAACGACGAATATGTTGGCAGAGCTGAGGAATACAAAGCAGCAAAGTCGGCATTGCTTGAAGGATTGGGACTTGAGCATTTGTTTGACCATAGCCATGAACTGACTCCGAAAGAGAAAGAAATATGGATGCTGTTCGATAGGGTTGATGTAGCAGAGCTTCTTGCAAGGGATGCTTTTGCCAAGGGTGCTTATATGCTCGGCGCTGAGGATAGAGAGATTATGCTGAAATAAAAAAAGACCTGCTTCGGCGGGTCTAAATTACATAGAATCATTGAGTCTGAAAAACCTTTGAAATTCTTAATAATTCTGGTTGAAAAATTCATTTTGAAATGATATATAAAACAGACTGAAATCTGTGTCTAAGGACACCCGCACCCTCACACGAGAATGAATAGGATTTCCTATCATTTCGCATCACGAGAAGTTACATAGTGACATTTACTTGCACTTGCAACGTCCACCAAAAATCGAAAGACTTGCTAATTTCGAGCCAATCGGACGGTGTAAAATCCCTCTGAATTAGCTATCACAGCGTAGTATCAGATGGGATTTGAAATGCTGAAAAACCTTGTATTTCCAAGCATTTTTAAGCATTAGATGCCACTTCCCGATGTCGTATCGGGTCTACTCCTAAGCGACAGGCCACTGGTTCGAACCCAGCCGGGGGTGCCAAAAATGACCGCTGTAAGCCGTTTTTTGATGGTTTACAGCGTTTTTTTGTTATCATTTCCACAGAGCATTCTTGCCGCTCTGCCGGAACGATTTTATACATTTTCCGCTGTATGCCTGCTAATTGGCGTCGAACTATTTTTCCGGCCTTGCTAATAAAAAACGCCGATTTGCTAATACGATTTTCCCGCTCTATTTTTCGGATGGGGCCGACGCCAGCAATGCGGCCAGCGTGTTGGCCAATTCCGGCGAGTTGCGGAGCTGTTCCACCAGGGCCTCCAAATCCAATGTGGCGGGCGCCGGTTCCTTCGGTTCCTCCGGGGGACGAACCGAGCGTAGGTCGGGATTGGCATAGAAGGCGCTCTCAAACTTCTGGGCATTGATCTTGCGGTCCTCGTCCAGAATGTGCGCATACACGCTGGTAATCATATCGATCTGAGCGTGGCCCGTATCACCCTGAGTGGCCTTCAGGTCGCCGTGGTTCAGCTTCAGCTTATAGGTGGTGCTGGAATGGCGGAGGGAGTGAAAGACCACTTTAGGCAACCCTGCCTTCTCCCGCAGCTTCTCAAATGACTTCAGGATGATACGGTCCTCACAGGGGCGGCCATTGGCCAGCGCCACTACAAGGTTATAGTCGAGATATTCGCTGCCGAGAAATTCTTTTTGCTTGTCCTGTGATGCCTTCCATTCCCGCAGGATGTACGCGACCGTTTTTGGCATCCACACTTTGCGAACGCTACTTTCTGTTTTGGGTGTTTTCAGCACGATCACAGTGGATGAAAGCAAGAAGGCTCTGATGAAGGAAATATTCTGGGCCAGAACGAGATCGGGAGCCGGACGGAAACCGCCACAACCACTCAAATCAAGGAAACCGATGACGGAGCGGGTAATATCATTGAAAAAAAGGTGGAGGTACCGGAAACGGTTCTCCACATCACCGTGACCCATAAAACAGCGGAGGAAATGGCAGACACCTATCACTTCACCGCCGCCCAGCGGATGCAGCTTGCGGAACTGCTGGACGGAAAAAACAGCGATATGTGGAGTGCTGTCCTATACGGCCTTGGAGCAGGAGACAGGGAGATCGTGGCGGTGGCCCTTTCGCAGTTGGGCAATATCGGCGGCGAACCCTATTGGGCATGGTACGGCTTTGGAAGCCAGGTAGATTGGTGCGCCTGCTTTGTGTCATGGTGCGCCAACGAGTGCGGCTATCTGGAACGTGGTGTGATCCCCAAATTCGCAAGCTGCGCTGTGGGTATCCAGTGGTTCCAAACGAGGGGATAATGGCAGGATGGGGACTATGAGCCGCGTCCCGGCGACCTGATCTTCTTTGATTGGAATGACAAGGGGATGGGGCAGGATGGCATCCCGGATCACGTTGGGATCGTGCAGAAGATGGAAAACGGTATCGTATACACGGTGGAGGGAAACTCCGGCGATGCCTGCCGGGAAAACCGCTATGCGGTGGGCCATGCTATGAGATTTATGGGTACGGAACCCCGGCATATTGAATAGGCTGACGTACAAAAGGTCGACACTGCCTTACGGGGTGTTGGCCTTCTGGTCTGTAGGTTGTCTCAAGGGCAAATCGGAGCCGTTTCGGCTCCGATTTCTGCTTTTTACCGCCGTTCGCTCGGCGGATTTTCCGTTGTTTCCGGCCAACCATGCCCGTTTAATTCCGTTCTGGGTCAAAAGTGGGTCAGAAGCTGTCGGGAGGAAAGCCGCGCTGCCAAGCATGAAATGAAAAAATGCCAAAAAATGTCAAAAAATGTCAAAAAATGAAAAAAAACTTGCGCCGTGCGTGGGCGGCGGTGTATGATTCGACTGTAGAGAAAAGGGCAAATGGAATATGTTGATCGGCAGCGATCCCCGCTCCGATGACATTTTGTGCCTCCAAAAGTACATTTCGTGCAGACGGCCCCGCAAGACGCGGAAAATATGCTATACTGAACGTCTAAAACTGAAAAACGGTCCGGGGTCGCCCCCGGACCGAGGCTCTTTGTCCATGAGAGATCAATTCGGACGGAGACGAAAAAGAAGGAGGGACCCTATGAAGAAGCGTATCTTGAGTTGTCTCATGGCGCTGGCCCTGTGCCTGACGCTGCTGCCCACGGCGGCGCTGGCGGAGGGGACGGCGGAGAACGTGGCGGAGGTCACCATCAGCGACGGCACCACCACGCAGCACACCGACATTGTGGCGGCGTTTACCGCCGCGCAGGAGGCGGCGAGCGCCACGGTGAAGCTGCTGAAGAATGTGACGATCCCCCAAAACGCTGACAGTCATAGCTACGGCATCCGTCTGAAAAGCGGCGATATTACTCTGGACCTGAACGGCTGCACGATCCAGACGACCGGTGGGGAGAGCGGCTTTGTCCCGCTGTACGCTGTATTTTACATCGAAAACGGCAGCAGCCTGACCGTTCAGAATAGCATAGGCGGCGGTAAGATCGTGCAGCCCAACGGCGGTCAGGCGATCCATGTAGGCTCCAATGGCACGCTGACGGTGGAGAGCGGCGTTACGATCGAGGTCACATCGAACGATGAAAGCAGCTTTTCCAGCTCTGCCCCTATTACGGACAAGAACTGCGCGGTATTTTTGAACGGCGGCGGCACGGCGAATATTCTGGGCGGAACGCTCACCGGAAAACAGGGCATATACGTCAAAAACGGAACGCTGAGCGTCAGCGGCGGTACGATCTACGGCAAGAACTCCTACGCTTTGCAGGTCGCTCAAGACGCGGTGGCGACCAACGATAGCAAGGTGCAGCTTTCCGGCGGCAGCTATACCACCGGTGTGTCGGACGGATGCAGCATCTGGAACGCCGACGGCCCAGCGGCGGCCCTGCTGGCCAGCGGCTACCGCTATCAGGATGAAAGCGGCAAGGAGTCCGCATACAGCAGCGAAAACAACAACGGCGTGGTGGGCGATACCACCGTCGCGGTGCGCCCCGCAAACGAGTTTTCCTATGTGGACGCAAATGGCAAGGAGCAAACACAGGCGGACTGCACGGTGCTGACCGCGGACGGCTTCCAGGGCGCACTCGCGGGCAACGAGACATGGTTCGCTGCCAAGGGGAACGTTACAGCGAATGACCCGCTTCAGGTCTACGGCACCGTCAACCTGATCCTCTGCGACGGAGTGACGGTGACGCTGAACGAGGGCATTGCCCTGAACGGCCAGTATACACAGCCGGCAACTCTGAATATCTATGCACAGAGCGGCGGCACCGGCACGCTGATCTGCTCCGGTCCATCCGACTCCGGCTGCGCTGGCATTTATGACAACAGCAACGAGGACGGCAATGAAACTGCATTGAACATCTACGGCGGCGTTATCACAGCGACGGGTACGTCCAACCCACTTGCGCTGAGCAGCACGCTTTGCGGCGCCGGTATCGGCTCAATCGGCAACTACAAGTACAAGAGCACCATGACGGTGAACATTTCCGGCGGCACGGTAACGGCCAAGTCGGGCGGCAAGGACGCACAGGCCATCGGAAACGGTACCAATCCCAAAGGGACAGTGACTGTCAAAATCGCTCCGGGCATGAAATGCGTCAGGACAGACGATCCGAACACGGCGTGCGAATACGGCAACACCGACGGCACCTCCGTTACCGTCACCAAGTGCAGCAAGCATGAGTGGGAGTACAAAGTCGAGAACGACAAGCACACGAAGACCTGCAAGCTGTGCGGCGCGAGCGGCGGGTCGGAAGCGCATACCTATGAAAACTGGACGCCTGACGTATCCGACAATACGAAGCATATCGGCACCTGCGTCTGCGGCGCAAAAAAGAGTGAAGCGCATACCCTCGGACTGGTCCCCAACGATGACGGCCTGACCCACAAAACAAGCTGCAATCGTTGTGGCTGGACTTCCGCTGATGAGAAGCACACCTTCGGGGATAACGGAGATTGCTCTGTCTGCCAAATAAGAAAGTCGGCAGAGTACGGCGGGCAGGAGTACGCCTCCCTGCAGGCAGCCGTCAACGCGGCAGCGGCCAGCGGCGGCACGGTGACGCTGGCGCGGGATGTGTCGGAAAACGCCACCGTCACGGGCGGCACGCTTACCGTCGACCTGAACAGAAAGACATGGCTGGCCGATATCAGCGAGAATCCTGACATATGGGGCCGCATCCCGCTGACCGTCACCGGCGGCAGCGTGACGCTGGAAAACGGAACGCTCGATCAGGGACGGACAACTTCCGCCGGAAGCTACGGCATCCGGATTCAAGGCGGCAGCGTGACGGTAAAGGGAAACGCGGTCGTGATCGGCAGCAATACGACAGGCAGTGAGGCCAACATCTCCTATCCCGCAATCAGGCTGGAAAGCGGCGGCACTCTGACGCTCGAAACGGGCGCAACGCTGGTTTACGGCCTGAAGGTCCCGGAGGACAAGCACCTGTCGGACTATCTGCCCGCGGGTACGGCGTTCGGACTGCGCAGCTATGACGAGAGCACTAAGACGTGGACCGCGGGCGAGGGCCTTTTGAACGCGTATACCATAAATAACTACGCCGAGCATAACATGGCTCTGGTCATCGAAACGCATAAGCATACGTTTGCCGCCGGGACTACGAACTGTGAGTGCGGCTTCACCTGCGCGCAGCACGACTGGTCGAAAAAGAACGGCGTGTGCACGGTATGCGGATCCGCCTGCCCCCACAATGCGGGCGCGGCGGAGGCCGACGGCGTCTGGGCCTGCGATACCTGCGGGCAGACGGTGACGGCGATGGTCACTGCTCCGGACGGTGCGATCACGTATTACGCCGACGGCTATGTTAACAATAATAAGAAGAGCGGCCTGTATTTCGCGATCAAAGCGGCGAAGACCGGCAGCACAGTCGCAGCGCTGGGCGGCAAATACTCGGGCGGCTATGTGACAGGCGGCAAAACGCTGACGCTGGATATGAGCAACGGAAAGACCATCGACGGAATGCTTTATGTCGGCGACAGCGATACGGAAAATAAGCTGATCGTCTGCGGCAGCGCGGAGATTTCGTATGTGATCGTAACTCCGGGCAATAATACGCTTGACCTGACCGGCTGGACGGGCAGGATAGGGTCCCTGACCGTGCTAAACGGCGGCAAGGCCACGCTGAACGGCGGTACGTTTGCAAAGCTGAACTTCAACGGCGCCGCGGCAGGTTCTCTGCTGGCCTCCGGCTATGCGTTCCAGAATGCGGACACCGGCGCGTATGTGGAGTATTCCTCGACGGCCGACATGGAAAATGTCAAGGTCGTGAAGTGCCCCCACAACGGTGTGACGCTGAAGGAGGACAACACCGGCGCGGAGTGCAAGTACTGCGGCGCGAGCTTCGCGGCGACGCTGGACGATGCTCCGTATGGCACGATCGATGCTGCGGTCACCGACTGGCTGGCAAACGGCGGCACATTGAAGCTGTATGCCGATTATACCGCTGCGGATGGTACATGGAAGGTTGGCAGCGGATTGCATACGGTCAATCTGAACGGACATAGGATGTCGGTTCAAAATGACGGCGCATTCAAGCCCACCAACAATATGCATTTGACGGTTACCGACGGCAAGGAAATCGGTCAGATTACAAATATCCTCCTTGATGGGAGTCAGCGCGGGAGCTTTACGCTGGAGAGCGGTTATGTCGGCAATCTGGAGATGACCGGCGGCGCTGTCGTTGCGCTGAAGGGCGGCAGCGTTGACAATCTGGATGTGCAAGATTGCTCCGCAAACACAAATATTTCCATCCAGGGCGGCAGCCTTGGCAAACTGAATATAGAGGATTGGGCCGATGGCATGCATGTTTCCGCCACGGGCGGCAGCCTTGGCGCGTATACACTGCCAAGCGGCAAGATTCTCGCGGATGTGCTGGATCATCAATATTACGCTACAGGCACAAGCCTTGATAAACGGGTTGATGCGACGGCGCAAAAATGGGAACAATTCGTTATCAAGCAAGCCCCTCACGACTTTGGATCGACTTCGAAAGCGGCAAATGTTCCCATTAACGGCAGCATCCCCTTCAGGGTTGACTCGCCCAGTGGCGAAGCTACAGGCTACTATGATGTGATGTGGTATCGCAGAACGGACAGCGGCGCAGAACATATGACGCAGAATAGAGTGGATGGCGTGAAGGTCGGTGATAAGCTGGATGTACTCTGCGTGATCACAGGGGCGGATAGACCCGGCGGAGCAATGAAGTGGCAGGTGGCAGTCAAGGACTACAAGCTGACCGTCGCCCCGGCCGACCTCAGTCAGGGAGCCGTGGTATTTACGCAGGTGGCGGACGAGTATGGGTTCAACAATGGCAATATCGGAGATGGCAAGGGCACATTCGTATTTGCGCCGTGGGAAGGCAACACTGATTCTCCTACGGAGTTGAGATATTTCTTTGAGGTATCCTGCAATGGACGAAAGCTGACGGCGGGTTCGGATTACACCGTTACAGGCGGAAGCACGGCGAAATGGGCCGGAACGTATACGCTGACCATCGAAGGCAAGGGAAACTATACGGGCACGGCGGCGCACCAATGGGAGATCAAGCCGTATACGCTTTCAAAGGACCTTGGCTTTGACCGCATTGTCCGGGATTACGATGGCATGACGAATTTGAGCGCTGAAGAGCTTATTGAACTGGGGCGCTTTTTAGAGAATTTAGAGAATAGAAATTCTAAAAATCCATCCTTGGGCACCGACCAAAGTAGACTCATGATACGGCTGGGCGCGGAGGATTTCGAGGTCAGCAACGTAAAGCTCGGTTCCGCCGAGGCGGGAGATACAACGGCGAGCTTTACGATCAAGCTGAAGCCGCGCCCCGGGCAGACTGCAGCGAACTTTGTTTTTGAAGACGGAACATCGGAGATGACGGTGAAGGAAGTGCCGGTCTCTACCAGCAAGGCATTCCCCCCTTCCCCGCTCGAAGCCGGGGAACTGAACGTTGCGAACGATCATGCCGGAGTGTATACGCTCGATCTGGCCGCGCTGTTGCCGAAACTGGAAAGCCCCAAGGAATACGGCAATGTGACGTATAAGCTTGGTACTGTCAGCATCAACGGCGGATATTACGATGCAGCGAAGGGGAGCGCGGAAGTCAAGGACGGCAAGCTGATTTTGCCGATCCAGGCCGTGGAAACCGACGTCCAAACAGCGATCGGCACGGTCACGGTGAAGGTGACTTCCGGTAATATTGTCGATTTCGACCTGACCATCAACGTCAATGCCACCAACAAGATCGTCCCCACCGGTACGCCCACCCTGAGCAAGAACACGCTGGCTTGGGGCGAACAGCTTAGCACCATCACCCTCTCCGGCACGATGACCGACCCCACGGACAGCGGTAAGACGGTCACGGGTAAGTTTGAGTGGGTCGCACCTGGTGCAGCGAAGGAGAAGATAGGCGAGTATGAAGCAGCATGGAAATTCACACCTGATGAAAATGCTGTTTATACAGAAGCGGCAGGCACGGTGACGATCACCGTTACCAAGGCCACCCCCAAGGGCGCGCCGGACTACACCAAGATCACCACCACCGGCAAGACGCTGAAGGACGCAAACCTGACTGCCGGCACCATTCAGCCCGAGGGCACAATTCAGTGGGAACAGGGCGATAAGACGGTTGTGACGGCGAACACGGCCTACAAGTGGGTCTTTACGCCGAAGGACACAGAGCATTACGATGTGCTGACCGGCAGCATCACGCCATACAGCGTGAGCAGCAATACCGGTGGATCTTCCTCCGGCGGCGGTTCCTCCTCCGACCGGGACAGCTCCGACAGCAATCCGGTCATCAAGACGGAGACGAAGACCAATGCCAACGGCTCCACCACCAAGACGGAGACCCGGAGAGACGGCTCCGTGACCCAGACCACCACCGGCAAGGACGGCGGCGTCTCCAAGACCACCACCAACCCAAACGGCAGCTCCGTCACCGAGACCAAGGCCGCTGACGGCTCCACCGGTACGGTGAAAACCGACAAGAACGGCCAGACCGAGGCGGCGGCCAAGGTCAGCGGCAAGGCGGTCGAGGACGCGAAGAAGAACGGCGAGGCGGTGAAAGCCCCCGTGGAGGTGGAGGCTTCCCGCGATTCCAACACCGCGCCCACCGTCAAGGTGGAGCTGCCCAAGGGGGCAGGGGAGACCAAGGTGGAAATTCCCGTTTCCAACGTGAAACCCGGCACCGTGGCGGTTCTCGTCCACCCCGACGGCACGGAGGAACTTTTGAAGGATTCCATTCCCACCGAGGACGGCATCCAACTCACCGTGGACGGCAATGCCACCGTCAAAATCATCGACAACTCCAAGGACTTCATCGACACCCGGAACCATTGGGCCGAGGACGCCATCGACTTCGTCAGCGCCCGTGGGCTGGTGAACGGCATGACTGCCACGATCTACGCCCCCAACAACTCCACCACCCGGGCGCAGCTGTGGACGATCCTCGCCCGCCAGAATGACGCGGACCTGAGCGGCGGCAGCATCTGGTACGAAAAGGCCCAGAATTGGGCCAAGGACAAGGGCGTTTCCGACGGCGCGAACCCCAACGCCGCCATCAACCGCGCCCAGATGGTGACGATGCTGTGGCGGGCCGTGGGCCAGCCCACGGCGGGCAGTACGGCGAACTTTACCGACGTTCCCGCTGACACTTACTACGCGGGCGCGGTGTCCTGGGCTGTGGAGAACGGCATCACCACCGGCGTGGGCAACGGAAAGTTCAATCCCACCGGCACCTGCACGAGAGCGCAGATCGCCGCGTTCCTGGCGCGGCTGTACGCGGAAAAGTGAGATCAAAACCTCTTATAAAATTCCTCCCCGGTTCAGATTTTGAACCGGGGAGGGCAGGCGTCATAGCTGGCAGCAGCCATGAGACAAGCGTAACGGAACGTTGTGAAACGTTCCGTTACTGTCATGTTGGGGAGGTAAGCGTCGAACCGGGCGGCGTATGAAACAGGGGGCTGGCGGGTCATGCGACTCGCCAGCCCTGGTGTTTTACTTGCCCTGATAGGCCCGATAGAGGAACGTAACGATCTGGGCACGGGTGCAGCCGTTATTGGGGTTGAACGTCGCAGCGGATGTGCCATTGGTCACGCCGTTTTCCACAGCCCAGGTCACTGCTTCGGCGCAGAAGGAATCGGCCGCCACATCGGTAAAGCCGCTGATCGTGCTGGGGGCTTTGCCCACTGCGCGATACAGGAAGGTCACGCTCTGGCCACGGGTGCAGGTGTTGCTGACACCGAAGGTTCCGTCAGCCAGACCGTTGGTGATGCCGTTTTCCAGCGCCCATGCCACTGCGTCATAGCAATAGCTGCCGGGAAGCACATCAGCGGGAACCACAGCAGTGCCCTTGGGCGCGGGAGAACCGGCGGCCCGCCACAGGAAGGTCACGATCTGGCCACGGGTGCAGGGATCGTTGGAGCCGAACAGGCCGTTAGCCTTGCCGTTGGTAATGCCCTTCTTCACAGCCCATTCCACTGCCTTGGCATAATAAGCGTCGGCGGGAACATCCGCAAAGATGGAAGCCGCCTGTTCCTCGATAAACTCAGCGGAAACAGTGACCTTGCTGCCGGGCATGGTGAAGGTATATTTGCCGTCACCCTTGTCGGTGAGTTTCAGCTCATTGCCCTTGCTGTCCAGCACGGTGACGGAGCCGACCTCGTAGCCGCTGTCAGGCTTGACGGTGACGGTCACCCGGTCGCCCTTGGAGGCGTTCTTGGGGCTGACGGTCACATCGCCGTTCTTCGCGCTGGGGACGGACACGGCGTAATTGCTGCCGGAACTGGAGGAAGATCTGTTGGACCGCCAGTTGACGGTCACGGTCACATCCCCTTCAGGCATTGCAAAGTGGATGCCCCTCTGTTCATTCTCTTCGCCCTCTGCAGTCCAGGTCAGAGCATCCTCGCTGATCCCCTCCAGCGTCAGGCCGCGCAGGGTATAGCCGTCCCGCTTGCCGATCTGGAGACCGACCGTATCCCCAGCGGCGTACTTTGCGGTGAAGGTCTCGCCGGGGGTGATCCCTATGACTACGCCGTAAAGGCCATAGGCGGTGACGGTATATGCTTCTGCCCACTTGGCGTAAAAGGTCTTGTCACCCGTGTCGGTGGCAGTGATGGCCGTCACCGGAGGACCGGAAAAGTCGGCAGTTTCGTACCAGCCCTTGAAAAGATATCCCTCCCGGGTGATGTCGGCAGCCGTCGGTAGTGCCATGCCCGTACCCCTGACATAGCCGGTCACATTTTTCCCGTCGGCGATCGTACCTTCGTTGGGGTTCAGCGTTACCGTGTATTCCGCTTCCTTTACGGTGACGGTGCAGTTGGCGGAGGGCTTCTCGCCGCCTTCAGCCGCGACCGCAGCCGTAGCCGTGATCGTCGCCGTGCCGGCGCCCACGGCGGTGACGTTACCGCTCTCGTCCACCGTGGCCACGTTTGTGTCGCTGGAGGCCCACGTCACACTCTGGGACGCCGTATCCGGCTGAACTGTGGCGGTGAGTTTCTCGCTGTTGCCGTTGACCAGTTCAAGGGTGTCTTTGCTCAGCGTCACGCTGGTGGTGGGGATGTCCTCATAGTTGGCGGTGAAATAAAGGTCGCGGTATCCACGGATGTTCTTCGGGTCCGGAATCTTGATCTCGGCATTGGCAGAGGCGGCACTGGTGCCGTTCAGGAATTCCAGGGATATATCTTTACCGCTTTTGTCCACGCATTCCCACGTCCAGTGTGTAAACCGCTTGCCTGCCTCTGGTGCCTTTGCGGAGATGGTGATCACGTCGTCCTCCATAAATGTGCCGGACCTGTCTCCGGTGGAATTGAGTCTCGGAAACCCCAGCGTGCCGGAGCTTTCCTTAAACCCCACGCTGACGTAATCGCCCTTGCGGTAGATCGTGATTGCTTCGCCGGTATCCGTAGTGCCCGTATTCTCGGCACAGGGTGTTGTATGGTGCCTATGCAGGTAATTAGCGCCTGTATTCCATTTGACCGTCATTTCCTTTACACGACGCAGATAGGTATATACATTCCTGTTTCCCAGCCGGATCGCGGGGCCGCCGGTCTGACTGGCGTCGATCATGATCTCACCGGTGGTGTCGATGGTCAGGTTTCCCATAATGGGCACCAGACAAAAGGTGTTCTGCGTTTGCTCGACCTTGCTCCGCAGGGTCACGTTTGTGTTGCCCTGAATGGTAACGGAGCAGTTGCCCACACCCCCACCGCCGCCTTTCAGCGCGCAGATCCCTCTCTCAGTTGTCTCCGACACAACATTGGCGCTGCCGCCGATGATGAAATTGACCTTTTTGACAATTTCAATGCCGTTGACCTGCAAGCTCGCATTCGAATCGCCCGTAATGGTAAAATCCATGTAGTCATCCGGATTGTCATAAAAAGAATCATCCGCGGAGGTTACTGTCAGGCCGTAGCCGGAGCTGCTGTTTTTGATTGTATTATTGCCCACCAGCTTCAGGGTGAATTCCTGGTTTTTGTTTCCCACTACCTCGATCCTGCCGCCGTTGTAGCCGTCCAGTGTCAAGGTTTTGCTCCCAGCGTCATAGCTCCAGCCGCTGCCATGATCGTTTGTACTGATGCTCAGGCCGTCCTCTCCGCCGATGGCGGTGATGCGGGGTGTTGTAGTATTCGCCGCCAGCGCCGCTGCGGGCAGCAGGGTCAGGCACAGCAGCAGGGCCAAAAAGACACTGATGCTCCGCCGCCAAATGACTTGTTTTTTCTTCATACAGATGACTCCTCCTGTTCTTTTCTATGTCAGCATTCCTGTTCCGCCATGGACAATATCTCATCGTGGCTCAGCTCCACATCGCCGAAACGGATAAAGATGCCGTTGGTCACAGCGCTGTTCCACACCCGTGAATCCGCAAGCGGACGAAACCGAATCTTATCCAGATACGGCTTCATGTCCAGCAAAAGCCGGCTGCCGGACACAAAATCCACCT
>OLFZ01001650.1_pt1 | contig 18054 bp, 18 predicted proteins | sample 1604861 | NCBI WGS metagenome assembly OLFZ01 (sample SAMEA3888895, study PRJEB22519) | human gut metagenome | biome: human gut; feature: human-associated habitat; material: faeces | place: Denmark | collected 2011 | reverse complement strand
GCCACAGCAGTTTGCACTGCTGTGGCTGTTCGCTGCCTTACGAACACCGGCCATTCCTGGCGGGCGTTTTGTTTTGTGCTTGGGTTTATTTCGCGTAATCGACGGCCTTGGTCTCGCGCATGAGATTGACCTTGATCTGACCGGGGTAGGTCAGCTCGTCCTCGATCTTCTTGGCGATGTCGCGCGCGAGCAGCACCATCTGATCCTCCGAGACCTCCTCGGGCTTGACCATGATGCGGATCTCGCGGCCGGCCTGAATGGCAAAGCAGTTGGCGATGCCGGGGAAGCTCTTGGTGACTTCCTCGAGCTTTTCCAGACGCTTGACATAGTTCTCGATGTTCTCGCGCCGGGCGCCGGGGCGGGCGGCGGAGATGGCGTCGGCCGCCTGAACCAGGCAGGCGACGACGGTGTGCGGCTCCACGTCGTTGTGGTGGGCCTCGATGGCGTGGATGACCTCTTCGGACTCCTTGTACTTGCGGGCGATGTTCACGCCGATGGTCACATGGCTGCCCTCGACCTCGTGGTCGATGGCCTTGCCAATGTCATGCAGGAGACCGGCGCGCTTGGCAGCGGCCACGTCGACGCCGAGCTCGGAAGCGAGCAGGCCTGCAATGTGCGAAACCTCGATGGAGTGGTTGAGCACATTCTGGCCGTAGCTGGTGCGGTACTTCATGCGGCCGAGCAGCTTGATCAGCTCGGGATGCAGACCGTGGATGTTCGTCTCGAAAACGGCGCGCTCGCCCTCGGCCTTGATGGTGGCGTTGACCTCCTTCTGGGCCTTGGCAACCATTTCCTCGATGCGGGCGGGGTGGATGCGTCCGTCCTGAATGAGCTTTTCGAGCGCGATGCGCGCGACCTCGCGCCGCACGGGATCGAAGCTCGAGAGCGTGATGGTCTCGGGCGTATCGTCGATGATGAGGTCGCAGCCGGTAAGCGTCTCGATGGCGCGGATGTTGCGGCCCTCGCGGCCGATGATGCGGCCCTTCATCTCGTCGTTCGGCAGCGGCACGACCGACACGGTCACCTCACTGGCATGATCGGCGGCGCAGCGCTGGATGGCAGTGGCGATGATCTCGCGGGCGCGGCTGTCGGCCTCGTCCTTGTACTGGTTCTCCAGCTCCTTGACCATGAGCGCCTGCTCGTGCACCACGTCGTCCTTCAGGCTGTTGATGAGGAAGGTCTTGGCCTCCTCGACCGTGTAGCCGGAGATCTTTTCGAGCAGCTCCATCTGGGTCTTTTTGAGCTGGTTGATCTCGTTCTGCTTGGTGTCGATCGCGGCGATCTTCTGGTTGAGGGCATCGGTCTTTTTGTCGAGCGTGTCCGTCTTGCGGTCCAGCGTCTCCTCCTTCTGCTGAAGGCGGCGCTCCTGTTTCTGCAGCTCCGCGCGGCGCTCCTTGACCTCGCGCTCATACTCCGAACGGCTCTTGTGGATCTCTTCCTTGGCCTCGAGCAGGGTCTCACGCCGCTTGCTCTCGGCACTCTTATAGGCATCATTTATGATCTGCTTGGCCTTCTCCTCCGCACTGCCGATCTCGCGTTCCGAGACCTTTTTGCGGTAGAGCCCGCCAAGGATACAACCAACCACAAGCGCTGCGATGATACAACCGAGTGCTATTGGTAACGACATATGAAATTGTAATCCTCCGTTTCTTCAGATTTCTTCACGATATTTTTTCAAGTTGGAAAAGGCGGGCCATCAAGCGTACCCGCCGGGAACATAACGATATTTGTGGCGGTGCTCCATCCGCCGCCAAAAATATAATCACATTATTTTAACTTTATTCCGTACCGTTGTCAAGTGCCGGAAGCTGCCCGCCGGATTCTTTTCTGGACAGCGCCGCCGCGCTGTACTATAATATAGACCATCCGACAAACGCGAGCATCCAACGCTCCGGCGAAGGGAGGAACGGCGCATGGCGGCACTTCGGATCATCTTGCCCGCGGCGGCCATCGCGCTGACGCTGGCGCTGTTTTTGCAGCTGGCGTGGCCTGCACGCGCCCCCATCCCCCGGCGCACCTCGCGCCGCGGCGGGATCGGCATCGCGGTGCTGACGGCGGTGTATGCCGTCGCCGCGTTCACGGGGCTCGGCTCTGCAAACGCCCCGCAGCGATTTTGCACGCTCGAGGCCGGCGAGAGCGCCGTGCTCGCGCTCGACGGCGCGCACGGCATCGATACCGTCTGGTACTACACCGGCCTGTACACGGGCGAATACACCCTCGCCTACTCCGACGACGGCATCACCTACATCGCCGCCGGAACGATGCCGCAGGGCTACGCAGACCTCTTCAAGTGGCTTCAGCCGCAGCCGGCGGACGCCGCGCCCGCGTCGGCGGCTTATGTGCGCATCACGGCAAGCGCGCACCTGGAGCTCGGCGAGCTTGCGCTCTACGACCCGCAGGGTAAACGCATCGCCGTGTGCGAGATCACGGGCCCGGCATCCGCGGCCGCCCTCTGCGACGAGCCGGACACCGTGCCGGCATCGTCCACGTACTTCAACAGCTCGTATTTTGACGAGATCTACCACGCGCGCACGGCCTACGAGCATCTGCGCGGCGTGTATCCGTATGAAGTCTCGCACCCGCCGCTCGGCAAGGTGATCCTCTCGCTCGGCATTCGGCTCTTCGGCATGACGCCGCTGGGCTGGCGCTGTATGGGTGCGCTGTTCGGTGTGGCCATGCTGCCGCTGATGTGGGACCTGCTGCGCCGCATGTTCCGCGACGACCGCGTGGCCCTGTGCGGCACGGCACTGCTGGCATTTGACTTCATGCACCTGACGCAGACGCGCATTGCGACGATCGACAGCTTTGCGACGCTGTTCATCCTGCTCATGTACCTGTTTTTGTACCGGTACTTCGCAGAGGGCAGGCTGCGCCACCTCGCCGCCTGCGGCGTTGCGTTCGGCGTTGGCGCGGCCACGAAGTGGACGTGCCTGTATGCCGGGGCGGGCCTCGGCGTGCTCTGGGCGCTGCACTGGGTGTTTCAGGGCGTGCAGGCGCACCGTGACGGCGACGGCCGCCGCTATGTGCGCAGGCTGATCTCGAACATCGGCTTCTGCCTCGTGTTTTTCGTGCTCGTGCCGGGCATGATCTATTACGCGAGCTACTACCCCTACGGCGCGGCGCGCGGTCTGCACGGAGCGGGCATGTACTTCACGCGCGAATACGCCGCCATCGTGCTGGAAAACCAGCGCTTCATGTTCACGTATCACGCGGGCCTTGTCGCCACACATCCGTATTCCTCGCGCTGGTGGCAGTGGCTGCTCGACCTGCGGCCGATCCTCTACTACCTGTCGTACGGCGACGGGACGGTGTCGACCATCGGCGCGTTCGTCAATCCCCTGCTGTGCTGGGGCGGGCTGCTGGCGCTGCCGGTGCTTGCGTACCGCGCGGTCAGGCACGACCGCACGGCGCTGTTTCTCCTCGTCGGCTATCTCGCGCAGGTGCTGCCGTGGGTGTTCATCTCGCGCCTGACGTTTGAATACCACTACTTCGCGGCGACGCTCTTTCTCGTGCTCGCGCTCGGATATGTGTTCGACCGGCTGCGGCAGCGGGGATCTTTCGGCATCGTGTACGTCTTTACCGCGGCAAGCGGTGCGCTGCTCGCGCTGTTTTACCCCGTGCTCACGGGCGTGACGATCTCGCGCAGCTACGCATGGAATGTGCTCAAATGGCTCCCGGACTGGCCATTTTAACACCGGGAAATTTCAGAAATCGAGGTATCCTATATGATTGCGATCGGATGTGACCACGGCGGCTATGCCCTCAAGCAGGAGGTCATGCGCCATCTCGACGAGCTCGGGCTCGCCTACAAGGACTTTGGCACCTACAGCGAGGAGAGCTGCGACTACCCCATCTACGGCGAGGCCGTCGCGCGCGCGGTCGCGGGCGGTGAATGCGAGCGCGGCATCCTCATCTGCGGCACCGGCATCGGCATCTCCATCTCCGCCAACAAGGTCAAGGGCATCCGCGCCGCCCTGTGCGGGGACTGCTACTCGGCAGAGATGACCCGCCGCCACAACGATGCGAACATCCTCGCCATGGGCGCACGCGTGCTCGGCACGGGCCTCGCGCTCAAGATCGTGGACACCTTCCTGACCACGGACTTTGAGGGCGGCCGCCATGCGCGCCGCGTCGCCCTCATCAGCGACATCGAAAACCGCGGCTGAGGCCGCCTGACCCAAAGGAGGTGTGCCGATGCGCGCCCATCGAAACGACGTCTACCGCGCCCGGCGCAGCCGGGGCAAGGTCTGGCCGGTCCTCTTGTGGATCCTCGCCGGACTGATCGTGCTGGCCGTGATCCTGTTCTACGCCGGCCAGAAATACATCGTCTACGGCAGCGACGGTTCGCTGCACGTCGTCTTTCCCATCATGGAGACGCCCGCCCCCGTGACGGACGACGGTCAGCCCGAGACGGTCGACACCGAGCTCGTGCTCGAAGATCCGGACTACTCCGGCATCGTCTCCGACGCGGGCGCAGGGCTCTCGGAGCTGCACGCGCAGTATCTGACCGCCGACAAGATCACGCCCGAAGGGCTCACGCGCGCCGCGGCATCCGTGAAGGCCGCCGGCGGCAACGCCCTCGTGCTGCAGATGAAATCGCCCGGCGGCACGCTCAGCTGGAAGTCCGGCGTCTCGGAGGCATCGGCCTACGGCGTCAACGGCACGGCCGAGCTCGCCGACGCGCTCCGGACCGTCAAAGGGCAGAACATCTACCTCGTCGCGGTCGTGAGCACATGCGTGGACTCGCTCATGGCCGAGCGCTACGCCGCCACCGCGCTGCAGACCGCGTCCGGCAGCGCGTACACCGACGGCTCCGGCGGCTGGGTCGACCCGTACAACACCTTCACGCGCACGTACCTCGTCAGCCTCTGCAAGGAGCTGCGGGAGCTCGGCTTTGACGAGGTCGCGTTCTCGTACCTGCAGCAGCCGCTTGCGGCCACAGAGCTCAAATATGCGGACCAGACAGGCTCGCCCTCGCGCACGGACGCGGTCGTCGCGCTGGCAAAGTATCTGCGCGTGAACCTGACCGCTACGGGCCTGCGCGTGAGCGCGATCGTGAGCGCGGACTCCATCCTGCAAAAGCAGGCGGAGCTCTCCGGGCAGGACATGACGGTGCTGCCGAAGCTGCTGGACCGCGTGTGCGTGTTCGCCACGGCGGACAACGTCTCCACACTCCAAAGCGCCATCGCGGCCGACAGCAGCTTTGACGCGGCGACGCGCTTCGTGCCGTTTCTCGCCAAGGCGCCAGAGTCGGGCAGCTATGTCACCACCGGCTGATTCAAGGCGGATATCAAAAAAAAAAATGACCGGCGCGGCCACAAAGGCCGCGCCGGTTGGATTTTTCACAGCTATGCCAGCGCACGAAATATCGCGCATTGCCCGATTGCGGTTCAGTTCTCAGCATCCAGATAGTCCCACAAATTTATGGTTCCTCCGTCCTCTTCAGCGTTCAACCCGCTATCCCGAAAAGTCATCCTTGTCACGCCTGTTGTTTTGTCGACATAGAAGTACTCATACGCGCCTGTATAACTGCGAAACATCACGACATACTCGCAGTCCGTTTCACCGTAACTTGCCACATACATACTGTCCGGGAGTTGTTCTGCCACACTCCAGTCATACATTTTGTGGCAGTAGTTGTCTACGCCTTCATAGGCCATATCTTCCGTTATTGTCCGCTCCGGCGCAGCGGCGCTCGTCGGTGGGACAGCACTCTCCGGCGTGACCGTGCTCACAACTGCCGGTGCAGGCGAATAATCGGCAGGTGTATCTTTTGCGCCGCATCCCGGCAGCATTGTGACCACAGTCACCGCGGCAAATATGCAGCAGATTTGTTTTTTCATAGCTCCCTCCGAATCCCGTTTTTTCTGTAGATTCTAGATTATCACATTTTCTTAAAAATGGCAACAGCCACAGTGGCGCGAACCACTGTGGCTGTTTTCTGTCTGATGCGCAGTGTATCTTACCGTCTCGGGCGCTTGACGCCGATCACGTGCGCGGCGATGCCGAGGCCGGTCATGGCGCAAAACACGCGGTGCAGCACACGCGCGCGCTTGACGCCGATCTTCTTCGCCTCAGCGTGCGTATAGTTCAGCCCGACGATGCCGGTGCCGATGACCGCGCCGGTCACGGCGGCGGGGACATTGACCATGCCGGCGGCGGCCGCCTGCGCCGTGTGCACGCCCGCGCCGAGACACAGCAGCCCTGCGCCCGCACCGTGCACGAGCATACGCGCCTTGTAGTTCATCTTGCCCCAGCGGGTGTGCTTGAGCACGAGCTCCGCGCCGTCGAGCGCGTAGCCCGCCACGCCGAGCCACGGCCACACCTTCGGGTACCTGCTGAGGGTGTTCATGATCTTGCAGTCACATTTTTTCATCCTTGAGTGCCTCCTAAGCCTCATAATTTTGCCGTATTTTGCAGCCCCGCCCGCAGCCGCGGCAGCGCCTCGGGGTCATTTTCCGTCTCGCGCATGACGCACACGACAAGCTGCGCGTCCGTCCGCCCGCTCACAGCCGCAAGGCAGTCGAGCAGCCGCAGCGCCGCCGCGGCATACCGCACGGGGAAAACCACGTCGCGGTCGTCGAGCGCGTCCATACCGTGCCGCCAGACGATCGCCTGCGCAAGGCACATCTGCTGCGTCTGCGTCAGCCGGGGCGGCGGGCAGACCGGCAGCGCAGCCACGCGCCGGAGCAGCTCCGGCCACTGCGGATCGAGCGGCTCGGGCGATGCAAACGCCGCCGCCAGCGCTGCGGGCTTCAGGCACCCGGCACACGCATCCGTGCACCGCTGCGGTACATTTCCGACCGTCAGCGCCGCGAGCCGGTGCCTGCCGAGCAGCCGCTGCGCCGTACAGGCAAACGCCTCCGCCGCCGCGAGGTTCTCCCGCGCCGTATGCTCCGGGCGCGTCAGCAGCGCGAGCGTCCGGTCGCGCACCGCCATGAGCGCCTCCGTCAGCCGCCGCTCCCGCGCGCCGGGCACATAGCCGTCATCCGGTATCCGCACGGACACGAAGCGCAGCGGCGCGGTGCGCGCGAGCAGCTGCCGCGCGGCCTCCGGGCACGCGAGGGACAGCCCCTGCTCCACCCGGTCGCACAGCAGCACCTCCCAGCGCGGAAAATCGCGGCAGGTGCGGCACAGGCTCTGCGCGCCGAGCGTGCGCTGCAGCTCGCACAGACCGTCCGCACACAGAAACGGGCAGCGCCCGTCCGACTGCGCAAAGTAGGTGTCGCCGTCCGCGTCCACGCGCATCACGTGCCGGAGCTTTTCCGCCAGCGGATGCCGCAGGCGCAGATAGGCATCCTGCGCATCGGGGTCGACAACGATCTCCCACGCGGCGCAGCACGTCTGCGGACACGCACCGGCGATGCACCGGAATGCGTCATAATCGTCGGGTCTGGTCTGGTACATGGCGGCCTCCTCACGTTGATCGATTTATTGTAACACATTCCGCCACGCAGGGAAAGGGACGCTTTGCCTCCGGTGCGCAAAAAAACAGACGGACACCGGGGTGTCCGTCTGTTTTTCATGTTTTGGCAGCTTACTGCTTGACCATGTCGAGCAGGTTGATGATGCCGCGCGGGCAGATATCGGCGCAGTGGCCGCAGCCGACGCACTTGTCATAGTCGATCTTAGACACGAAGTTCTCGATCTTGATGGCGTCCGCCGGGCACTCACGCTGGCACTTCATGCAGCCGATGCAGCCGACATCGCAGATCTTGCGCGTGACGGCGCCCTTGTCCTGATTGCGGCAGGCAACGAGCACGGCCTGCTTGTACGGCACGCGCTCGATGATCTTCTTCGGGCAGGCATCGGCGCAGGCCATGCAGCCGACGCACTTGTCGCGGTCGACCTTGGCGACACCGTTGACGATGTGCATCGCGCCAAACTTACAGGCTCTGGCGCAGTTGCCGAGGCCGATGCAGGCGAAGCGGCACTCCTTGTTGCTCTTGCCGCCGAACAGCATGGCGGCCTGGCAATCCTGCGGGCCGGAGTAGTTGAAGCGCTTGACGGCGACGCCCTCCGCACCGGAGCACGGCACGAACGCGACCATCTTCTCCTCCGCACCGGCGGAGACACCCATGATCTCGGCGATCTGATCGGCAGCGGCCTGACCGCCGGCCACACAGCAGTTGACCGGAGCCTTGCCGGCCGCGACCGCGGCGGCATAGCCGTCACAGCCGGGGTAGCCGCAGCCGCCGCAGTTGGCGCCGGCGAGACACGCACGGACGGCTTCCTGCTTGGGGTCGACCTCCACATAGAAGATCTTCGCGGCAAAGGCCAGCAGCGCGCCGAAGATGGCGCCCATGGCGCCGAGGACAGCGATGCCCTCGAGAATCAATTTAAAATCCATATTCATGCCCTCCTTAGCCGATCTTCATGCCGGAGAAGCCCATGAACGCAAGGGCGAGCAGGCCGGCAGAGACGAGGCAGATCGGGAAGCCCTCGAAGCACTCCGGATAGTCGGCAAACTCGAGCTTCTCACGCACGCTTGCAAACAGGCAGATGGCGAGCATGAAGCCGAGACCGCCGAACACACCGTAGACCACGCTCTGCACAAAGCCGAAGGTGTACTGCGTGTTGAGCAGCACGACGCCGAGCACGGCGCAGTTGGTGGTGATCAAGGGCAGGTAGATACCGAGCGCGGAGTACAGCGACGGGATGGACTTTTTGAGGAACATCTCGATGAACTGCACGAGCGCGGCGATGACGAGGATGTAAGCGATCGTCTGCAGGAACTGGAGACCGAGCTGCACGAGCAGCAGGTTGACCAGCCAGCAGATGGCGGACGCGAGACCCATGACGAACGTAACGGCGAGGCCCATACCGGCGGCGGTGTCGATCTTGCTCGAGCAGCCGAGGAACGGGCAGCAGCCGAGGAACTGCGAGAAAATGAAGTTATTCGTCAGGACGGCGCTGAGGATGATGGCAAAAATACCGGTCGATGAACTCATGTTATGCCGCCTCCTTTTCCTGCGCAGCGAGCGCTTTTTCCTTGGCTTCCTTCTTCTCGGCGGACTTGCGCAGCGCATACTGCATGAGCGCGATCAGGCAGCCGAGCGTAATGAAGCCGCCGATCGGGAGCGTGAGCACGAGCGCGCCATACTCAGCCGGGAAGATCTGAATGCCGTTGCCGGTGCCGATGACACCGCCGATGGTGTTGAAGATGCCGGTGCCGAACGAGCCCTTGCCGAGCAGCTCACGGATGACGCACATGGCGATGAGCACGAGCGTGTAGCCGAGCCCCTGGAAGATGCCGTCGAAGAACGACGGGCCGACGGGGTTTTTCTGGCAGAACGCTTCGGCGCGGCCGATGATGATGCAGTTGACGACGATCAGCGGGATGAACACGCCCAGAGACGCGCTCAGCGCGGGAACGTAGGCCTGCAGCAGCAGGTCGACGATCGTCACGAAGCTCGCAATGACCAGCACGAAGATGGCCAGACGGATGTCATTCGGGATGACCTTACGGATGAGAGAAATGACCACATTGCAGCACGTCAGGATGACGAGCACGGACAGGCCCATGCCGATGCCGTTGAAGAGGCTGGTCGTGATGGCCATGGTCGCGCACATGCCGATGAGCTGCACGAGAACCGGGTTGTTGGTAATGAGGCCTTCCTTGAACTGTTGTTTGATATTCATGCTTCAGCCCTCCTTAACCCAGCGACTTGGCCGCGTTGATGACGGTCTGCACTTCGGTGACGACAGCGCGGGACGTGATCGTCGCGCCGGAGATGGCCGCGACCGTGCCCTTGTCCTTCGTCAGCGCAAGGCCGTCGCCCTGGCCGACGAGATTGTCGCGCCAGGCACCGTCGGTGGTGTCGGCCGCCTTGGCGCCGAGGCCGGAGGTCTCGGAGTGCTTGGTGATGTACACACCGGTGCAGTTATAGTCGCTGTCGAGACCGACGACCATGGTGATCATGCCCTGTGCGCCGGAGAACGTGGTCTCGGCGACGTAGCCGGTCTGCTCGCCGCCGGTGGTGGCGACGCTGAGCTTGGTGATGGTGCCGTCGTTCTCGAAATCGGCCTGCTCTGCGTAGTCGTCAGCCTGGAGAACGTTGGCGTATGCGTTTTTGGTCGTCTCGGCTGCGCGCATGGCGATGGTGTCCTTCGTCACCTCATAAACGAGGCCGAGGGCGAGCGCCATGATCGCGGACACGGCAAAGAGCACGAGCGCGAGCTTGATGATCTGGCCGCCGCCGGATTTCTTTTCAGTCTTTTCAGCCATTTGCAGCAGCCTCCTTTGCTTCTTTCTTCGCAGCCTTTGCAGCGGCCTTCTTGGCCTTGACGTCCTCGCGGCTGACGCCGAACTGACGGCGCTGGGTGTGCTTGTCGAACATCCACGCGCAGCAGTTCATGATGAGGATGGCAAAGGAAACGCCCTCCGGGAAGCCGCCGAACACGCGGATGAGCACGGTCAGCGCGCCGCAGCCGACGCCGTAGATGATGCGGCCGGGAGCGGTGACGGGGCTGGTGCTGTAGTCGGTCGCCATGAAGAACGCGCCGAGCAGCAGGCCGCCGGTCAGGAGGTTGTCGAGCATCCACTGGACGTGGGTGTAGCCGCCGCCGTTTTTGCTGCCGAAGATGAGCGTCAGCAGGGCGACGGAGCCGATGAACGACACGGGGATGTGCCAGGTGATGACCTTGCGCACCAGCAGATACACGCCGCCGATGAGCAGCGCGAGCGCGCTCACCTCACCGAGGCAGCCGGGCATCGTGCCGAGGAACATGGACTTCAGCGTGAAATACTGCGGCAGCGCCTCGCCGGCCTTCATATAGCTCAGCGGGGTGGCCATGGTCTCAGCGTCCACAACGCCGGCCAGACTGCCGGGCACGACCCACGTGGTCATGAACAGCGCGTAGGACGCGAGCAGGAACGCACGGCCGGCAAGCGCCGGGTTGAGGAAGTTCTTGCCGATGCCGCCGTAGAGCTGCTTGACGACCACGATGGCGAAAAACGCGCCGATGATCGGCAGCCACCACTTGCAGTTGGCGGGCAGGGTGAACGCGAGCAGGATGCCGGTGACCACGGCGGACAGATCGCCGATGGTGTCGGGCTTTTTCAGGAGCTTGCGGTAAGCCCACTCAAAAAACACGCACGACACGACGGACACGGCCAGCGGGATGAGCGCCTGCGCGCCGAACTGCCACACGCCGACGCACAGAGCCGGGAGCAGGGCGATGATCACATCGAGCATGATCTCGCGCGTGCCGCGCTTGGCGCGAACCTGAGGCTGATAGGCAGCGTCAAAGGTAAATTCTTTCGGTGTCATTTCGTTTCAGCCTCCTTTGCAGCGGCTTCCGCGCGGGCCTTTTCTTCCGCCGCGCGGGCGGCGAAGAGGAGCTTTGCGGTCTTGAAGGTGTGAGTCAGGGGCAGACGGCCCGGGCAGTTGTACGAGCAGCTGCCGCACTCGAAGCAGTCGAGGATGTGGTACTTCTGCATGTTCTCGAAGTCACGGTTCTGGAAGTACTTGTACATGTACAGCGGCTCGAGCTTCATCGGGCAGACCGTCAGGCACTTGCCGCAGTGGATGCACGTCGGGTTTTCGACCGAGCGGTCTTCCTTATCGGTGAAGAACAGGATGCCCGCGGTGCCCTTGATATTGGGCGCCTCGAGATTCGTGGCGATCAGGCCCATCATGGGGCCGCCGAGCACGATCTTCTTCGGCTCGACGACAAAGCCGCCGCACTGCTCGACGATGTAGCTGAACGGGGTGCCGAAGCGGCACTGCAGGTTGTAGGACTTATCGCCCATGGCGCTGCCGGCGACGGTGAGGACACGCTCGATGCTCGGCATGCCTTCGTAGCAGGCGCGGTAGATGGCGTAAGCCGTCTGGGTGCTGATGACGTTGCAGCCGACGCCGGACGGCAGGCCGCCGGGCTTGACCTCACGGTTCGTGATGGCCTTGATCTGCATCTTCTCAGCGCCCTGCGGGTACTTGACGTTCTCCGGCACGATCTCCACGCCGTACTGCGCGGGGTTTTTCGACAGGAGCAGGTCGATGGCGTCCTGCTTGTTCTTCTCGATGCCGTAGTACGCCTTATCGAGACCGGACGCGATGCGCGCCAGCTCGATGCCCTTGAGCAGTTCCTCAGGGTGGTTCTTCATGGTCAGGTGGTCGCCGTTGAGGTACGGCTCGCACTCTGCACCGTTGATGATGAGCGTGTCGACCTTGCCAAGACCGCCGCGGATCTTGAACGCGGTCGGGAACATGGCGCCGCCGTGACCGACGATACCGGCCTCGCGGATACGCTCGAGAATGGCCTCAGGATCCTTCATCTGCTCGGGCGTCAGCGGCGCGAGATCCGTGCAGGGGGTGTCCTGGAAGTCGTTTTCGATCACGATCGCGGGGACCATGTCGCCCAGCGGATGGGGTCTCGGCTCGATGGCAATCACCTTGCCGGAGACAGTCGCATGGATGGGGGCGGAGACGGGTGCGGGATTGTCAGCGATCTTCTGACCCATCTTCACATAGTCGCCCACTTCGACCAGCGGCTTGCAGGGTGCGCCGATATGCTGCATCACCGGGAGCACGACCTGCGGCGGAGGAGCAATGACGGTCACCGGAACATCCGGCGCCTTCATGTAGTTGGGATGAACTCCGCCATGAAACTTAAAGGGCATTTGCATCACCTCTCTATTTTTTGACCCACATATCTTAGCACACCAACCTATTTTCGTCCACCAAAAACGGCGGAAAAACATCAAATTGTACTAATTTAAATATTAACGAACCTGAAAAATTGCTGACAAAACCGATCTTTACGGAAAATTTGCAACATTTTGTGCATTTTGGCGTCTTTTGTCCGTTTTGTCCGGCAGGGCGGCATTCCGGGGCGCGAAAAAAATCCGTGCGCGGGGGCTTAACAAGCGCGCAAAAATCCTGTAAAATAGATCACAACTGTTCTGCCGGCGCGCCGCCGGCGGGAAAAGGAGGCCACGTTATGCAGACACCCTGGGCGGACACGCTCGAGCGCGCGCAGCCGCTGCCGGAGTATCCCCGGCCGCAGATGGTGCGCGACAGCTATCTGAATCTCAACGGCCCGTGGAGCTACGCGATCACGACGAGCGCGCAAAAGCCCGCGCAGGCCGACGGCACGATCCTTGTGCCCTTCTCGCCCGAGAGCGAGCTGTCCGGCGTGGGACACATCCTGCAGCCGGAGGAATACCTGTGGTACATCCGCACGGTCACGCTGCCGGACGGGTTCAACATCGGCCGCGTGCTGCTGCACTTCGGCGCGGTCGATCAGACCGCGACCGTGTGGTGCAACGGTGTAGAGCTGGCCACGCACACGGGCGGCTACCTGCCGTTCACGGTGGACATCACCGAGGTGCTGGCCAAGGAAAACACGATCCTTGTGTGCGTGCGCGACGCGACCAACAAGTCCCAGCTCCCGCGCGGCAAGCAGACGCTGCACCCGCACGGCATCTGGTACACACCGCAGAGCGGCATCTGGCAGACGGTCTGGCTCGAGAGCGTGCCGCAGAATTACATCCGCTCCCTGCGCGTGACACCGCTGTTCGACGCGCACCAGGTGGAGATCACCGTCGAGGGCGAGGGGCAGTGCACGATCGACCTTGAGGGCCGCCGCTACACGTTCCCGGCGGGCGTTCCGGCGCACGTGCCGGTACGCGCCTTCCGCCCCTGGTCGCCGGAGCAGCCGACGCTCTACCCCTTCAGCGTGACGCTCGGCAGCGACACGGTCTACAGCTACTTTGCCATGCGCAAGTGCAGCGTCGAGACGGACAAGGACGGCGTGCGCCGCCTGTTTCTCAACGGCAAGCCGTATTTTCACAACGGGCTGCTCGATCAGGGCTACTGGCCGGACGGGCTCTACACCGCACCGAGCGACGACGCGCTCGTCTACGACATCCAGCTGGCCAAGGATATGGGCTTCAACATGCTGCGCAAGCACATCAAGGTCGAGTGCGACCGCTGGTATTACCACTGCGACCGGCTGGGCATGCTCGTCTGGCAGGATATGCCCTGCGGCGGCAGGCGCTACGACCCGCTCATCGTCTCGACCCCGCTCGTGACGGGCTGGCATCTCGACGACAGCTGGTATCCCCTCTTCGGCCGCACGAACGTGACGGCGCGCAAGGCGTTTCTGAACGAACTGCGCGACATGGTCACCACGCTCTACAACCACCCGTGCATCGCCGTGTGGGTACCGTTCAACGAGGGCTGGGGCCAGTTTGACAGCCAGACGGCCGTGCAGGTCATCCAGTCCGTGGACAAGACGCGCACGATCGACCCCGCCAGCGGCTGGCACGATCAGGGCTTCGGCGATGTGCGCAGCCTGCACGTGTACTTCCAGAAGTACAAATTCCAGCCCGACAAGCTCGGCCGCGCCACGCTGCTGTCGGAGTTCGGCGGCTATGTCCACCGCGTCGAGGGCCACGCCATGGGCGGCAGGAGCGTCGGCTACAAGACGTGCGACGCGCCGCTCTCGCTCGAATACGCGCTGCAGGCGCTCTATGACGAGCAGATCCGCCCCGCCATCGCGCAGGGGCTCAGTGCCGCGGTGTACACGCAGCTGAGCGACGTGGAGCACGAGGTAAACGGCCTCGTGACCTATGACCGCAGCGTCGTCAAGCTCCCGGTGCAGACGCTGCGCAAGATCTTCTATATCGAAAACGAATAAACAAAACCGCCCGCTGCGATCGCAGCGGGCGGTTGATTTTTGCGTTTCGGGCTCGGCTCAGTACGCCACGCCCCAGTAGATCATGCACTTGGCGGGCTTGCCGCACACGGGGCAGACATCGTCGATGTGCTCCTGCTCGAACGGGATGCAGCGGCTGGACATACCGGCCTTTTCCTTCATCTCGAGCTCGCAGGCGAGGTCGCCGCACCACATGGTCTTGATGAAGCCGCCGTTTTTCTCCTGCAGCTCCTTGGCCTCGGCCAGCGAGTGCGCGGCGTAGGTGTGCTCGTCGAGGTTGCGCTTGGCCTTGTCGAACAGGCCCTGCTGCACGTCCTCGAGCAGCGCGGGGATGCGCGCCTCGAGCTCATCGAGCGCGACGGTGATCTTCTCGCCGTTGTCGCGGCGGACGGCGACGCAGTGACCGGCCTCGATGTCCTTCGGGCCGATCTCGACGCGCAGCGGCACGCCCTTCATCTCCCAGTTGGCGAACTTCCAGCCGGGGCTGTTGTCGCTGAAGTCGCCCTGCGCGCGCAGGCCGGCGGCCTTCAGACGCGCGACGAGCTCCTCGGCCTTCTCGGTCACGCCGGGCTTGTGCGCCGCGATGGGCAGCACGATGACCTGGATCGGCGCGATGTGCGGCGGCAGCACGAGACCGCTGTTGTCACCGTGGGTCATGATCAGACCGCCGATGACGCGCGTGGACATACCCCACGAGGTCTGGTGCGGATAGGCCTGCTGGTTGTTCTTGTCGGTATAGGTGATGTCGAACGCGCGGGCAAAGCCGTCGCCGAAGTAGTGGCTCGTGCCGGACTGCAGCGCCTTGCGGTCGTGCATCATGCACTCGATGGTGTAGGTGTTCACCGCACCGGCAAACTTCTCCTTATCGGTCTTGTTGCCGCGGATGACGGGCATGGCCAGCTCCTGCTCACAGGTGTCGGCATAGATCTCGAGCATCTGCAGCGTCTCCTTGCGCGCCTCTTCCTCAGAGGTGTGCAGGGTGTGTCCCTCCTGCCAGAGAAACTCGCGGCCGCGCAAAAACGGGCGCGTGGTCTTTTCCCAGCGCATGACGCTGCACCACTGGTTATACAGGCACGGCAGGTCGCGCCAGCTGTGCACGATGTGGCTCCAGTGCTGGCAGAAGAGCGTCTCGGACGTCGGACGCACGCACAGGCGCTCCGGCAGCTCCTCGCTGCCGCCCATGGTGACCCACGCGCACTCGGGCGCGAAGCCCTCGACGTGGTCCTTCTCCTTCTGCAGCAGGCTCTCGGGGATCAGCATCGGCATGGACACGTTCTGGTGACCGGTCGCCTTGAACTTGCCGTCGAGCACCTTCTGGATGTTCTCCCAGATGGCGTAGCCGTAGGGGCGCAGAACGAACAGGCCCTTGACGTCGGAATAATCCACAAGCTCCGCCTTGGTGCACACGTCGGTGAACCACTGGGCGAAATCCACTTCCATATCGGTGATCTGCTCGACCTTTTTTTCTTTGGCCATAAGCGCAACTCTCCTCTGTATGCCGCGCGGGACACCCGCACAGCCGTAATTTATAATGTATTGGGCAACTTTTATATTTTATGCAATCGCCCGCCGTTTGTCAAGCACGCACAGCGCTCAAAGCACCTGCTCGGCGACAAAAATGCCGATGAGCACGGCGATCACGCCGTAGAGCACGACACCGGCGGCGGAGTGCCGCTCCGGCCGGCGGTCGAACAGCTGTCTCACGCACAGCAGTGCAAGCAACCCCGCACCGACCCAGTACGCCGGGTGGACGGCGATGGCCATGACCGCCGCCTCGACGATCATGAGCGCGAACACCGCGATCTGCCATGTGCGGATGCGCCGCACGCGGCTGTTGCAGTAGATCTCGCGCCAGGCGTCTGAAAGCTCGCGGCGCTGGCGGCGGAAAAACGGCTCGCGCGGCTTTTCCGGCGCGGTCCCGGGCGCTGCGGTCTCTGACGCTGCGGTCTCAGGCGTCTGCGCCGCCGTTTCGGGCTCCGTCTCGGTGTAGGGGCGCTTTGGTTCCATGCGTTCCACTCCTTTCCGGCTTTTCGGAAAACCGGCTCTTTTTTCACAGGATACCCCGCCGCAGACTGCCTGTCAAGAGCCGGTGCGCGGGCGAAAAGTGCATTTCGGGCTTGACCGCACCTGATTCGTGCAATATAATATGTAAATTAGAATGCCATACAATGTGCATCGAACCCCTTGGAGGTGACCATCTATCAACAGACAGAGTTACATGGCGGAGATCAGCAGCCTGCTCGGCCTGATCACCGACGACCAGACACGTCAGGCGCTCATCGCGCAGATGGAGAATATGTTTGACAATGCGCCCGATGAGGAGCGCCTCATTCAGGAGATCGGCAACCCGACCAAAGTCGCCGTTGCCCTCATCCGGTATGCCGACAGCGGCAAGATCACACCGGCCGCCGCGCCCGTGGTCGCGCCCGCACAGGCGCAGCCCAGGCGCACGCCGCAGCCGCGCCCGCGCGCAGAGCAGTACCGCCCGATGACCGCGGCCGCCGCGCAGAGACCCGCGCCGTCGTTCACGTTCCCGGATCTGCCGGAGGAGCCCGACGAGCCCGAAACGGACGAAGCGCCCGTGCTCGACGGGCAGCTCTCATTCGACGAGCAGCCTGCCGAAGAATACGGCTACTACGACGAGCAGCCTGCCGACGACGACGGCTACTACGACGGGCAGCCCGCCGACGACGACGGCTACTACGACGAGCAGCCTGCCGACGACGGCTACTACGACGAGCAGCCTGCCGAAGAATACGGCGAGGAATACGACGAAGAATACTACGACGACTACGAGCCGGAATACAAGACGAACGTCTTTCTGGCGATCCTGTACACGCTCGGCGCGATCGTCATCGGTGTGCCGGTGTTCGCCGTGCTGCTGGTGCTGGATCTGGCCGTGCTGGCCATCGGCGCCGTGTGCGGTGCAGCCGGTGTGAGCCTGATCATGACTGCGTTCATCGGCCTGCCCGTGGTGGCGGATATGCTCATCCTGCTCGGCGGCGGCGCCGCCGTGATCGCCATCGCGCTCGTCGTGATCTGGCTGGCCGTCTGGCTGTTCATCCGCATGGTCATCGGCTGGGTCAGGCTGCTGGCGCGGCTGGGCCATCGCTGGTGCAGAAAGGAGATCGCCGCATGAAAAAAGCATGGAAGACCATTCTCATCATCGCGCTGTGCATCCTGATCGTCGGCGAGATCGTGCTCGGCGTCGGCCTTGCGACCGGCGGCAGCCCCGACCGCATCTGGGACGCGGCGTATGAGCACTACGACATCGGTGCGATCTTCACGTTCATCAAATCCACCGGCATCGCAGACCTGCTGGCAAGCATCGGCCTGTGAGAAAACCGAAACATGAGGCGGCGAGCTATGCTCGCCGCCTCTTGAGACTGT
>OLFZ01001639.1_pt1 | contig 18140 bp, 10 predicted proteins | sample 1604861 | NCBI WGS metagenome assembly OLFZ01 (sample SAMEA3888895, study PRJEB22519) | human gut metagenome | biome: human gut; feature: human-associated habitat; material: faeces | place: Denmark | collected 2011 | reverse complement strand
ATTGGGATTTCGTGTGTTACTTAGGATACTCATAATCCTTTTTTAGAGAAAACTTTAGAAACTAATATAGTTGTCATATAATTTATGAATCTACTAAGCACTTTCGCAAAATTATCAGCCAATCTCCCCTGTATCCTTATTAAGAGTCGTTTCGCTGATGTAGACACAGGAGTTCCTTGGCATAAAGAACGCGAAGAATTGATAGGTCGTGCGCGTTGGCTTTGTCAGGAGGTAATTGTTCCTCCCAAAGAGCTGATAAGTAAAATGCCAAAGGAACTCGGGTTCTTTTATGGCGGGCAGTGGGCTATCTATTCATGTTGCTATACAGCCGTAGCGTTGGCCAATCTATGTCGCATATATCCTGACATTAAGGACGAAATGCTGCCCAAAATAGAGGCAATCATCGGGTTAATCGACACACCTGTCATTCGCTACTACGACACAATGATGTGGAAAGAAGATGCAATGAAAGGCTTAGATGGCCCCAACGACCACATGACATATCTCAGCTTGTTGGCTTGGACCATTACGCACTACAAGTTTGTAGGGGGCGATTCTCAGTTTGACAATTTGCTCGAAGCGTGTTGTCAGTCGCTTCATCGCAATATGCTTCTTAGTCCCGACCTGAACCTGCGCTCTTTTCCCGACACGCCAATATTCTTGCCCGATATGCTCTACACCATCGTGGCACTTCATAACTACGAACAGCTTTATGGCAGTGGAAAGTATCAAGACGTGCTTAGCCGCTGGTTAGAGAAAGCACAAACGGTATGGCTTGACAAAAAAACGGGACTACTCGCATCTATGCTAACGCGAAAGCTGCGCAAACCAACAAGCAAAGTGCGTGGTTCGTACACAGCACAGAACTGTTCGCTACTGGCATTTTGTGCTGACGAAACCTTTGCCCATGACCAATACAGGCAGTTCAAGAAACTTTTTAAGTAAAAAACTCCTGTCTTTGGCATTCGTGAATTTCTTGATAAATCCCCCATGTTCTCTTTCGATGTTGATGCGGGGCCTATCGTGTTTGGGCTTAGTCCGTCGGGCACCACCTTTGCCTTGGGAGCAGCCACTTGGTTGGGCGATTGGGAAATGCGTAGCAGACTATTGCAGACAGCCTCTACAGCTGGCGATACAATCGTAGATGAGGCGCAAAACACATGCCATTATCGTTTAGGCGAGGTAGCCCTTTGCGGCGAAGCCGTGGCCTTGGGCATGCGTACCATGGTTAATCCACAGACATTAAAATAGTATGGATTTGCCTCCTTAAGCCTTGATGGGATAAGAAAAGCAGATACTACTATACATACAAATGTACATTTAGGGGGCGACCTTCAAAAAACAGAAATTATGAAAAAGAGTTTTTAAGAGAAATGAAATAACGCACACAGCCTATGATATGAAGCAGATTATTGCAGTCTGGTAAAACACAAAATAACATAGAACGTCTATCCGCAATGCCCATAAACAGGTGTTGCGGATAATTTTTTGAAAAAGCAAGCCCCCATTAGAGATTATTACTTCTATATAACAAAGTTCAAATATCATCTTTGTTATTATCTCAACTTGTTTGCCATTCTGGCAAAGGGAACTGTCCGGTAAAAGCCCAAAGCACATTGTAATGCTTTTGCCCTTACAGGTAGGGTGTTCAAAATTGACATCAAAAGCGCGATCGTTTTTGTTGCATTTTAAGTTGCTTGAAACGCGCTGCAAAAAAACGCAAGCACTAATGGGGGCGACGCGTCCCGCGTCGGGATAATTAAAAGGAAAGATACAAACCATACTAAATAATAGCTGAATCTTTTCCCGACGCGAGACGCGTCGCCCCCATTAGAGCTAGCGTTTAGAGGCAGCGTTTAGAGGTAGCGCTTGGTAGTAGCTTTCGTTTAGAGGCCGCTTTTTTTTGCAGCACGTTTCAGTCAACTTGCAATTCCCCCAAAACGATTTAGCAAAAAAGTCAATTGTGAACGCCTTGCCTGTAAGGGCAAAAGCATTCGATTGATATAAAATCAGGGCTGAATTCCTCGGTTGGAATTCAGCCCTTTAAGTTTTTTGAAAGATGTTCGGTAACTATGAACAAAGGTACACATATTACCGGACAGCTTACCGGACAGCAATAATTTTATTCAAGGTAAGTGTAGCCATACAGCCCAGAGCGGTAGTTGGAGATGAACTCCTTGCCCTCCTCGGTGGTTATTTTGCCCTCCTTGACGGCCTTGCTGACCCATGCTTCGAGACGGCGCACAAGGCGCTTGGGGTCGTATTGCACATACTCGAGCACATCGGCCACGGTTTCACCATCAATGGTCTTGTCGATGCTGTAACCATCTTCGTCGACGGTGACATGCACGGCGTTGGTGTCGCCAAAGAGGTTGTGCATGTTGCCCAAAATCTCTTGGTAGGCTCCTACAAGGAACACGCCAATGTAGTAGTGCTCGCCCTCGCGGAAGGCATGCAACGGCAAGTAGGACGTTTGTTGGTTGTAGTTGACGTAGGCCGATATTTTGCCGTCAGAGTCGCAGGTGATGTCCTGTAGTGTGGCTGACACGGTGGGACGCTCGTTGAGGCGCTCAATGGGCATGATGGGGAACAGTTGGTCGATGCCCCACGAGTCGGGCAGTGACTGGAAGAGCGAAAAGTTGCAGAAGTATTTGTCGGCCATCATCTTGTCGAGTGTGCGCAGCTCGTCGGGCACATGCTTTTGGTGGTGGGCCAGTTCGCTGATTTCGCGTGTGATGCTCCAATACAGACTTTCGATCTGTGCACGCGTTTTGAGGTCGATGATGCCGTGGCGGAAGAGGTCGAGCGCCTCATCGCGAATGTCCTGCGCATCGTGCCAGTCCTCAAGCATGGAGCGGGGCGAGAGTTTGTCCCATATCTCGGTAAGGTCGTGTACAAGCTGGTGGTCCTGTTCGGTGGGGTGGAAATCCTCGCTCATGTGGGGCATGCTCACGCTCTCCATTACGTCGACAATGAGCACAGAGTGGTGTGCGGTGAGCGAGCGTCCGCCCTCGGTGATGAGGTTGGGGTGGGGTATGTTGTTTTTGTTGGCCGCATCGACAAATGTGTAGACGCAGTCGTTGACATACTCCTGAATGGAATAGTTAACCGAACTTTCGGAGTTGCTTGAGCGTGTGCCATCGTAGTCAACGCCAAGTCCGCCGCCACAGTCGACAAACTCGATGTTGAAGCCCATGGCGTGCAGCTGCACATAGAATTGGGCAGCCTCGCGCAGCGCTGTGGAGATGCGGCGTATTTTGGTTATTTGTGAGCCGATGTGGAAGTGTATGAGCTTGAGGCAGTCGTGCATGCCCATTTCGTCGAGCATGCGCAAGGCGTCGAGCAGTTCGGAAGAGTTGAGGCCGAACTTTGAGGCGTCGCCACCGCTCTCTTGCCACTTGCCGGTGCCGCTGGCTGCTAACTTGATGCGTATGCCGAGGTTGGGGCGCACGCCAAGTTTTTCGGCTGTGCGGGCAATGGTGATGAGTTCGGGCAGCTTTTCAACTACCAGAAACACGCGTTTGCCCATTTTCTGACCGAGCAGGGCCAGTTCGATAAAGTTTTGGTCTTTGTGGCCGTTGCAGATGATAAGGCTGTCAGAGTCCATGTTGGTGGCGAGCACAGCGTGCAACTCGGGTTTGGAGCCGGCTTCAAGACCAAGGTTATATTTCTTGCCGTGGCTGATAATTTCTTCGACCACGGGGCGCATCTGGTTGACCTTGATGGGGTAGATTATAAAGTGTTCGGCTTTGTAGTCATACTCTTTGGCAGCCTGGTTGAAACAGTCAGAGGTCTTTTCGATACGGTTATCCAATATGTCGGGGAAACGCAGAAGTACGGGGGCTGTGATGTCGCGTGAGTTGAGTTCGTCAACTATCTCTTTGAGGTCGACGCGTACATCGTTTTTGCGTGGTGACACGTAGGCGTGGCCTTTTTCGTTGATACCGAAGTAGTTGACTCCCCAACCTTTGATGTTGTAGAGCTCCTCAGAATCTTCAATTCTCCATTTACGCATAGTGGGCAAGGTGATATTATATTAAGTAGGGATTTTAATATGTTGCGCAGGTGTTGTTTTTACACTGTGTCCTGATAGGTGCACCTGCTTGTAGGTTTATTATTGTAGTGGGTTCGTATGTCAGCGAGGGGAGCAGCCAATGGCATTGGCAATGTCCTGTGTAACGAACTTGATTTTGTCGAATGAGTCGAGCACGTTGACATCGACAATGTGGCGTGCCTTGCTGTAGAACGGTTCGCGTTGTGCCAACTGTTCTGTGACGAACTGTTGCAGTTGCTCGGGTGTTTTGTCCTTGAGCAGCGGACGCTCGCCCCGACTCATTGACAGGTGTTGCAAGATGGTTTCTGGCGAGGCTTTGAGGTAGAATACTTCGCCCACTTGGTTCATGTAGTCGATGTTGTCGAAGAAGCAGGGTGTACCCCCGCCGCACGAAAGCACGACATTTTCGAACTCTGCCACTTCGTGCAGCATGCGGCGCTCGAGGTCGCGGAAGTGTGCTTCGCCCTTTTCGGCAAATATTTGGCTCACTTTGGTGTGGTAGCGCTCTTCGATGTACCAGTCAAGGTCGTAGAAGGTGCGGTTCATCAGTTTGGCAAGGTCGCGTCCGATGGTGGTTTTCCCCACGCACATGTAGCCTACTAAAATGATGCTTTTGTTCATGACAGTTGCTTATTTTTTAGTGGCTCGTGAACGTGTGCGTGTGGCAGGCTTTTTACTTTCAGATGCAATGATTTGCTTGCACTCGTCGAGGGAGAGTTCGGCGGCGCGGTCGGCATCTTTTTTGGGTATTTTGTAGTTTTTGCCTTGGTAGCTGATGTAGGGGCCCCAACGGCCGGCGCGCACTTCGAGTTCGGGCTCTTCGGCAAATTGCTTGAGGTGGCTTTTAGCCTCCTTGTCGCGTTTGTCCTTTATAAGCTCGATGGCACGGTCGAGTGTGATGTCCATGGGGTCCTCGCCCTTTGGAATGGACACAAACAGTTTGCCAATTTGCACGTAGGGGCCGAAGCGTCCTACGTTGGCTTTGACAGTTTGCTCTTCAAACTCGCCCAAGGTGCGTGGCAACTTGAACAGGTCGAGTGCCTCGTCGAGTGTGATGGTTTCGATGCTTTGGCCTTTGTTGAGGTTGGCAAAGCGTGGCTTCTCGTCGTCGCTTGGTGTGCCAATTTGCACTACGGGGCCAAAACGTCCGATCTTTACGCTCACGGGTTTACCCGTTTGCGGGTCGGTACCGAGTTCGCGTTCGCCCACACGGTGCTCAGTCTTTTCGTTGAGTGTGCGTTCAACCTGCGGGTCAAAATCCTTGTAGAAGTCGCTGATCATTTGTGTCCAGTTCTCCTTTCCTTCTGCCACTTCGTCGAATTGTTTCTCAACGTTGGCGGTGAAGTTGTAGTCCATGATTTCGGGGAAGTATTCCATCAGGAAGTCATTGACTACGAGTCCTGTGTCGGTGGGCACAAGTTTGCCGCGGTTGCTGCCCACGTTTTCGGTGAGCGTTTGTTCGGTTATGTTGTTGCCGGCCAGTGTGAGCTGGCAGTAGTTGCGTGGCTGTCCCTCGTTGTCGCCCTTTACCACATATTCGCGGTTTTGAATGGTAGATATGGTGGGGGCGTAGGTTGACGGGCGGCCGATGCCTAACTCCTCGAGTTTGTGCACGAGCGAAGCCTCGGTGTAGCGCGGTGGTTGTTGTGTAAAGCGCTGTTGAGCTACAATTTCTTGGTTTTGCAGGTTCTGTCCCTCGCTCATGGGAGGCAGCAGACGTGACTCGTCGGTGGCATTGGCATTGTCATCATCGCCTTGGCTCTCACGATAGACGCGCAGGAAACCGTCGAACTTTACAACCTCGCCGGTGGCTTGGAAGTAGCAGCCGTTGTGGCTGGCCGTGGCACTTGTAACGCTGATGTTGACCGTGGTGCGCTCAAGTTGGGCGTTGGCCATTTGGCAGGCGATGGTACGTTTCCAAATCAGTTCGTACAGACGCTGTTCGCGGCTGTCGCCGGTGATGGTCTGTCGTGCCATGTCGGTGGGGCGTATGGCTTCGTGTGCCTCCTGTGCCCCTTTGGCATGGGTGTGGTAGGTGCGGCGTTGGTGGTAGTTGGCCCCCATGATGTTGGTAATGACCGGTGCGCAACTGTTGAGGCAGAGGTCGGAGAGGTTCATAGAGTCGGTACGCATGTAGGTGATGAGTCCTGACTCGTAAAGGCTCTGTGCCACGCGCATGGTCACGGCAACGGGGAAGCCGAGTTTGCGTGCGGCCTCTTGTTGCAGTGTGGACGTGGTAAATGGGGGTGCCGGTGTGCGCTGGGTAGGGCGCTTGCTGATGCTGTCGATGGTGTAGCTGGCCTGCTTGCATGACTCGAGGAAAGCCTCGGCCTGCTCCTTGCTGCTGAACCGTTTGTTGAGTTCGGCACGCAATGGGGTGGTGTGTCCTTTGTCGTCGGGAACATCAAAAAGTGCTGTGACGCGGTAGCTCTCTTCGGGCTTGAACTGTTGTATTTCGCGTTCACGCTCAACGATGAGTCGCACGGCCACACTTTGTACACGGCCTGCTGAGAGACTCGGGCGCACTTTGCGCCACAATACGGGTGACAGTTTGAAGCCCACCAGGCGGTCGAGCACACGGCGAGCTTGTTGTGCATCGACCAAATTGAGGTCGATGTGTCGCGGATGCTCGATGGCTGCGAGAATGGCCGGCTTTGTGATTTCGTGAAAGACGATGCGCTTGGTCTCTTTGGGGTCGAGGCCGAGCACTTCGGCCAGATGCCATGATATGGCTTCCCCCTCGCGGTCCTCATCGGACGCGAGCCACACAGCCTCCGATTTTTTGGCTTGTGCACGCAAGTCGCTCACTACTTTCTTTTTGTCGGCTGGTATTTCGTATTGCGGTTCGAAGGTGTCGAGGTCAACGCCAAAGTTTTTCTTTTTCAAGTCGCGGATATGTCCGTAACTTGACATGACTTTATAGTCTGCTCCAAGAAACTTTTCGATGGTTTTGGCCTTGGCAGGAGACTCGACTATTACCAAATTCTTTTGCATAGTTTTCTGTTTTATGGTGCAAAAGTAGTGCAAGGTGAGCGAAGTGCAAAACAAAAAAGTCTTTTTTTGTTTTCACTTCCGAACCGCCGCCTACTTTGGCGGTAAAAAGTAGTGCAATGTGAGCGAAGTGCAAAACAAAAATATGGAATATAGCTACGGTCTCAAGCACCAAACGCTACCACTAATGGGGGCGACGCGTCTCGCGTCGGAGAATTTTTCAGCAGCCTCGTCCCCGCGTCGGAATAGAGAAAGGAGGGGAATACGTACGCTACAAAATAATAGCAGCATCTTTTCCCGACGCGAGACGCGTCGCCCCCATTAGTGGTAGCGTTTGGTGCTTGCGCTTGTTCGTTAACGGTGTTTTACCGGACAGTTCCCTTTGCCAGAATGGCAAACAAGTTGAGATAATAACAAAGATGATATTTGAACTTTGTTATATAGAAGCATACATGAAATACGGTAGCAATCACGTTGTCTATGACAGGTTTTAATGCTTTTGCCCTTTCAGGGCGCGACTGCTCCTACACGTGATACCCAGGGTGTCGCTTCGCTTGCCCTGGGCTGAGTGCTCCATTGGCCTTTCAGGCCGCCCTTGCAAAAATCATAGTGCCCATTTCTATGTTCGTGGTAGAGAGGCTATGTTAGAACCAATGCACAGCCTCGTTACTAATTGTAGCGTAGTAGACGTGTGTGTGCAAGTGCGGGCTGAAAGCCCAATGGAGCACTCAGCCCAGGGCAAGCGTAGCGACACCCTGGGTCTCCCCATGTTGGAGCAGTCGCGCCCTGAAAGGGCAAAAGCATTACAATGTGCTTTAGACTTTTACCGGACAGTTCCCTTTGCCAGAATGGCAAACAAGTTGAGATAATAACAAAGATGATATTTGAACTTTATTATATAGAAGTGATAAGATGGAACAAAACAAGGGCTGCACCAACTTGGCGCAGCCCTTGATAAGAGATATATGAACCGTTAAGTGTTCAAATAAGGATTACTGAATCTTAACAGTAGCACGACGGTTGTATGAGAACGGCTCGAGGTTCATTACACCACCCTTAGCTTCGGTGATGATGTTGTCGCGGTTAACGCCCATCTTAACGAGTTCGTTAGCAACAGTCTCGGCACGCTTCTGAGAGAGCTTTTGGTTGTATTCGGCAGAACCAGTCTTGCTATCAGCGTAACCAGTAACAACAATCTTAGAGTTGTTAGCCTTAGCATACTCGGCAACTTCCTTCACGTTAACGAGATCCTTGCGGCTGGCAACCTTAGCAGAGTTGATGTTGAAGAATACGCTTGAAGTAGTACCAACGAATTCCTTGGTGTTAACAACAGGCTGGTTCTTGGCGTTAGCAAGCATATCGCGCAGACGTGCATTTTCGTCCTGCTGCTCCTTGAGTGACTGGTTGAGAGCGTCCATCTGCTCTTTGTTCATAGCCATGAGGGCATCAACATCGGGCACCTTGTCCCAAGTGCACTTGCCGAGGTTGTAAGTAACACCTACGTCGAGACGGAGATCCTTGTCCCAGTGCTTCATCTTGTTCTTCTTGTAGCTTGCCCAGTTGTCGTTGGCACCCTGGTCAAGAGAACCTTCAGTAGCACCTACGCTGAGGTCAGCAAAAATTTGAACGTGCTTGCTTACGCGGAAGTTGTTCAGTAAACCTGCAGTGTAGTAGATGTCAGTATTCTTGCCGTTGTTCAGCTTAGTTGATACACCGATACCTACATAAGGAATGAAGTTCCAAACGCGCTTTTCGTTGTAACCGCAGAACATGTTAGAGAGGTTGAACATAACGTCCTCGTGAACGTTGAGTGCGGTATAGAGAGGGTGGCTCGTTTCAGAGTTAACCTGCTTGCCCTTGATAGCGTCGAACTTAGTACGAAGACCGATGCCAGGAGTGAACCACTTACCCACGGCTACAGTGAAGCCGATAGTACCACGCTTGTCGCTGAATGGGTTGTTGCTAACACCATGCTCCTGTGAAGTGTAGTAAGCTGTACCAGATACACCAGCGCTTACAAACCAGTTAGCCCAGAAAGAGTTTGTGGCCACACTGTACTTCTTGGTAGGAACTTCAGTGTCTTGAGCCATAGCCGTTGTGGTCGATGCAAGACCTACAAAGGCGAGTGCAATCATTAATTTTTTCATAATTAGATGATTTGAAACTATTAATAATATTGTATTTGTTTTGTTGTCGTTATGTATTGCGCGGCATTCGTAGGGGGCTACTTTTGCCTGCAACTCGTTGCAAAGTTAAGTATACTTGTGTGTTTGACGCAACTTTTTGCGTGAAAAATAGCTTTTATGCCGTGATTTAGACTTATTTTGTAAGGTGTATTGTGCGTTTTGGCGGCTTATGACACCTAAAGGCGCGTCTAAAACATTTTTTCGGGATTGATAATAATCATTGTGGGCGCTCCGTCGGGTGTGATGGCCGGTGACTCGCAACTGAAAAGTTGTCCAATGAGTTCGCTCATTTCGGTGGTGGTGAGGTATTGGCCCACAGGCATGGCCACCTTGCGGGCGAGGGCCAGCGCAATGATGTGTCCGATGGTGGCGGCGGCATCAGCTTGCCCGGCAATGGCATCGGTCAGGATAGAGGTGACGAGGGCGGTAGGCGACAAGCCTTCAGTGCCGACGGGGGTGCCTGATATTTCGTAGGTGTTGGGGGCTGTGGTGGTGATGTCAAATCCCACCTCCTTGAGCTGCGGCATAATTTGTTCAAGCACAATGCCCTCAGAGGGTGACGTGGTGAATGGCTCGGGAAAGAGCATTTGCTGTGAGGGCGCTTTGTGTGCCTGCTGTTGCTTGATGTATCGCTCGTACAAGATGCGCATGTGCGCTTTGTGTTGGTCGATAAGCGCCAACCCCGAGCTGATGCCTGTCACAATGTAGCGGCCGTTATATTGCAACAGGTCGGCGGCACTCTTTGCTTGCCACTCGTTTTGGTCGGGCAACGGCAGATTGTTGTAGAGTGCGTTGTCTGATGGTTGTGGGAGGGCATCGGGTGTGGCAGACATGGTGTCACTTGCTGAGGACTCGTTGTTGTAATGACTCTCAATCTCAATGGTCGCTTCACCTTGGTTGGCAGCTTGTGGTTGCTGGGCAGCCTGCCTTTGTGCGTTTTCGTAAATCTGCTGCCAGTCGAGTGGGGCAGGTGCGGGGTGGTGTGTGCGGTATGCTGCCGCAGAAGGGTTGTCGCTGCCATGTGGTGCAAAGTCATTGCTGCTGGCATCGGCCTGGCTTCCTGTGTCGAAGGGGTTGAATGCTGTGTTGACATGAATGGTTGGCGGCGCAATGGGGGCAGACGACGCATTGAACTCGTTGTTGAACGTTGGTATGTCGGGACGCCCCTCGGTGTTGAAATCGATGGCTGGCACGGCGCCATATTTGCCCAACGACTCGCGGACAGCTGCCAGCAGAATTTGGAATATGGCGCTGTCGTCCTCAAACTTTATTTCAGTCTTTGTAGGGTGAATGTTGACATCGATGCGTGCGGGGTCAACCTCAAAGTTGATAAAGAACGGCACTTGTTGCCCGTCGGGAATCAGACGTTCGTAGGCTGTGAGAATGGCCTTGGCAAAATAAGGGTGGCGCATGAAACGTCCGTTGACGAAGAGATATTGGTGTGCATTCTTGCGTCGTGCTGCAGCGGGCATGCCCACAAAACCGCTGATGTGTGCCAGTGTGGTGTCAACCTCAACCGGCACGAGGTGTTTGTCGATGCGGCGGCCGAATATGCCCACGATGCGTTGGCGGAAGTTACCACCGGGCAAATCGAGCATGACACTGCCGCCAGAGTGGAGCGTGAAGGCTATGTCGGGGTGGGCGAGTGCTATGCGTTCAAACTCGCTTGTGATGTTGGCCAACTCTGTTTGGTTGGACTTTAAGAACTTGCGGCGCGCCGGTATGTTGAAAAACAAATTGCGCACAGCAAAGTTGGCTCCGGCCGGACAGGCCACGGGTTCTTGGCAAGTGACCTTTGACCCCTCGATGCAGATGCTCGTGCCAAGGTCTTTACCCTGCTGCTTGGTGCGCAGCTCGACCTGGGCCACAGCGGCTATTGAGGCAAGCGCCTCGCCGCGGAAGCCCATGGTGCGCAGTGCAAACAGGTCGGTGGCCTGCTGAATTTTAGATGTGGCGTGACGTTCAAATGACAAGCGTGCATCGGTGTCGCTCATGCCACAGCCGTTGTCAACCACCTGCACAAGTGTCTTGCCGGCATCTTCAACCACCACTTGTATGTGAGTGGCGCCGGCGTCGAGAGCGTTCTCAACCAACTCCTTTATGACAGATGCTGGACGCTGTATCACCTCGCCTGCAGCAATTTGGTTGGCCACAGAGTCGGGCAGCAGATGTATGATATCACTCATATAAATATATATAAGTAGGCGAAATTAGTAAACAAATTAACGGGTTAACCCGTTGACGGAATTTTAGGTTAACGGGTTAACAGGTTGACAGGTTAACAAGTAAGTATGCTTTACACCACTTATTATGTTAAAGCCAGAATGACAGGAAACTTAAAAAGTTTGGCAAACTTACCTGTCAACTTGTTAACCTGTTAACTCGTTAACTCGTTTACTAATTCCGTCAACGCGGTTGTTATAATTTTTGAAGAGGAGCCTCGCGCCTTATGCTTGGCTTCAGAGTTGTGCCCTCTTTTTTGCCACGCCAGTTGAACACGTCGTCAGGCGACAGAGGGCGTATGTAGTCAAACCACGCAAAGCCCGGGAGCTTTGTGCGGTCGGCAGGTGCCAGTCCGATGGGGTAAAAGTAGCCGTGCGAGGCTGGCGCCCATATTTTGTACAGTTTGCGGTTGCGCATAAACATGCGAGCTTGTGCGGTTTCGACATAGTTTTGGTAAAGGATTGTGCTATCCTTTTCGAGCGGGTAGTTCACCACCATTACGTTGCCTATGGCGCGGTTTTCCTTCACCTCGCCCTGCGTGTCGAAGTAGGTGCGCATTTGTTGTGATGCCACCTGGTTAAAGTGTGTAGAGTCCACCCGTTCGATGGTAAGTGCCTGGCGGTCAACGTAAATGGAGTCGAGCGTGGAATCATTCATATAGGCATTGATTTCCTCGCCCACTATTTGCTTGTTGTCACTCCACACAATGGGGTCGCGGTAGAGCGTAACCTTTTTAGTACGCGATGAGAACACCAGCGAGTCAGCCACCATTTGCATGTCGGTGCGGAAAGCGCGGGCGTGGAAATAGCCGTGCAGCACACGGTAGACAGAGTCTGTTTTGAGGTTGTACGAAAACATGCGCAAAGTGTCGGCATGCACATAGAGCGTATCCTTACCCTGTGAGTAGTCGCGTGCCAAGGCCCGTTTGGTGGCCATGGCCTCGCCAGTCAGTTCGTTGTAGCGGGCGTAACCGCCAGTGAGAATGTTCTTGTTTTTGGTGTCCTCGCACGACACGTTGCCGAGCCCCTCCATCACGCCCGTTTTCTTGTCGTAGTAAACCGTGTCGCCCTGCATGATGCGGTCCTTGCCAAATGCTTTAGTCCCCTTGTACAAACGCACTTTTTCAGAAACCGTGTTATAAAAACCATGCTCGGTGTAGATGCGGTCCTGTCCGGAATAGATGTTAGACTTGCCTACAATTTCAGCCCATTTAGTGATGGTGTTGTAATGCAGTGTGTCGGTAATCAGTTTGAATTTAGGGTTCTTCAGCTCCACATTGTAGTTAAACGTGGCCTTGCGTGTATCAGTGTGATATTCACCCCAGTCAGATGTCAGGTGGTTGTTGCCGTCAATCAGTTCGCCGCCTTCAAAGTAATATCCCACATTATACATGCGGTCGTAGTTGAGGCTGTCCGTGCGCATTATTTGTTTGCGGTGCGTCATGACCACGTTTTTGCGCATCTCGGCCATTTGGGTGCTGCCGTCGTAGTGCAGTTTGTCACCTTTAAGTGTGAGGGTGTCGCCCTGCACGATGCGTACCCGTCCGAAAGCGTCAAACGTTTGTGAGTCATCATTCAGCACAGCGCTGTCGCAGTGCATCACCATGCCCGCGTGTGCCAGTATCACGTTGCCGCTGAGTCGTTGCGCCTTGTTCATTTCGTATTCAGAAAAGCGCAAATTATCGGCATGTCGCAGCACAATGCGTTCATTGTTATGAGTTTGTTTCTTTCGGTGTTGGTTGACATTGGGCAATGCGTATGCTGCACAGCCTGCCAATACTAATATATATAGGAGTATTTTTCTCACAATCATTTCTTTTGGGTGCAAAGTTAGTGCAAGGCGAGCGAAATGCAAAATGAAAGTCCCGCGACTTTCATTTTTGCATTTCCGAGCCGCCGCCTAACTTGCGCGAAAGCGAAAAGAAAGGCGCGAAAGTTGTAACAATGGTGAAAAAGTTATACATTTGCGTTATGATAGTATAGAGAAGTTTAATCCAACCCCCAAAGAACCATGAATATGAGAAAACACACACTTCTGTTATTCCTGCTATTGATGGCGATGCCTGTATTGGCAGAGAACCGTTCGTTTCGGCAAGCTCGCGAGATAGCCGAAAGACATGCTGCAAAGAATGGAGCGCATATAGGGCAGCAATCGGTAAAGCGTGCCAAGGTGCTGAACAAGCAACAATCAATCACCAGTAGCCGAGGATATTACGTATTTCCACATGATGGTAATTGTGGTTATACCATCGTGTCGGGCGATGACCGAATGCCCGAAATTGTGGGTTATTCAACCACAGACACGTATAGCGAAGAAAACATGCCAGATGGCATGAAGCACTTGATGCAAGCCTATGAAGCCATGGCAACAGCATTGGCCAACGGCGATGCCAAAGCTGAGAGATGTTTGGCCGAGAAAGAAGCACTCGCGGCCGACTCCACATACCGGCAACCCCGTGTGGCGCCATTGCTTGCCGATGTTGTTTGGGGACAAACAGAACCCTACAATAACCTGTGTCCGATGTATGATGACCAACGGCGTACGTTAAACGGTTGCGTGCCCACAGCCATGGCACAGCTGATGATGTATTACCAATACCCCCAAACGCTCAAAAGCGACATACCTGCTTATCAAACCAGCTCTTATCAGTTGAATATGCCGTCGGTGGCTGCAGGTGAACGTTATGATTGGGACAATATGCTGCCGCAATATTCGGGCAGCGCGTATACGGCGGCACAAGCCAATGCTGTGGCTAAACTCATGTACCATTGCGGACTTTCGGTCGAGGCCGATTACGGGCCGTCGTCGACAAGCGCATTGTGTACACCAAATGTTTTGGTAAAATATTGGGGGTATGACCCTGATGTGATAAAGTTTTTATATAGAAAAAACTTCAGTCTGCGAGAGTGGACCGCCATACTCGATGCAGAGTTGCAAGCGTCGCGTCCGGTGTATTATAGCGGTTGGTCGCCCACATCAGGCCATGCCTTTCTGTGCGACGGCGCCGATGGCGACGGGTTGTACCATATTAACTGGGGCTGGAGCGGCTGGAGCAACGGCTATTTTGACATAACCGTACTAAACTATGACTATAGTGGCACCGAATCGGCTACTGCCCCTACAGACGGCTATAATCATTCTTGCAACATGATAGTGGGCATCATGCCCGATAATGGGGTGACAGATGCGCCATTGATAGTGACTCCATTGCTAACAGCTTCTGAAAGTGAATGGGTTGGTTGTGATTTACTCACCACCGAACGCGCCGATGCCAAAGGGGCGTTCAGATTAAGCATTGCTGCAGAGTTTGGAAATTACGAGAAAACGGCATTCGACGGCTATGCCGGTGTGGGTTTGAAAGATGAGAATGGCATATATTTGCCTTTGAGCACAAGCAAAATCTACCTCAAAGGTATGGAGGAAAATTGTGCATATTATTCTTCGCCGTTGACATTCGAGATAGACTATTCTTTTCCCGAAGGACGTACCCGCATATACCAAATATATTCAACAGACGGCGAAACGTGGCAACAATGTGGCAATTCTGACAAATTGTGCTACGAATTTGACGCCACAGATACCACGTTGAGTATGGTTGAAGATACCTTGTCGGCAAGTTTGGCAAGTGTAGATGAGTTTGTAGAGGGCTATGGTGCCAGCTTCAATCTGACAGCCAGCACAACGGCATGCAGCGAGCAAGATGTTATGCTGTATGTGTATGGCAGTCAAACCCCCGAAAAGCCATCGGAGTATGCACAAAGCCTCTATGTAAACATTCCAGCCAAAGGCCATGTGACCCGCCGCTTCGCGTTACGTCCCCCTTCGGCCGGTTACTTGTATGTGTGGGTGTGTGATGAAGATGGTCACGAACTTGTGTCAGCACAGAAATTTGTGGTGGCTGAAAGCCAGGCGCCAATACTGACATTGGCCAGTAAACATGTAAACACCACCGCGGGCGATCTTGAAACAAAAAACGCCTATTTATGGGGCTATCGTACAGCTGTGCCAAGAGTGAATGCCGATGAGGCTGTTTTGACCTATAATGTACGCAATGATGGTGGCTTGTGCTATGCGAATGCTCGTTTGACGTCTACTGCTTTTAACAGTTCAACTCCTGATGGCGTATATTCGAGCCAGTCTAAACGTGTAAAGCTTTCAGGCAACGGAGCGGTTACCACCTTGACTTTCACGCTGCCTTTAGCTGATTATGAAGATATGAGGTCGCTGAGATGTTACTTGACTCTGTATAATTCTTCTGTAAGTGCGGAAATAATGGATTTAGACGTGTCAGAGATACCAGAAGTGAAATACTACATGGTCGATAATCCAAACCGATATTGGATACAGAGAAGTTCATCTCTTATTTTCTACATTGCTGGGGCTCCCGTTGGTGTACACCACATTCACACAAGTGGCAACAGCCTCACCGTGCAAGGTGGGCATGGCTGCATGATGCTGATGTCGGAAATGCCCCGACAGGTTGGCATCTACAATTTGCAGGGCCAGTGTATAAAATACGTTGCAGTTGAGGCTGGTCAGCAGCAAAATATCAGCTTGCCTTCAGGCATTTATGTGGTCGAAGGTAAAAAGGTAATAGTGTATTGATCTAAGTTCGAGCAAAAAAATGATGTGCAAACGTGTGCGTGGTAAATAAAAACGCACACGTTTGCTCCGTTTATGCACGAAAAGTTGTAAATTTGCAGCACAAACATATAACTATCTCATTAAAATGAAGATAAAGGACGTCGCTGTGACCCTTGAACGGTTCGCGCCCCTGCCGCTGCAAGAGAGCTATGATAATGCTGGCTTGCAGATTGGATTAACAGAGGCCGAAGATGTGTCAGGGGTCTTATTGTGTCTTGACGTGACAGAGGAAGTGATATGCGAAGCCGAGCGTCAAGGGTGCAACCTTATCGTGTCGCATCACCCGCTCATATTTCGCCCGTTGCGCCACATCACGGGGCAGACACAGGTGGAGCGTTGCGTGGCCATGGCCCTGCAAAAGGGAATAGCCATATATTCAGCACACACCAATCTTGACAACGCACCGGGTGGAGTCAACTTTATGATAGCCGAAAAGCTTGGGCTCGACAACGTGCGCTTTCTGCAATCTGCAGCAAATGGTGCCGGTGGCAGTGGGGTGATAGGCAACCTGCCGAGTGCCGTATCCCCCGCCGAGTTTGTCAAAACATTGGCCTCAACCTTCAACGTCGAAGGCGTGATGCACAACACCCCCACCATGAGCCAGGTCCACACCGTGGCGTTGTGTGGCGGGGCTGGCGACTTCTTGCTCGACGAGGCTGTCAAGCAAGGGGCAGATGCCTTTTTGACGGGTGAAATGAGCTACCACCGTTACTTTGGCCATGAGCACGAATTGCTCATCGCTGTGCTCGGGCACTACCAGAGCGAGCAATACACCATAGAGTTGTTGCACCGCATACTGCACGAGGCACACCCCACGCTGCGTGTGCTCGAAACAACCATAAACACCAATCCGATAACAATAAACTAAAACATACAATAAAGACTATGGCAAAGAAAGACGTTGCGGACATGTCCGTTGAACAGAAGTTGAAGAACCTTTACCAGTTGCAAACCACCCTGTCGGAGGTTGACCGCATCAAAACGCTTCGCGGTGAACTCCCCCTTGAAGTGCAGGACCTTGAGGACGAAATTGAAGGTTTGACGCACCGTATTGGCAAGTATAACGAGGATATCGAAGGCTTGCAAACTGACATTGCAGTCAAAAAAAATAAGATAAAAGAGGCACAGGAAGCCATCGACCGCTATAAGAACCAGCTTAACGATGTGAAGAACAACCGTGAGTATGATATGCTCTCAAAGGAAATAGAATTCCAGGGTCTTGAGGTTGAACTTCAGAACAAGAAGATTGGCGAAGCCCAGCGTGCCATCGACAGCCGCAAGGCCGACGTTGAAAATGCCAAGCATCAACTTGAGGAGCGTCGTGCCGACCTTGACATGAAAAAGTCTGAACTCGACGATATCACAGCCGAGACTAAGGCCGAGGAAGAGAAGCTCCGCGAAAAGGCCAAGAACCTTGAACAGACCATCGAGCCCCGTTTGCTCGCAGCCTTCAAGCGCATTCGCAAAAATTCGCGCAATGGTTTGGGCATCGTTTATGTACAGCGTGATGCCTGTGGTGGTTGCTTCAACAAAATCCCGCCCCAGCGCCAGCTTGACATTCGTATGCGCAAAAAAATCATCGTATGCGAATACTGCGGCCGTATCATGATCGACCCCGAATTGGCTGGTGTAAAGATTGTAAAACCCGCCGACGAAAAGCCCAAGCGCCGTTCGCGCCGCACTGCTACAAAGTAAGTAGTGCCAGGGGGGGGAGGCAAAGTATGCCCCCCCGTTCTATAATTAAGGAAAACAAACACAAACCCGTTGGTGTCTCAATACCGCCAACGTGTACCAACAGGCAATAAAGCAAGGCGATGTGGCACAGGTGATGTACAACACTTGTACTCCGTCGCCTTGAATGCTTTTTAGTAACTTAAGTTTCGGATTGAGCAAGGGCGGGCTGAATCATCGTGCAAGGCGAATGCAATCAAGTTTGCTTGAATTGCTGAGCCGCAGCCGATGATGTCAATAAAAGCCCAATGGAACCCATAGCCCAGGGCAAGCGAAGCGGCACCCTGGGTATCGCGTGTTGGAGCAGTCGC
>OLFZ01001634.1_pt1 | contig 18234 bp, 10 predicted proteins | sample 1604861 | NCBI WGS metagenome assembly OLFZ01 (sample SAMEA3888895, study PRJEB22519) | human gut metagenome | biome: human gut; feature: human-associated habitat; material: faeces | place: Denmark | collected 2011 | reverse complement strand
AAAAGCACTTTTTTCTGTTCAGAAGGGAAATGAGGAAATATATCATAAAGTGCAGGTACGTCAGACGGAAATGACTGCGGCGGAAAAAGAATATGTCTGGATGAAAAATCTTTCGGATACAGCCAATGGAAAACTGAACGGAAAGGCAAAGATCGAGCTGGAAACTTATATCCAGATGGCATATTTTGACCGGATCCTGCGAAGAGCCAATCTCCGTCTTATGACCATGAGTAGCGGTCAGTACGAACTGAAACGCCAGGAGCAGAGCAAAAATCAGAAAGAAAAAGCAGGTCTCGATCTGAATGTCATAGATCACTATAACGGAACAGAACGAAGTGTAAAGACATTGTCCGGTGGGGAATCCTTCCAGGCATCTCTGTCCCTTGCACTGGGCCTGTCTGATGAGATCCAGGCCTGCGCAGGGGGAATCCGGCTGGATTCCATGTTTGTAGATGAAGGATTCGGATCCTTGGATGAGGAATCCCTGGAACAGGCCCTGAAAGCCCTGACAAGTCTGGCCGACGGAAAACGTCTGGTAGGAATTATCTCACATGTGTCAGAACTGAAGGAACGGATCGAAAATAAGATCATCGTCACCAAAAAATGTGGTGGGGATGGTGTGGGAAGCAGTATAAAAATTCAGTGAAAACGGCAGGAAATCTTCCGATAATCATTGGGAGTCATACCAGTTTGCTGCTTGAAAATACGGCTGAAGTAACGAAAATTGGGATATCCTACCATGTGGGATATCTCATTTACGTGATAGGAAGAAGTTTTCAGCAATTCTTTAGCTTTCTGGATACGCAGATCGGTAAGAAGATCCGTAAAATTTTTGCCGGTTGTCTGTTTGATCAGTCTGCTGATATAAGGAGTACTTCGGTTAAATTCATCGGCGATACTGTATAGGCTCAGAGGTTTTTCATAATTTGCGCGGATATATTCAATCAGCTGACTGGTCAGGTAGTTGTTTTTATTAATTTTATCAGTATTCAGAAGGCCTGCAATCTGAAACATCCAGTCCTGAAATATTTCAGTCTTTTTTTCCAGAAGTGAGGAGGTTGAAAAAAGCTCTTTCTGTGTTTTGGTGATCTGACGTACCGAATCTGACAGTTCCGTGGAAGCTGACTGAAAAAAAGAAAGAAAAAGAGTCATAAAACTATACATGAAACTGTTGAACTCATCAGGAGTTTGCCGGGTGAAAAACTGGGAGATCTCATCAAAATGCCTTTGAATCATTGTTTTGTCACCGGAAGACAGGGAATTGAGAAGAACCTGAAAATAGTTGGATTTTTCATACATGACAGCAACGGGGTTGGTTTCCAGATCACGGTAGAGCATGACAAAATGACTGGAATTTTTCAGGGTATTAAAAATTTCTACAGTCTGGCTTCGAAGCAGGGGAATTTCAGACAGATTCTCAGAGTGACTGCTGATGGCTGCGGACATGAGAACGTGATTTTTTTTTAGTTCCCCATGTATGAAATTAGTTATTTTTGTAAGTTGTTTTTCATCAATGTCCGGACATAAGGAATACAAAGCGTTTCCATAAGAAAAAATAAGAGCTCCCGGAATCTGTTCCTGAAGATAATGTTCGGCGATATGCGTAAAGTAATATTCTTTTTCCAGATCTTTTGAAACTGTTGTAGAACATTTGCAGTATAAAAGGTAATAGCTTTTAATATGATCCAGGCGGAGCATGGTGACTTCTTCATGAAAAGAAGAAGAAAGGGAAGTGGTGTTCCTGAAAAGTAACCGTTCAAAAAAATCTTTTTGAAGATTTCTGATATTTTCTTTTAGATAGGATTCATATTTTTTGCGCATGATCGCCTGATTTTTCCGTTCGGTGATAGTATGTATAGCTTTCAATACGGATTCTTTCAGGACGTTTTCGTCTACTGGTTTTAGGATATAATCGAAAACATGGTTTTTAATCGCTGTCTGTGCATACTTGAAATCAGAAAAACCGGTAATCAGTATTACGATCTTATCTGGAAAATTATTATGCACGAAAGAAGAAATATACAGGCCGTCTTTTCCTGGCATACGGATATCCGTAAGAATGATATCTGGTTGCTGAGAGGATATGATCTCCAGTGCTTTTGCTGCATTGTCAGAAGTAAAAATATTCTCTTTTTCTGTAAAAATCTGTGAAATATACATTTTAAGTTTTTCCAGGATGATCTTTTCATCATCAACGATCAGAATTTTCATTTTGTCAGGTCCTCCCTTTGATGTATTTGTGGAATACGGATCGTAACACATACAGAAGTACGGTCTTCCATATTTTCAAGAAGCAGTCCATAGGAATTTCCGAATTGGGACCGTAGCCGCATCTGAATATTTATAAGCCCAATGCTTTTCTGGTCGGAAAAAGAAGTTTGTGATACAGAGTGAATCTTTTCAATTACCTGGTGAGAAAACAGGGGGCCGGTGTTATAGACTTTGATCAGTACATCGTCTTTAAAAGTAAATAATTGAATAGAAAGAAAGCCATTTTCCACAGATTCACTGATACCATGTATGATAGCGTTTTCAACGACCGGCTGTATGATCAGTTTTGGGATATACAGATCTTCCATGGGATCGTTACATTCGATCAGAAAAAGAAGCCGATCCTGGAAACGCATTTTCTGAATATCCAAATATTCTCTTACGTAATTAAGATCTTCTGAAATAGGAAGAAGATCAGGGCCTTTGATGCTCATTCGCATGATATCAGCCAGTTTTGGAACGATATCTGTGATTTGCGCTGTTTTTCCAAGAGATGCCAGGCTTGAGATACAGTCCAGGGTATTGTAAAGAAAATGTGGGTTGATCTGTGCCTGAAGCGTTTTCAGCTCTGCGTTTTTTAGAAGAATCTGTTGTTCCGTGATCTTCTTTCCGGATTCCTGAAGGCGCAGGAGCATATGGTTGTATTCCTTTGTCAGCTCAGAAAATTCGTTGCTGGAAACTGTGTGGATCAGGGCGGTTTCATCGGCAACAGAAGTTTGTTTTAACTTAGTGATAAAAACCTGAAATTCCTGGGATATGGTTCTTGAAATCTGAATAACAGCGAAAACCAGTATCAAGAGAAAAAATATGGAAATAACCAGTAGCTGACGCCATACACGATTGATCGAATGAAATGCGCCGGTTGTGTTGAGAAGCCCTCCGATTTGTAAGAAATCGTTTACAGAATAGCGGATGGCATAAAAATTACTATTCCCCCTGTGGGAGTGATAATTCATATTCATGCTGGCTGTGACGGATGGGGCATAGGGGGAAGTTGTATATACCAGGTCACTATTTTGAAAAAGGGAATAATAACTATATTCAGAATCCTGATGCTCCGTGATCATATCCTCCATAAACCGGATATTGATCTCAGTCAGTAAAATACCGATCTTCTTTTCCGGTTTCTGAATGTCAAAAATATTTTTGGCAGCAGTGATGGTATAAGGTTCCTTTGGAGAATAGTAATAACAGAGAGTTCCCTTTGGTTGTTTTAGATACTCACTGAGCTGCTCCAGTTTTTGCTCCTGTTGTTCCAGGGTGGAATTATAAATAGTCTGATTGGAAATGATCCCATTATCGGTCAGAACAATATAAACCCGTTGAATTTTAGACTGAGCACCTAAAAGATATGTGGAGAAAAGGGTGTTACACTGGGACTGAACTTCTTCCGGACTGAGCTTTTTATCTGCATAGGAATGGATCAGAGACTGAATTTCTGTTCCGTAAAGCAGCAGATCAATGTTGGAGTTCAGTGAGGAAAAATAACTGGCTGTATTTTTTGCGATAGACAGAGTATTCTCTTCATGTTCCAGAAGAATATTGTTACGGGATTCTTTTACATAAATCATATAAAAAGAAGATAATAAAATGATATAACTGAGAATCACAACTGGAAGAACGATGACAAGAATTCGAAATTTTATAGAGTGTTCTTTAAATTTTGCAGTAATAGAAAACAATTCTTACCCCTCCTTTCGGTATTATTATATAATGATGAGTAAAAAAAACCAATACATATTATGAAAAGTGACACATAATGTCAAGAAGTGTGCACTGTTTTGATATTAAAAATTATAATATAATGAGTTCATCAAAAAAGAACGGAGGGTTTACAAATGAAGAGAAGAAAGGTGACAGCGTGCGCAATGGCAGCGCTCATGGCAATGGGGCTTGTTGGAACAGTGATGCCGGTTTACGCAAAAAGTAATCTGAAAAATGTAGACGATGTAGTTGAGATCAAGATGGCAGTGTGGACTTCCGGAGCTGCGGATATTTACAATAAAGCAGCGGAAGGGTTTAATCAGACTCATGATAATATAAAATTATCTGTGGAGATGCAGTCCGGAGATTATAACCAGTATCTTGGAGCAAAGACAGCGGCAAAAGATCTGCCGGATCTTTTTGAAGTAAGTTCTTATTCTCAGGTATATGATTTTGCACAGAACGGGCTGCTGGCAGACGTAAGCGATCATGAGTTTGTGGACAAACTTTATGACAATGCAAAAGAAGCAGTTACTTATGATGGCAAAGTGTGGGGATTTCCACAGATGTATGAATGGTGGGGTGTACTTTATAATAAAGATCTTTTTAAAAAAGCAGGAATTGAAAAAGTGCCGGAAACTTTTGATGAGATGAAAGCAGTCTGTGAAAAACTTCAGGCTGCGAATATTACACCATTTACCGCTATTTATAAAGATAACTGGACAGTAAGTCAGGAATTCTGCTCCTTATTCGGAGGAGTACTTGGTGGAAAAGATAAGATCGACAGCTGGCTGGATTCCATGAATAAGGGAGAAGGGAGCTTTAAGGTGGATGGCGTAGACAGAGTCTTTGATTTTATGGATCTTATGAAAGAAAATTCCGGACAGAATTATATGGATTCGGATGCGGCCACAGGATTTTATGCATTTGCAAACCAGGAAGCAGCAATGATCTTTCTTTCAGATGCGGCAACGATTTCTGTAGGAAGTGTAACACAGGATCTTCCCATCGGATTTTTTGCAGTTCCAGTAAGTGATAACGCAGATGATGCAGAAGTTGTGGCATGTGCAACAGATGCGATCGTGGCCAACGCAAACGGGGAACACTTGGATGAAGCCCTGGAAGTGCTTGATTATATCGGAGATGGCGGGGACTGGCTGAAAACAGTGACCAACAGCTACGGCGGCTTTATGGCTTGCATGGACATTGAAGCAGATGATGAAATTGCAAGTAAGGATTATTATAAAGATCTGAAAGCGTATATGGATGCAGGAAAGGTCAGAAGTACTTTGTGGAATCAGCTTCCAAGCGGAGCAAGCGATGTTCTGGGCGATGATGTTCAGGGATATTTTGCAGGAATAACCGATGAAGATCAGACCCTGGATGCTCTTGATGAAGGATTTAAAAAGCTTGCAGAAGAATAAACACACAGGAAAACAGGCGGACTTTTAAAAGTCCGCCTGCTATATACGGGGGTAGGAAACATGTCGGACATTTTATACAGAAAACAGAAAAAATATTATTTCCTTCTTGTGCTGCCGGCACTGTGTATTTATACTTTTGCGCTGGCAGGACCGTTAATTTTTGGAACGATCCCGAATTCGTTTTTCAGTTGGAATCTGATCAAAGGAACGCATAACTGGATCGGAATAAAAAACTTTGTCGATTTGGTTCATGATAGAGATTTTATACAATCTATGTTTTTGACGTTTAAACTTGCAGTGGTTACGATTGTTCTGACCAATGTACTGGCTTTTTTTATAGCTCTGGCGTTGAATACACATATTTTCGGTAAGCCAGTGATCCGGGCGTTCTTTTTTATTCCGAATATTATCAGTGGAGTTATGATCGCCCTGGCGTGGACATTTATTTTTCAGAAAGTAACGCCAATAATTGGAGAACTTTTACATTCGGAAGCAGTAACAGGGTTTAGCTGGTTCGGGAGTTCAACGGCAGCATTTGCGGCGGTATCAGTGGTTACCGTGTGGCAGGGCCTGGGATTTTTGATGATCCTTTACATCACAGGTTTGCAGTCGATTCCTCTTGACGTGATGGAAGCGGCATGCATTGACGGATGTGTGGGACTGAATCGTATTATAAAAATCCAGCTTCCGCTTCTGATGCCAACGATTACGATCAATCTGTTTGTATCTATTGCAAATGCATTTAAAGCATTTGATATTAACTACGCTTTAACCGGCGGCGGACCTTCAAAAACAACACAGACGATCGCCATGAATATTTATGATGACGCATTTGGAACTTTTAATATGGGGTATGGCTGTGCGAAATCGGTGATCCTGTTTTTGATCATAGCAGCAATTTCCTTGATTCAGCTTAATATTACTAGAAAAAGAGAGGTGCAGTCATAATGACATGGAAAAAGAAAATTGCAGGTACCGCAGCAATGTTTATATTAGGCTTTATTTTTATTTTACCGGTATTGTGGATCGTTATGAATTCAATTAAAACAAGTCCGGAAATTGCGGCTGATTTTCTGGCATTACCAAAGTCTTTATATCTTGATAATTTTAAAAATGCCATGGAAAGCATGAATTTTTTAGTTGCATTAAAAAATTCTGTTGTGATTACATTGGGAGCTATGCTGGGAGGGCTGTTCGTATCGTTTGCCGGTGCTTTCGGAATCTCACATCTTCGTGGGAAAATCTCACAGAATCTGTATCTGTATTTTGTTTTCGGACAGATCGTGCCGTTTCATGCAGTTATGATTCCTATTTCTGTACTTGCTACAAATACCAATCTTACCAATTCCCTTGGAGGAATTATCATTCTTGATATTGGATTCTTCTGTGCGTTTGGAATTCTGACGTTTACGGGATTTTTGAAAAATGTACCTCGGGAGCTGGAAGAAGCAGCCGCAATAGATGGATGTGGAGTTTTTCGAATTATGACGCAGATCGTATTTCCACTTGTTAAACCAGCAACGGTTACCATTGGTGTATTGTTTTTTATGTGGTCCTGGAATGACTTTCTGCTTCCCAGTATTCTCATTGGAGACAGTGAACTGAGACCGCTGACGGTAAATCTTTTCATGTTCAGAAGTGCTACCAGCACACAGTGGAATCTGTTTATTGCAGGACTTACCTTGTGTATTATTCCCACAATTATCCTTTACATCTGTGCACAAAAATATATTACAAGCGGACTGACAATGGGAGCTGTAAAATAAAGGAGGAATGAAGATGCAGTTATTCAGGATCATTCCGTTGGAAAAAGATCTGTGGGCGATCAATGAAATAGATAAGACGGTTATGTATGTGATAAATGGAACAGAAAGAGCTCTTCTTCTGGATACGGGACTGGGACTTACCGATTTAAAAGAAGAAGTTTTGAAACTTTGTGGAGAAAAATCTCTGATTGTTGTAAATACTCATGCTCATGTGGATCATAATTCAGGAAATTATCAATTTGAAGAAGTATGTGTGGGAAGGTATGACGAACCTTTTTCCCATCAGATCGTAGACCAGGAGCTGAGAGAAATGTCTGAGCTCATGTTCTTTGAAATTCCTGAAAAAGAGGGATTTTCGTTTGAAATGTGGAATCCCGGACCGGCAAGAAAAATCTGTACAGTCAGGGATGGGGATATCTTTGATCTGGGAGATAAAAAACTTAAAGTTCTGGAAGTTCCCAGTCATACCCTGGGGTGTATTGCATTGTTTGAGGAGAAGAAAGGATGGCTTTTTACAGGAGATATCATGCTCACCTGGGAAGTGTGGGGACATTTGAATCCTGGAAAAAGTCCGCTTGCCCCATCTGCTTCTTTGCGTGTATACTATGAAAGCCTTTTAAAATTGAAGAAAATCAGAAAAAAAGTAAGCAGCGTTTTTCCTGCTCATGTCTGCGAAAAAGAAAAAGACTGTTATAAAAAGTATGCGTTATCTCCGGAAATTATAAATATATATTGTGACGGAATTGAGAAAATATTTTCAGGAGAACAGAAAGGTGAACCTTATTTTCATATGGTCGAAAACGGAAGTGTTGTGAAATTTACAACAGGTGGTATTGTCTATCAGAAAGATAGGATGAATTAAATAGGAAAATATCGGCAAGTTGATTGATTATAGATTCCCTCAAAAAAATCCCCTGTACGGTTCGGCGTTTGTACGTAGATCCGGCACAGGGGATTTTGGTGTTTATAAGATCAGACTTTCTGATATTCTTTCTTTTTCTCAGCCTTGGCTTCGCAGGTAAGCTCAACACCAAGCTTACGGAAGCTGATCACATCCACATCGGAAAGCATTACGGAAGTATGAGCCTGGCATCCACGGAGATTCGGGATCTGTTCCAGGGCAAGGCGTGCGGCATCGCTGGTTGCGGCACTCATGGAAAGGGCGATCAGGATCTCATCAATGTGAAGACGTGGATTTCTGCTTCCCAGATATTTGGTCTTCAGCTGCTGGATCGGATGGATGGCATCCGGGGAGATCACATGAAGCTCGTGATCGATTCCTGCCAGCTCTTTCAGGGCATTGAGAAGAAGAGCAGCGGATGCGCCGAGAAGAGCGGAGGTTTTTCCGCATACGATCTTTCCGTCAGGAAGTTCCATAGCGGCGGCAGGGCCATTGGTTGCTTTTTCTTTTTCGAGGGCAGCCGGAACAACCTTACGGTCAGTGATCTCTGCATGAGCCTGCTGGAGAAGAAGCTCGATCTTACGTACCTCATTCTCTGTGCCGGAGCCGGAAACCAGAGCGTTCATGCTCTTATAATAACGGCGGATGATCTCCTGGCGGGAAGCCTCCTGGCATACTTCATCGTCAACGATGCAGTTACCTGCCATGTTGACCCCCATATCTGTCGGAGATTTATAAGGGCAGCTGCCCATGATCTTCTCAAACATGGCCTGTACAACAGGGAAAACTTCTACGTCACGGTTGTAGTTGACGGTAGTTTTGCCGTAAGCCTCCAGATGGAACGGGTCGATCATGTTGACATCGTTCAGATCTGCAGTGGCAGCTTCGTAGGCAAGGTTTACCGGATGTTTCAGAGGAAGGTTCCAGATTGGGAAGGTCTCAAATTTTGCATAGCCGGCTTTTACTCCTCGTTTGTATTCGTGGTAAAGCTGGGAAAGGCAGGTTGCCATCTTTCCACTTCCTGGTCCCGGTGCTGTGATCACGACTAGAGGTCTGGTAGTTTCAATATAATCATTCTTTCCATAACCCTCGTCACTTACAATAAAGGAAGTGTTGCTTGGATAGCCGGGGATCAGGTAAAGCTTGTAGACACGGATTCCCAGTTTCTCCAGACGTTTTTTGAAGAGATCGGCGCTTTCCTGACCGGAGTACTGTGTGATGCATACGCTTCCCACGTACAGGCCACGGCTTGTAAACTCATCCATAAGACGGAGAACATCTTCGTCATAGGTGATCCCAAGATCGCCACGTACTTTATTCTTGTCAATGTCATTGGCACTGATAACAATAACGATCTCCGCCTGATCAGAAAGCTGCATCAGCATACGGAGCTTGCTGTCCGGTTCAAAACCCGGAAGAACACGGGATGCATGGTAGTCGTCAAACAGTTTGCCGCCGAATTCAAGATAAAGTTTGTTGCCGAACTGACCGATTCTTTCACGGATGTGTTCTGACTGCATTTTCAGATATTTGTCATTATCAAAACCTATTTTCATTTGTCTGATTTCCTCTCCTCTTTAATTTTCCAAATCACTGGGAACAGTATACTACAACTTTACGTTCACTGGCAATATCCAATGCGGTGTTTTTTCGATGGTATTTTTGTAATCTCGCAGTTGATTTATATGGTTTTTCTCTTTATAATAAAGAAATGACAAGAGGAGGAAAAAAATGAATAATCAACTGAATAATGATCAGGACGGGAAGCGACCTGACAACAAAGATCCCAGGCAGGGATCAGGTAAAAATCATCAGTCGATTCTGGCTTTTCTGATATGCCTCCTGGTCACACTGGTGTGCTTCGCGTTGTTTACCAATATGCTGAAGGATAACAGCAGTGAGATCTCCTATGATAAATTTATCGATATGGTGGATAAGGACCAGGTTAAGGAAGTAACGATCCAGTCCAGTACATTGACGATCGTACCCAAGAAAAAGAATTCCAAGTACGAGGATATGAGCTATTACACCACGAAGACCGAAGACAGTACAGCACTTACCAAGAGACTGGAAGGAAAGGGAATCAAGTTTGAGACCGATCCGCCGGATGTTTTTGGTGAATTTGTTGCAATGATCCTGAGCGTGGTTCTGCCGACACTGCTTCTGTTCGGACTTCTGATGTTCTCCATGCGCCGCATGAACAAAGGCGGCGGGATCATGGGCATGGGCGTAGGCAAGAGCAAAGCCAAGGCATATGTGCAGCAGGAAACGGGCGTTTCCTTTAAGGATGTGGCAGGTCAGGATGAAGCCAAGGAATCTCTCCAGGAAGTTGTGGATTTTCTTCACAACCCCGGAAAATACACAGCCATCGGAGCCAAGCTGCCTAAGGGCGCACTTCTTGTAGGCCCTCCGGGAACCGGTAAGACATTACTTGCCAAGGCAGTTGCAGGTGAAGCGCAGGTACCGTTCTTCTCTCTTTCCGGCTCGGAATTTGTGGAGATGTTTGTGGGCGTGGGTGCCTCACGTGTCCGTGACCTTTTCGAGGAAGCCAAGAAGAATGCTCCGTGTATCGTATTTATCGATGAGATCGATGCCATTGGTAAAAGCCGTGATTCCCGCTATGGCGGCGGAAATGATGAGCGTGAGCAGACATTGAACCAGCTGCTTGCGGAGATGGATGGCTTTGATACATCCAAGGGACTTCTGATCCTTGCTGCGACCAACAGACCGGAGGTTCTTGATCCGGCTCTTCTCCGTCCGGGACGTTTTGACAGACGTGTGATCGTTGACAGACCGGATCTTAAAGGAAGGGTGGATATCTTGAAGGTACATGCCAAGAACGTACTTCTGGATGACACCGTTGATTTTGAAGCTATTGCACTTGCAACTTCCGGTGCGGTAGGCTCTGATCTTGCTAATATGATCAATGAGGCTGCGATCCTTGCAGTCAAGAAGGGACGTAAAGCTGTATCACAGAAGGACCTGGAAGAATCCGTAGAAGTAGTTCTGGTGGGAAAAGAGAAGAAGGACCGTATCTTAAGCAAACAGGAACGCCGGATCGTATCCTACCATGAAGTCGGACACGCACTGGTAAATGCACTCCAGAAGGATGCGGAGCCTGTACAGAAGATCACCATCGTACCCCGTACCATGGGAGCACTGGGTTACGTTATGCAGGTACCTGAGGAAGAAAAATATCTCAACACCAAGAAAGAACTGAAAGCTATGCTGGTAGGCTATCTTGGCGGACGTGCTGCTGAGGAGATCGTTTTTGACACAGTCACTACAGGTGCTGCCAATGATATTGAGCAGGCTACCAAGGTGGCCAGAGCCATGATCACACAGTATGGTATGTCTGAGAAGTTCGGACTGATGGGACTTGCTACACAGGAGAATCAGTATCTCAGCGGAAGAGCAGTTTTAAACTGTGGTGATGATACCGCAACAGAGATCGATCATGAGGTGATGAAGCTTCTCCACCATTCCTATGAGGAAGCCAAGAGGATCCTTGGAAGTCACAGAACAGAGATGGATAAGATCGCGGAATATCTGATCCGCAAGGAAACCATTACAGGTAAAGAGTTCATGAAGATCCTCCGTGCAGTTCAGCAGGGCCTGGATATCCCGGAGGATCTGGATGATCTGGTACTTTCCGAGGATGAAAAAGAAGTGTCCAATAAACAGGATATTGAAATGATCGCGGAAAATAACGAGGCTGCAAAAAGTACAGAATCGGTTCAGTTCAGACCGGAGATATCCGGACAGGAACTGACAGAGGATATGCAGGCACCGGAGAAAACAGAAGAATCTGCTCAGACAACAGATGCTGATCATACAGAAACAGAAGAAAAGCCGGGATCACAGGCATAAAACAGATCATAAGAAAACCGGGAGAAATCCCGGTTTTCTTATTACTGTAATAGTAAAACAGGAGAATAAAGTATGTTCATAATCGAGGAAGAATTAAAGAAGCTTCCGGCAAAACCGGGAGTTTATATCATGCATGGCGAGAAAGACGAGATCATCTATGTGGGAAAAGCCATAAGCCTTAAGAATCGTGTGCGCCAGTATTTCCAGAGCAGTCGTAATAAAGGTGCCAAGATTGAACGGATGGTTACACATATTACGAGATTTGAGTACATTATTACGGATTCGGAGCTGGAAGCCCTTGTGCTGGAGTGTAATCTTATCAAGGAACATCGTCCGAAATATAATACCATGCTCAAAGATGACAAGAGCTATCCGTTTATTAAGGTGACAGTTCATGAGCCATACCCGAGAGTGCTTTTTGCCAGGAGAATGAAAAAGGACAAGGCAAAATATTTTGGTCCCTATACAAGCGGCGGAGCAGTAAAGGACGTGATCGAACTGGTGCGAAAGCTGTATCAGGTGCGCTCCTGCAACCGCAGTCTTCCGAGAGATACCGGAAAGGACCGGCCCTGTCTGTACTATCATATGAAACAGTGCAAGGCACCCTGCCAGGGATATATCAGCCAGGAAGAATACCGGAAGAATATCAATAAGGTGATCAAATTTCTGAATGGAGATTTTCAGGACGCCATTAGTGAGCTGATGGAAAAAATGCAGAAAGCTTCGGAGGAAATGCGCTACGAAGATGCTATGGAATACCGGGACCTGATCAGCAGTATCCGGAAGATCGGGGAACGGCAGAAGATCACCGGCTACGGGCAGGAGGACAGGGACATCATTGCAGTAGCCATGGATGACAGTGAAGACCTCAGGGATCAGGATGCGGTTGTCCAGGTGTTTTTTATCCGGGATGGCAGGCTGATCGGCAGAGATCATTTTTATCTCCGTGTGGCAAAGGGCGATACAAAGGCGCAGGTCCTTTCCAGCTTTCTGAAACAGTTTTATGCGGGAACGCCATTTATCCCATCTGAGATCATGCTGCAAAGTGAGATTGAAGATGCAGATATCATCGAGGAGTGGCTGTCAGGAAGGAGAAAGCAGAAGGTACACATTCGGGTCCCGAAGAAGGGAACCAAGGAAAAGCTGGTAGAACTTGCCCTGGAAAATGCCCGTATGGTACTTGCCAAGGACAGAGAACGGATCAGGCGGGAGGAAGGACGAACCATCGGAGCTGTTCACGAGGTGGAAGAATGGCTGGGCTTGAAAAATGTGGTGCGCATGGAAGCCTATGATATTTCAAATATCAGTGGCTTTGAGTCTGTGGGATCCATGGTAGTCTATGAAAAAGGACGTCCCAAACGCAGTGATTACCGTAAGTTCAAGATCAAATGGGTACAGGGACCCAACGATTATGCCAGCATGGAAGAGGTTCTGACCCGAAGGTTCACTCATGAGAGTAACGGAGAATTTGACAGCTTTGCAAGGCTTCCGGATCTGATCCTGATGGATGGTGGAAGAGGGCAGGTAAATATCGCTCTGAAGGTGTTGAATGAGCTTGGGATAAGCATCCCGGTCTGCGGTATGGTCAAGGATGATCATCATCGGACGAGAGGCCTGTATTTCAACAATGTGGAGATTCCTATTGACACATCCGGCGAAGGCTTCCGTCTGATCACCAGGATCCAGGATGAAGCCCATCGGTTTGCCATTGAATACCATCGTTCCCTCAGGAGCAGGGAACAGGTCCATTCTATCCTGGATGATATCCCGGGGATCGGTGATACCAGGAGGAAAGCCCTTCTGCGTAAATTTAAATCTGTGGAAAATATCCGGGATGCATCGGAGAAAGAACTGGCACAGACAGAGAGCATGAATGCCAGAAGCGCCCGTCAGGTCTATGAATTTTTTCATAAATCCTGATGCTGCATTGCAGTTTCAGCAGTGATTGTGTATAATTAAAAATAAGGTGTCTCACGCCTCGGTAAAACGGCAGTGAGAATGCAAACTTTCAGCGAAAAGGAGACAAAAGTATGAAGGGTGTACAGTTGACAAAGATGGTACAGGAACTGGAGCTTAATAATCTGACTCCGGAGATCGACCTGTCAGGCATCGTGATCAAGACTGCGGAGATCAACAGACCTGCGCTTCAGCTTACCGGATATCTGGAGCATTTTGCCAATGAACGAGTTCAGATCATCGGATATGTAGAGTATACGTATCTGATGCAGCTTAATGAGGAGGAGAGACGTTTTAAATATGAACGTTTCATTTCCAGCAAGATCCCATGTGTTATTTTCAGTACCATGACTCGTCCGTCTCAGGACATGATCGATCTGGCTGTTAAATATAATGTTCCGACATTCGTGACAGAAAGAACAACTTCCAGTTTTATGGCAGAGATCATCCGTTGGCTGGGCGTGCAGCTTGCACCATGTATTTCTATTCATGGTGTGCTGGTTGATGTTTACGGCGAGGGAATCCTGATCACAGGTGAGAGCGGTATCGGTAAGAGTGAGGCAGCCCTGGAGCTGATCAAGAGAGGTCATCGTCTTGTCAGTGATGATGTTGTTGAGATCCGTAAGGTCAGTGACGTAACACTGGTGGGATCTGCGCCGGATATCACACGTCACTTTATCGAACTTCGTGGTATCGGTATCATCGATGTAAAAACACTGTTCGGTGTTGAGAGCGTTAAGGATACCCAGTCTATCGATCTCGTGATCAAGCTTGAGGAGTGGGACAGAGACAAGGAATACGATCGTCTTGGACTGCATGAGGAGTATACAGAGTACCTTGGAAATAAGGTAGTATGCCATTCTCTTCCGATCCGTCCGGGCCGTAACCTGGCGATCATCGTTGAGGCAGCGGCTGTCAATCACAGACAGAAGAAGATGGGATACAATGCGGCAGAGGCTCTGTACAAGCGTGTACAGGCAAATCTTGCGAAAAAAAGAGAAAATCCGGATGACGAAGAATAAGAGAGGGTAAGAAATGGGAACATATTGTTTTGGAATCGATGTAGGTGGAACAACTGTAAAATGCGGACTTTTCCGTACGGATGGTACTCTTGTTGAGAAATGGGAGATTCCAACCCGTAAAGAAAACAATGGAGATCAGATCCTTCCTGATGTGGCAGCAGCAGTAAATGCCAAGATGGAAGAAAAGGGTATCTCCAAAGAGGAGGTGGAAGGCGTCGGGATCGGTGTTCCGGGACCGGTAAACTCCAAAGGCGAAGTATCACGTGCAGTAAATCTCTTCTGGGGATATAAGAACGTTGTGGGAGAGATGGAAGAACTTACAGGTCTTCATGCGGAAGCTGGAAATGACGCCAATGTAGCGGCATTGGGAGAGGCATGGAAGGGTGCTGCAGCAGGCTCCTCCGATGTGATCATGGTCACACTTGGAACAGGTGTAGGCGGTGGTATCATTGTTGATGGAAAGATCGTGACCGGACATCACGGAGCTGGCGGTGAGATCGGACATGCCAATGTGGATCATCATGAAACAGAATCCTGCAACTGCGGAAACAGGGGCTGTCTGGAACAGTATGCTTCTGCGACCGGAATTGTCCGCATGGCAAAAAAAGAGCTTGCAGCTTCCGGTGAGAACAGTGTTCTCAGAGATGCCGAAGAGATTTCAGCAAAAGCAGTTCTGGACGCATTTAAGGAGAATGATCCGGTAGCTGTAGCAACCATGGAAAAGGTCGGAGAGCAGCTGGGTGGTGCTCTTGCCATTATTTGCTGTGTGACAGATCCGGAGACCATTGTTATCGGCGGAGGAGTTTCCAAGGCCGGACAGCCGCTTATTGACTGTATCCGGAAATATTACAGAGAGTATGCTTTTGAATCCTGCAAGGATACTCCTATCGTGATCGCGACACTTGGCAATGATGCAGGAATCTACGGTGCAGCCAAGATGGTACTTTAACCGAACCAGGGAAGTACCCTGCTTCAATTGCGAAAAGTAATAAGCGGTGGGTGGGACTTGCCTGAACTGATAAACTGCGAGACAGTAAGAAGTTATTAAAAGTAAAAAAAGTGGTTTCCATATTTCAGGAAACCACTTTTTTTATATGTTGTTTATGAAAGATACCTATAATGGAGATCATTCATAATATTCTACCGGATCTTCGCCGGTGTCATCGCCACCGGTATCATTGCTGTTATCATAGCTGCCGTCATCACCACCGGTGTTGTCGTCTGTTCCGGAATTGTCAGTATCATCACCGGTATTATCGGAACCGTCATCGGAATTGTCAGTATTGTCAGTGTCGGTGCTGTCAGTACTGTCCGGAGCTGCGCTTGGAATCGCTTCAGCTGCTGCATCGGTATCGGCGTCCGTATCTTCGTTATAATAATAGTCCTCTTCATCGTAATCGCTGCTGCCGTAGAAATGCTGATCACAGTATTCGGTGGGAAGACTGGAGATATCAAAATACTCTGTGATAGTCGGGCATCCGGATCTGGGAAGAAGACCGGTTTCTGCGCAGACACTGGCTTTTTCCACACTGGAAGGCATATCGAAATCTCTGTCCTCCAGGCCCTCGTGGATACGGGTCATAACCTTTTTCCAGAGGTTTTTGTGGAAGTTACGGGCATCTTCCGGAATTTTTTCGTTGTTGTCATAGCCGGACCATACTGCACAGGTGTAGTACGGTGTGTAGCCTACGAACCACAGGTCATTGTAGTCCTCTGTAGTACCTGTTTTTCCGGCTACAGTCATATTGTCCAGCTGGCAGGCGGTACCGGTACCTTTTTTTACAACGTCTTCCATGGCGCTTGTAAGAAGATAAGCGGTACTGTCTTTGATCACAGATCTGGAAACGGAGGAGTTCTCGATCAGAACATTTCCGTCATGATCAAGGATCTGTGTATAATAGATCGGTTTGATATAGTTCCCGCCATTAGCAATGGCTGCATATGCAGCACAAAGTTCCACGTTCTTGACACCTTTGGTGATACCGCCAAGAGCAGTAGCCAGGTTGGCGTCACTCCAGATATTTCCGTTGGCATCTTTATCTGCCTCAGTTCCGTGAGCTAGTGTGGTGAAACCGAAATCATCCAGATATTTAAGGCCGAGAGCCGGGGTAACCTGCTCCAGGCATTTAACAGCTACAACGTTGATAGAATTCTGGATCGCTTTGCGGATGGTGGTCTCGCCGCCGTAGCTTCTTGAGGCGTTGTTGACAGGAGATCCGTCCGGGTATTCGTAAGGCTCATCCATAAAGGTTGTAGCAAGGGTATCGCCTTTTTCGTTCAGCGCCGGTGCATAGGTGGAAACGATCTTAAAGGTAGAACCAGGCTGTCTGGTCGTATCAGTGGCACGGTTCAGAGTCAGGCTGGCTGTTTTTTCACCACGGCCTCCGATCAGGGCTTTTACGTAACCGGTATGCTGGTCAATGACAGTCATGGAAGACTGTGGCTGTGGCGCAAAGTTTACACGCTCAGATACTACGGTGCTTCCGTCTGCCAGGATGTTAGCCTTGTATTGATCCACATACTGCTGACCTTCTTCAGGAGAATCAAAGAGAAGATCAAATTCCGGATCCTGATCACGGAAATACAGCTGCAGCATTTCTTTGCTGTAGTTTGTCTGTTTTCCATCCGGGCTTTGTACAGTCAGTGCATAATCCAGTTCATACTGAACATTGGCCGGATAGTTATCAGGGTTTGCATATTCCTCATCAAGGATCTGCTGCATGTTGGAATCCAGGGTTGTCATGATCTTCAGACCACCGCTGTAAAGAAGATTGGTAGCCTGTGTCTTGGTATATCCTTTAATGTTCATCAGGTCGCTGATGACCTGATTGGTAACCTCATCTTCGAAATACGTGTAAACAGTACTTTCTTCTTCGGTGTTCTCAAGCTGTGCGGCCTGGATACGGGAATAAACGTCATCATTCAGTGCTGCATTATATTCATCCTGTGAGATGTAATTCTGATCCAGCATGTGATCCAGGACTTCCTTACGTCTCTTGGAGTTTGCTTTTGGATTGGTGATCGGATTGAATTTGGTAGGGTTCTGTGTGATGCCGGCAAGGGTGGCACATTCAGAAAGATTCAGATCCCATACGTCTTTGTTAAAGTATTTTTTGGAAGCGGCCTGTACACCGTAGGAACCTGCACCCAGGTTAATGGTATTCAGGTAATTCTCAAGAATTACATTTTTGTCATATTTTTTTTCAATCTGTACAGCAAGGTACTGCTCCTGGAACTTACGTGTGAAACGTTCCAGCTGTGTGGATTCGTTGGTCCAGTCAGTGAAAACATTATTCTTCAGAAGCTGCTGTGTGATGGTA
>OLFZ01001628.1_pt1 | contig 18270 bp, 7 predicted proteins | sample 1604861 | NCBI WGS metagenome assembly OLFZ01 (sample SAMEA3888895, study PRJEB22519) | human gut metagenome | biome: human gut; feature: human-associated habitat; material: faeces | place: Denmark | collected 2011 | reverse complement strand
CGCTTGCCCTGGGCTATGTGCTCCATTGGGCTTTCAGCCCGCCCTTGTTAAATTCTAAACTTCACTATTTATTTGCCTGCAAAGTTACGAAAACCCCGTGGATAACCCCGTGCATAAACTGTGGAAAAGCTGTGGAGAGGGGTGGGGATAACCCATGCCCCCGCATGGCCGTATGGCCCAATATGGTTATCCACGAGTTCACAACGTTTTACGCAGTATTTCACCACCATAGTCCACAGTTTTCGGCCACTTTCCACGAACTTTTTTTGTACACCTAAAAGTTTTCAACAGGGTGTGGAATAGTCAAGCCCCATGCCGCCAACTATCCTTTATATACAGGCATTCTGCCCCAAACACAGGCTGTGGATAAAAATGTGAGTAACCCCGTGCAAAACGGGGATTACTTACTGGCCAAATTTTGGGCTAAAAAACTATGCACACTTTCCACAGCCATATATACCCAACATAGGTATCTTTAATTTTAATCTATAGAATAAAAAAGAAAATAGAATAGTGAGTATATGAGGGAATGAGCCTGTGTGTGGAAAAACCGTTCGCCCCCTTGTTGGCAGTGTGGTCGTACCAGGGTGTTTCGCCCCGTGCCCCACCGCGCGGTTACGGCATAGGGCGAGCGGGTTTTCTGTTACGGGAGGGCGGTATTTCTGTCGGAGCAAACCGAATGCCGCTCCCCCGTAACAGAAATGCCGCTCGCCCGTAACCGGAAATCGGCACAGCCAGTGCCGTGACGCGGCAGAGGGGCAGATGCCATTGGGCAACGGTTGTCGGGCGGTGGCACACGGCGTGAATGAACATCGCTCTACTTCCATATTTTACCACCTATGCCGTGTTTTCGACCACTTATGCACACCAACTAAATTATTTTTAAGAAAAAGCAGATTAAGACGTGCTAATAACAATAAATATTTATACCTTTGTGGCATAAGGCAAACACTTATTTACATCTAAAGGCATACGCTTGCCTGTATGATACAAGTTAGTTTGCAGAACTTATAGCGACAATAAACACATTACTTAAACCTATAACCCCTCTACAGATTATGGCAAACCCACTATTCAAGCACCTATTGGTAACGGGAATGCTCTGTGCCGGAACAACCCTGTTGTTCACTGGTTGCATTGACGATTCCTACGATCTCGATAAAGTAGACCTTACCATGAAACTTAACACCGACGGACTCGGTGTGAAACTTGGCAATACCGACCTCATTGCACTGGCCGACATACTTGACGAAGACGAAACGGTGAAAACCGAGGCTAACGGACTTTACTACCTGGTGAAGGACGGCACCTCAAACTTCAACGTCAAGGTGGACAACATGACCACCAGTTTTAACGACACCAAGCTCGACATGAATACGCCTGTACTTCAATACAACGACGTATTCAAGCAGCTGCAAGACGCCGGCATACCCGTAACAGAAGGCAACACACTGCCCATACCGGTCGACTTTGAGATGCACGGCAGCGCCAAGGGTGACCAGGAGGTTGACTTCAAGATTACGGATGTGAGCGACGTGAAGCAGGTTAAGACCATCGACCTGCAAAAGTCGAAGGTGGCCTTGACTCTGACCGAGGCCAATCAACCCGCCTCACTTAACCTGGGTGTGACACGCCTTAAAAATATCCGCCTCTATCTGCCCAAATTCCTCGGTGTGACCGATGTGGCTCCAGGCTGGGAACTGAAAGAAGGCAATGTGCTTGTGTACACTCTTAACGGCGGCATATATAACTACAACCGCAACAATCCTGAAATTTGCTCAGTCTACCTCAACAAGGTGGCGCTCGACCAAACCGAAAATAAAGGCAAGGTGGAGAATGGCGGCATAGAACTGACCCCCAACGAACTCAATGTGACAATGACGGCCGAGCAAGTGTTCTTTGAAAACCGTGCCGGCCGCGAGCTCAGCATGAACGTAGGCGACCAGGCTTCGGTGCGCCTCGACATAAAGGTGCCCAACAATAAGCTCAACATCAGCCAGGTGACGGGTATATTCAATCCGGCCATCGACCCTGACAACGAGCGTATCGACGTGAGCAACGACCTGCCCGACTTCCTGCAGGACAAGGAAGTGCGCATTGTGGCCACCAACCCCACCATACGTTTCCATGCCAACATGAGCACACTGCCCGTGGGCATTGATATGAGAGGTACGCTCACGGCTGTGAAGGAGAATGGCGCCTTTGAAAACGGTGCCACCACCAAGGTAGTAAAGCTTGACAAGGGTGTGATGGAAATGGGCCGCGATAACTATGTGTACTACTGCAATCAGGGTAACACCCCCTACGACCCCGAAGGGGCCAAGGCTGGTGCTGCCACGGTGAAGAACACGGCTAACATTGGCGACCTCATTACCGAACTGCCCGATTACCTGGAGGTAGATCTTAAGAACAATCAAATCAACGTAAAGAATGAGTACTACACCGTGCAGCTTGGCCGCGACTATCATGTTGATGCCGACTACAGCGTGTTTGTGCCATTTGAGTTTGACCGCGGCCTGAAGGTGGTGTACAATGACTCTACCGAAAGTATGCACAGCGACCTCAAGGACCTCAGCGCCACTGGTACACTCGAGGTGATGGCCGATGCTTACAACACCATTCCGCTCGAGCTGCTCGTGGGCTTGAAGGCTGTAGATGTGGACGGCAATGTTGTGCCTGTTGAGTTCAACACCGCCGAGGCCCATGTGGCTCCGGGCGACGGCAGCACCTACACCATGAACGGCGAGGTGAAGCAGCGCAGTGGCTCAGAGGTGATGACACCTATTAAGATTACTGCCAAACTTGATGACAAGGACCTGCTCAGCCGCATCGACAAGCTGTGCTTCAACATACATGCCGACGCTACTGGCAGCAACAAGTTGGTGTCTACCCAGTACCTCAAGCTTAACAATATCAAGATCAAGCTCCATGCGGGTGTGATTGCCGATTTCAACTAAATCCCTTTCATAGTCTAATACAATACTCTGACCAATATGAAACTACGTCATATACTCTCACTGGCCGCCATGCTGGCACTGCCTGCTGCGGCACAGACCGAAGTGAGCACCACTTACTTCATGAACTCTTCGACCTCACGCCACGACATCAACCCCGCCTTGCTCGACAAGCCGTACGTGTCGATGCCGTTATTGCCACTGGGCGACTTCAGCGTGGGGACAACGGGTAACATCGGACTGAAAAAGTTTGTTTATAAAATGGGGCCCGACTGGCAGGGCTACGGCGAGAACGGCAACACCCTTACCACCTTTATGCACCCCAATGTGGACGCTGGTGAGTTCCTTGGCGGACTGAAGGACAAGAACCGCCTTTCGGTTAACCTCAAATATCAGTTGTTCGGCTTTGGCTTCAAGGCTTTTGGCGGCATCAACTCGGTAGAGCTTAATGTGCGCTCCAACACCAATCTGTGTCTGCCCAAAACGCTGTTTGAGTTTATGAAGAATATCGGCAGCCAGGAGTACGACATTACCAACCTGGGTGTGCGCACCGAAAACTATGCCGAGTTGGGCTTGGGCCACTCGCACAAAATTGACGACAAGTGGACTGTGGGCGGCAAGCTCAAGTTCCTCTTTGGTTTGGCTTATGCCGATGTGTCGGGCAAGGACGTGCGTTTCCAGTTGTCCGACGACAAGTGGCAGGTGAGCGGCGACGTGCAGGCTGTGGCCTCGATCATGAAAACCGAGTTCAAGCAGTCGGACAAGACGGAGCCTGTTGAGAATGTGCAGCCCGGCGAACTGCCGCGCCACCGCATCAAGGAGCTTGGCGACTTTAAGGCCGGCTTGGCTGGCTTTGGTATGGCCGTAGATTTGGGTGCCACCTACAAGGTGATGGAAGACCTCACGGTGAGCGCAGCACTTACCGACCTGGGCTTTATAAACTGGAGCAATGCGCAGCACGCCTCATCGACCGGCCATTGGGAATTTGAAGGCTTTGGCAATGGTAACTATGGCGAAGAAATACCCATCAACAAGGACGGCCGCGACCTTGGCGACCAGTTTAAGGACCTTGGCGACGACCTTGGCGATGCCTTTGCCGTGTACGACGATGGTGTGAAGTCGGCCACCCGTGCCTTGGCTGCTACCCTCAGCCTCGGTGCCGAGTATACGCTGCCGGCTTATCGCAACTTGCGTTTCGGTTTCCTCTATCAGAGCCGCATGGCGGGTCGCCACAGCTACCACCAGGGTCGTTTCTCGGCCAACGTGGCGCCTGTTAAGTGGTTCGATGCCTCGTTGAGCATGGGCTTTACCAGCACAGGTGTGCAGGGTGGTCTTGTGGCCAGTCTCCACGCCAAGCACTTCAACTTTACCATCGGTACCGACCGCTTCTTTGGCAAATTGAGCAAGCAGGGCATTCCCCTCAACCGTGCCAACAGCAACATCGCCATTGGCATGTCGTTCCCGTTGTAGGGTAATGTGCTAATGAGTTAATATGGCAATGTGCCAATATGTTAATGAGCTGACGCCGTAGCGTTGCTTGTTAGCATATTGGCACATTGTTATATATTGCTGTAGGGTGAAACGTCCAAGGCGTATCGTAATGCTTTTGCCCTTACAGGGCGCGACTACTCCAACACGGGGGGACCCAGGGTGTCGCTTCGCTTGCCCTGGGCTGGGTGCTCCATTGGCCTTTCAGGCCGCACTTGCTAAAATAATAGTGGCCATTTCTATGCTCGTGATAGAGAGACCATTGTAGGACCTAAATACGACTTCGTTGCCAACTGTGGTGCAATAGGTCGTATTTGCAAGTACGGGCTGAAAGCCCAATGGAGCACCCAGCCCAGGGCAAGCGAAGCGACACCCTGGGTCCCCCGTGTTGGAGTAGTCGCGCCCTGTAAGGGCAAAAGCATTACGATACGCTTTGGAGTTTTCCCGGGCAGCGATAATTGCCATATTAGCACATTGGTTCATAGCCATTTGCAAGCATATTAGTGGGGAAAGCAAGCGTAATTGCGCAGAAAGCAGTATATTTGCGGTTAATAACCACCTTTTATTTAATACCACAACTTATAATAGTAACAACAAATGAAAGTAATAAACCTGGGCGAACGGAGTTCGGTTATAAACTCATACATGGCGCAGCTGCGCGATGTGGAAGTGCAGAAGAACCGCACCCTCTTTCGCCGTAATATGCAGCGCATAGCCCGCGCCACAGCCTATGAGGTGAGCCGCACGCTGCAATACTCTGAAAAGGCCATCACCACACCGCTGGGCGTGAAACAAGTGCCCACCTACGACGACCGCATTGTGGTAGGCACGGTGCTGCGTGCCGGTGTGGCATTTCACGAGGGATTTCTCGACACGTTTGACCAAGCCGACTCGGCCTTTGTGGCCGCTCACCGTGACGAGGGCAAGCGCGAGGACATTAAAATACACGTTGACTACATAGCCGCTCCGCAGTTGGACGGCTGTACCTTTTTGATGGTGGACCCCATGCTTGCCACTGGTGGTTCGCTCGAACTCTCTTACAAGGCTTTCCTTACACACGGCACACCGGCCAAACTGCACATTTGCTGTGCCATTGCCGCACAAGAGGGCATTGACCACTTGTGCCGCGTGTTCCCAGACGATGTCACACTCTGGGTGTCGGCCGTCGACCCTATCCTTAACGACCAGGCTTACATCGTGCCTGGACTTGGCGATGCCGGTGACTTGTCTTTCGGTCCGAAATTGGATTAGAGGGTTAGGGTAGGTTAGAGGGTTATGAGGTTATGAGGTTATAAGGTAACCTTTGTGTGTTAGGTAGGTTATGGTAATCTTTTAACCCTCTAACCTCATAACCCCTTAACCTCCCTCTAAACCTCATACCCCCTTACCTCATCTCCCTCCTCCTTGCTTGCCTAACACACAAAGGTTACTTTATAACCTCATAACCTCATAACCCCATAACCTCCTATATATGAAGAAACTCTTATCCCTTTTGTTACTGCTTGCCCTTGGCTGCGGTACAGTCTCTGCCCACGATTTCAAGATAGAAAAGGGGCAATTTGTGCTCGATGGCAAACCCATCACTCTGGTGTGTGGTGAAATGCACTATCCGCGCATACCACAGGAGTACTGGCGCGACCGACTGTTGCGTGCCAAAGCCATGGGCCTTAACTGCATATCAACCTACGTGTTCTGGAACATTCACGAGCGCCAGCCGGGCAAGTTCGACTTTACCGGCGAAGCCGATCTGGCAAAGTTTATACGCACAGCGCAGGAACTGGGCCTCTATGTGGTGCTCCGTCCCGGCCCCTATGTATGTGCTGAATGGGACTTCGGCGGCTTCCCCTATTGGTTGCAGAACAACAAGCACATGAAGTGGCGCAGCGACGACCCCGACTTTTTGGCCGCTTGCCAGCGCTACATCACGCGACTGGGCAAGGAAGTGAGCAAGTACTGCGTGGGCAATGGCGGCAATGTGCTGCTTGTGCAGGTAGAAAACGAGTATGGCTCATACAGCAACGACCGCGTGTATATGGGCAAAATACGCGACATGTTGGAGAAGGCCGGCTTTAATGCCCCCTTCATCACCTGCGACGGCGCAGGACAAATGCCCAACGGCTACATGAAGGGTGTGCTGCCCACAGTTAATGGTTCGGTGGGCGAGGAAGTAAAGCGCGCCATCGACCGCTTCTATCCTGGCGGCCCCTACTTTGTGGCAGAATTCTATCCCGCATGGTTCGACGTGTGGGGACAAGGACACTCACGCCGCGACTACCGCTCGCCGGCACAGCAAATTGACTGGATGCTCGGTCATGGCGTGTCGGTTAATATGTACATGTTCCACGGTGGTACGAACTTTGCCTATACCAATGGTGCCAACACCATAGGTAGCGGCTATGAGCCACAGCCCACCAGCTACGACTACGATGCACCGCTCAGCGAGTCGGGTGTGGCCACACCTAAGTATTATGCTTTCCGCGAGGTGATACAGAAGCACTTGCCCGCCGGCGAAACGCTGCCCGATGTGCCTGCTGCCAACCCTGTGGCCACCTTTGCACAGGTGCAGCTGCTCGACAGTGTGCCCCTGCGTGCCGCCTTCGGACGCAGCATGCAGTCTGAACGTCCGCTCACAATGGAAGAGGCCGGACAGGACTTTGGCTACATTCACTATCAAACTACCGTTGAAAAGGGTGGCAAGGGCCGACTCGTTCTGCGCAAGTTGCGCGATTATGCCATCGTCTTTGTCAATGGCAAGCGTGTAGGGTCGCTCGACCGCCGTTTCAGCCAGACGGGCATGATGGTAGACATACCCGATGGTGCCAAACTCGAAATATTGGTGGAGAACGTGGGCCGCATAAACTATGGTCCCGACTTGCTCGACAACCATAAGGGCATCACCGAGAGCGTAAGTTTCTGTGGCAAGGAACTGAAGGGCTGGACCACCACGCCGCTTCCGCTCTATCAGCTGACCAAAATGCCGCGCTGCAAGGCTCCCGAAAAGGGTAACCACGACATGGAGGGCGTGGCTTTCCACCGCGGTACCTTCAAACTTGACAAGCGTGGCGACGTATTCCTCGACATGAGTGGTTGGGGCAAGGGCGCCGTGTGGGTTAATGGCCGCAGCATAGGCAAGTTCTGGCAAATTGGTCCGCAGCAAACGCTTTACGTGCCGGGTCCGTGGGTAAAGAAGGGCCGCAACGAGGTGATTGTGTTCGACATGGAGCCTACTGGCCACTATGGTGTGGCTGGTTTGGCCGACCCCGTGCTCGACAAGTTGGGCCACGACCACAATGCTCCCAAGGCTGGCGGTCGCGTTCAGCCCGCAGGCAAGCCTATCATTGAAGATGGCGACTGTGTGTTAAGCGCCACCATGCAGAAGGCTGATGGCGTGCAGCACTTCGACTTTAAGGCACCTGCCACCATGCGCCACCTCTGTGTTGAGGTGGAAAGCTCGTACGACGGCAAACACTCTTGTCTGGCCGAGATCAACCTTATCGGCGAGGACGGCAAGCCACTGCCTAAGGACGCTTGGTCTGTAGTGTATGTAAGCACAGAACAGGCTGACGAAGGACCGGCTGAATACCTCTTCGATGAAAACAAGCGTCAATATTGGCACTCAAAGTGGAAGGGCGTAGACCCCGATGAGTTCCCTCACCGTGTCATTATCGACCTTGGCGAAATTCAAACTGTCAAAGGCATCGAGCTGCAACAGCGTAACCCCAATATGCCGGGGTGTGTTAAGGACTTCCGCATCTACGGCCGTCCGCAGTTCTTCCTCTTTAAGTAGAGGTTATGAGGGGGTTATGAGGTTAGGGGGTTATGAGGTTATGAGGTTATAAAGTAACCTTTGTGTGTTAGGTAGGTTATGGTAATCTTTTAACCCTCTAACCTCTTAACCCTCTAACCTCATCTCCCTCCTTGCTTGCCTAACACACAAAGGTTACTTTATAACCTTATAACCTCAAAACTCATAACCTTATCCTCTTCATACCCCCCTTCTCCCCTTCCCTATATTCTCATGAAACAAGCTGTCATATTATCTCTGTTATTAGCCTATGCCCCAAGTATGGCACAGGCACAAGTAAAGGTGAGTCAGACGGCCACACAAGTGACCATTGAGAACCAGTATTTGTCGCGCACCTTTAATATAACCGGCAACCGCCTTACGCCAGGCGTGCTTGTAAACAAGCGTGCCGCAGGAGCCACCTTCACACCTGGCCAGGGCAGTGAGGAGTTTGCACTCAATCCGCAGGCCCGTCAACACACCCTCGTCAGTCGCAAGGGGTGGAAGGCCGAGGCCGACTCGTGGTGTAACGAGTCGGCAACAGTGGGCAACCCCAACCTGGCCATAGATGGCGACAACGGCACCATGTGGCACACCTGGTACGCCACCCCCATACCGGGCGGGCAAAAGGGCAACGACAAATTGCCGCACAGCCTCATCATATCGTTGGGCAAGCGCACCGCATTCCGCGCTTTTGGCTATCTGCCGCGCCAGGGAGCCTATGGCGCCATGTCAAACGGCAACATCAAGGGGTACGAATTCTACATATCGAACGACAAAAAGAAATGGACGCTCGTAAAGAAAGGCAAGTTCAACTATAACAGCGTGCAAACCATTTGGGTGGCCCTCGACAAGGAGTACAAAGCCAAGTATGTAAAGCTCACCGAAACCTCGTCAACCAACGGCGGCGCATTCGGTGCCTGTGCCGAGTTCTACCTCACCACCGATGTGGTAAAGTCTGTCACAGCCCCCGCCACAGGCTTGAAAGCCTCGGCCATGAAAGTAAAGGGTGTGCATGTGGCCAGCACGGGCAATGGCAAACGCGTCACCTTCGACCTGGCCCCGACGGCCTATACCAACCCTGTCGACGGCGTGACATCGACGTGGGACATCGACATGGTGGTGGAGATGAACGACAACGACCACTTTATGCGCAAATACTTGCTCGTAAAGGCTGCCGATGAGGCTACCCGCGCCCTGCCCATCGACTACATTGAAATGGAAAACCTTGGCACACAGCAGGTGCCAGCCAACAGCAAGTGGACCCGTCAGCAGGCTGCCGGCGGCGAGGGCGGCATGTCGGCCTACACCATTACGCTGGGGCAGCCCGTGTATGTGGACGGCATGTTCTTCGGTTCAGAGTTTCCGCAGGCCGAAAACGAGATTGACGACCAGGGCATGTACCACACCCGCTACTACAGCGGCAAGTCGCTCAAAACGCTCGACCTTAACGAGCACCGCGTCAATGCCAACGGCCAGTTCCGCACATGGCCTAATGTGACGGGCGCCACACGTTCGGCCACCGACCACAACGTCATACGCACCGACTTCTTCAAATACATCAACACCATAGCCCGCCCCATCAAGGCACGCATGCAGTACAACTCGTGGTACGACTGGATGATGGACATCACCGAGGACCGCATCAATGCCTCGTTCCGCGAGATGGAGCGCGGTTTCACGCAGTACGGGCTGCGCCCCATGGACTCGTATGTGGTGGACGACGGCTGGAACAACTACGACCAGGTGGGCACCGCCGAGTCGGGCACCACACACAACACTACCGGATTTTGGGAGTTCAACTCAAAGTTCCCCAACGGCTTGAAGGGCGCCAGCGACATTGCCCACCGCTATGGTTCGGGCTTTGGTATATGGCTCGGTCCGCGCGGCGGCTACAACTTCAACCAGCAGTGGGGCAAATTCCTTGAGCAACACGGCAACGGCACCTACAGCACCACCACCTACGATGTGGTGACAGGCGATTCGGTGTATGTGGCCAAGCTGCGCGACTTCTTTATCAAGCAGCAGCGCGACTACGGTGTGAACTATTGGAAACTCGACGGATTTGCCACCCAACAGCCGCAGGCATCTACCAACGGACGCTACATTACGGGCGGCAAAAACGGCAATTATTACTTTACCGAACACTGGGAACGCTGGTACCGCAACCTCGATGCCATGTATGCCGATGCCAAGAGCCGCAACCAGGACTTGTGGATTAACCTGACCTGCTATGTCAACCCCTCACCCTGGATATTGCAGTGGAGCAATTCGGTGTGGATACAGAACTCACGCGACATGTGGCATGCCGTGGTGGACGGCCGCGAACGCGAAATGGACCAACAACTCTCCTACCGCGACGACCGCTATTGGGTGTTTGTCAACAGTCAGCAGCTGCAGTTCCCGCAGGCCCACATCTTCAACCACGACCCCGTGTATGGCAAAACTGGTGCAGTGGCCCCCAATGCCATGACCGATGCAGAGTTCCGCGCCTATCTGTATATGATGGCAACCCGCGGCACGGCCTTTTGGGAGATGCTTTACAGCTACAACCTCATGAACGAGGGCAACAAGTGGCTCATCAACGCCGAGGCCCTCAACTTTGTAGACAGTCATTACGAAACCTTGCGCAACGCCATATACTTTGGCCAGTCACCCCTCAAGGGCGGCATCTACGGCTACTCGTGCTGGCGTCAGGGCAACAATGGTGCGGCTGATGGCATCGCGTCGTTCCGCAACCCCTCAAATAGTGAGCAAACCTACACCTACACCCTCGACAAGAGCGTGGGAGTGCCCGAACAGGCTGCTGGCTTGTGTGCCTCGCTGGTGATGGAGTATACGGGCAATCCCGAGCAGCAGACGGCGGAGGCTGAGGCTTATGCCGCTGCAGCCAATGCCAAGGGGCTGGCCTATGGCTCAACCCTCAGCATCAAGCTCAAGCCGGGTGAAATAAGGGTGCTGCGCTTTGCTGCCGACAGTGCGGTGGCTGCGCAACCCGTCATGGCACGGGCCAACAAGCAGCACGAAGTCACACTCGTGATGGACCAGCCCGTATGCACCGACGGGGCCACCTTCGAATTGCTTGCGGGCGGCAAGCGTACCGGAAAGCCTGCCACAGCTGTCACCACCGATGCCGACTACCGCACACTGCACCTCACCTTTGGCAGCACCTTGGGCGAGACCAAGCCATACAGCATACGTATCAAAGGACTGAAAAACTGGCAAGGTGCTGCCACTGCGGCCGAGTCGCCACAGTTCTACTTTGCTCCCGACAGTGTGCTCGAGTGCATCGAAAAGCCTGTCACGCTGAACGAGGCAGTGCGTCTTGGCTCGCACAAGGCAGTTGTGGGCAAGGGCGATTTCAGCATCGACTTTACGCTGACCACCACCGATGCCGATGTGCAGTTGGCCAGCCAGGGCGAAGCATGGAGCTTGGCGCTCAAGGGTGGCAAACTTTGTTTCAAAGCGGGCCATGTGGCCTACACAACCCCCGTCAGCGTGCACGATGGTAAAGCCCACCACATAGTGTGCTGCCGCGAGCGCAACGGCATGGTGAAGGTATGTGTCGACGGCCAATTACAAGGCACAGCCTATGACAAGGCTTACGTAAATGAGCCCTTGCAGGCGGCTCCCATCGTGCTGGGCCAGGCAGGGCGCACCTTCACTTTCGACACCTTCACCCTGCGCGATGGTGCCCAAGTAGGGTTATGAGTTTTGAGGTTATAAGGTTATAAAGTAACCTTTGTGTGTTAGGCAAGGGGGTAGGAGGTTAGAGGGTTATTGGGTTAGAGGGTTAAAAGATTACCATTGCTTGCCTAATACACAAAGGTTACTTTATAACCTCATAACCCCCTAACCCCCTAACCTTATCCCCCTCCCCCTCCCCCTTGCTTGCCCAAACACGCAAAGGTAACTTTATAACCTTATAACCTCAAAACTAAAAACTAAAAACTCATAACCTCAAAACCCCATGCCAAATAATAGCAACATAGCCAAGTCAAAGCTAAAAGGCGCATTCACGCTGATAGGCACCGTCATTGTGGTGGTGCTGTTGTTGGTATACTTCTTGCCGCGCGAAACCAAGTTCGGCTACGAGTATGAGCAAGGGCGCCCCTGGCGCTACAACTCACTGATAGCCACCTTCGACTTCCCCGTGTACAAAACCCCCGACGAGGTAAAAGCCGAACGCGACAGCGCGCTCTCACAGTTTCAGCCCTTTTACACCGAAGACGTACAGATAGCGCAACGCCAGATAGCCGCCTTCGAAACAGCATGGCGCGCAGGCCGTTTTGGCGATGTGCCGGCCCACTGCCTCAACCATGTCGACAAAATGCTGCGTGGTGTCTACGAGGCCGGCATAGTGCCATCGGCCGACCTGTCGCAAATGGCCAAGGAGCGCACCCCCGGTGTGCGGGTAGTTGAGGGAACCGAGGCCGTGACGCGCCCCATTACCGAACTATACTCCACTCGTTCGGCCTACGAGTATATAGTGTATGCCGACACCATAAACTTTCCGCGCGAGCTATTAGCCCGTTGCAACATCAACGAATATCTGTCGCCCAACCTCAGTATCGACAGTGCCAAAACCTCTGCCGTGCGCGAAGACCTGCTTGCCGCCGTGTCGCCAGCATCGGGCATGGTACAGAGCGGACAGGGCATCATCGACCGTGGCGAGATAATATCGGCCGAGCAGTACAAAATACTGCAATCATTTGAACGCGAAACCGTGCGCCGCAACGACCCCTCAAAGGGCATGTGGCAGGTAGTGACAGGCCAGGTAATATTTGTGCTCTGCGTCATAGTAGCCTTCGTGTTCTACCTGCGCCTGTTCCGCCGCGAATATCTGCGTTCGCCGCACAGCATACTGCTCTTGTCGTCGCTCATTGCCATATTCCCCCTCATCACCTATGCCATGGTCGACCAAAAGTTCCTCAACGTCTACATGGTGCCGTATGCCATGGTGCCCATATTTGTGCGCATATTCATGGACTCGCGCACAGCCTTCATGACCATGGTGTGCTCCGTCATACTCTCATCGTTAGCCCTCCACTCCAACTACGAGTTCGTGGTCGTGCAATTCATGTCGGGCATGACCGCCATCTACGCCCTGCGCGACCTTACCGAGCGCTCGCAACTGCTGCGTGTGGCCCTTGCCGTGTTTGTCACGAGCAGCGCCATCATGTTAGGCTACGACCTGTCGCAAGGCATCGAGTTCTCACACCTCGACCGCTCAATGTACGTGTACAATGCCGTTAACGGCGTGCTGCTGCTCTTTGCCTATCCGCTGCTTTACATGATTGAAAAACTGTTCGGCTTCACCTCGAGCGTCACACTCGTCGAGCTGTCCAACACCAACAACAGCGTGTTGCGCCGCATGTCCAAGGTGGCACAAGGCACCTTTGTACACTCGTTGCAAGTGGCCAATCTGGCAGCCGAGGTAGCCGACAAAATAGGTGCCAAGCCCCAGCTCGTGCGTACCGGCGCCCTGTATCACGACATAGGCAAAATGCTCAACTCAGCCTTCTTTACCGAGAACCAGACAGGCGTCAACCCCCACGACGAGCTTACCGAGGAGCGTTCGGCACAAATCATCATCAGCCACGTGACCGAGGGCCTCAAACTGGCCGACAAGTACCACCTGCCCAAGGTCATACGCGACTTCATAAGCACCCACCACGGCCGCTCCCAAGTAAAGTACTTCTACATTCAGTGGAAGAACAAGCACCAGGGCGAGGAGCCCGACGCCAAGCTCTTTACCTATCCCGGCCCCAACCCCTTTACGCGTGAGCAAGCCATACTCATGATGTGCGATGCGGTAGAAGCCTCGTCGCGCTCGCTCAAAGAGTTTACTGAGGAAAGCATCAAAGAGTTGGTCAACCGCATCATCGACAGCCAGGTGCAGGCAGGCTATTTCCGCGAGTGCCCCATCACCTTCCGCGACATAGCCGATGCCAAGCGCGTGTTGGCCGAGAGCCTTAAAACCATCTACCACACCCGCATAGCCTACCCCGAGCTCAATGCCAAGCCCGCCGAGCCGGCACCACAGCCGCGCCGCGCCTATTTCTTCGGCCGCAGATAACATTCGGGGCTGCCGCATAACATACATACACAGTTAACGGGTTAACAAGTTAACAAGTAAATTAGTTGACAGGTTGACAAGCACACTTGCTTGCCAGCCTGTCAACTTTTATATATATAGCAGTCTGGTAAAACGCAATATGCGAACGTACTCAAGTGCCCAACGCTACCACGCAACTCAACCTCTAATGGGGGCGACGCGTCTCGCGTCGGGGTAGAGAAAAGAGGAAAATATGAATTCTACTAAATAATAGCTGCATCTTTTTCCGACGCGAGACGCGTCGCCCCCATTAGTGCTTGCGTTAGTGCTTGAGTTGTGTGCTTGCGTTTAGTGCTTGCGTTGGGAGGTAGCGTTAGTGCTTGAGTTATGTGCTTGGGTTTAATGCTTGCGTTTAGTGCTTGGGTTTAATGCTTGCATTTAGTGCTTGCGTCCATTTGCATTTTTACGTTCAACCATATATAATATCATAGTGCGCAAACAGCTTACTACGTGTAACCATGTGTTATACAACATATTCACAAATGTGTTATAAAAAGAGCAAGTTGCGTAACTTTGCAACCGAAAAACATATAATCACTTTACTATTACTGTTACTACATGAAAAGAAATCTACTAATCACAGCACTACTATGCAGCTCCGGCCTTTGTGCTTCAGCCCATAGCAGTGCCCCGATCCCTGCCCCTGCAGGCCAGACCGAGGCAGCCGCTGCCGACTACGAGTATACTGGCGAGATGAACATCAACATGTCCACAGGGCATTTTACGGCGTTCAGCGCCAATAAATCATACGCCTCAACCTGGCAAAACACCAAAGGGTGGTCAAACGTGCCAGTTGTCCGCCTCATCAGTCTCAGCAACCAAAAGGCTCAAAACAACATGGATGTGGCTGGCAGCAATGCTACAACCATTGTGGCCCATCGTGGTAGTGTTGACAGCGAGTATGCCCTGGTTGTAGAGAAAGGCTACGTTATAACAGGCGTCAGTTTCGACTTTGCCATAGCCTCAGGCAGCAGTGCCGTTACGGTAACACCCATTGGCGGCACCGCCGTACAAAGTACAGCCGAAGGGCAATACGTCGAGGTAAAAGGACTGAGTGCCGACACCGTAGTAGCTTTCAAACTCAGTGGCGGAAAAAATGCCATAGCTCTGACCAACCTCAAGGTGACTTATGGCAAGGTAAAGCCAGCCTTTGCCTCGGGCAAACTGGCCATCAACACCTCAACAGGTACACTTAACGCCAATAGTGGTTTCTGCTCAGCCTGGACAAGTACACAGAAATCGCCGCAAATCAAGCTCGATTGCGGGGCAAGAAACATCAGCGTGGCTAACAGCACCAACGGCATCATGCAGTGCTACCGTGGCAGCCAGTCAGACAGCAAATACACCCTCACCGCCCAAAGTGGCTGGGTAATAACCGGCTACAGTTTCGACTTCACCGCAACTGATCCTGCCAAGCCCTGTGGTGTGACGGGCCCCGACGGTAAGAAACTCACCAGCAGCAGTGCTGTGCAACACATAAAGGCCACGGGCCTTTATGACAAATCGGTGGTAGCCTTTGCCATGAACGATGCCAATCATGCCATCAATGTGTCAAACTTCGTAGTAACGTGGGAAACTGACTCGGCTGCCAACACCGAACTGCCAGGCTACACCGTGTTCGACAACAGCGGTGCGGTGCCCTACCGCATTCCCGCCATCGGCACCGCCGCCAATGGCGACCTCGTGGCAGTGGCCGACTACCGTTACAGCAAGGCCGACATAGGCAGCGGACGAGTAGACTTGCACCTGCGCATATCACAGGACAATGGCCAGAGCTGGGGCGAGATAATGATGCCCGACAATTTTAAGGGCGATGGCCAAATGACCACATGGCGACATGACAAGGCCGCTTATGGCGACCCCTGTATTGTAGGCGACCGTGAAAGTTCGCGTATGATGATAGTATCGTGCTCAGGTTTCCCCGGCTTCTTCAGCAAGGACGAAAAACACCTTGGTTGGGCACGTTGGTATTCTGACGACAATGGCCAAACGTGGACAGGACCAGAATACATCGATATGAAATACATTTACGAGCCATTGGCCGCGGCAGGTACCCCCGTCAACGGTTTCTTTGTAGGTTCGGGCAAGATACACCAGAGCCGCTATATCAAGAAAGACAAGTATTACCGTCTTTACTGCGTAGGTTCAACACAGGAGAATGGTGGTAACAAGAAGAACTGGGTGCTCTACTCCGACGACTTTGGCGAGAGCTGGGACTTCCTTGGTGGCCTCAAGCACGCCCCCATTGTCAACACAGCCGATGAGCCCAAGGCCGAGGAGCTGCCCGATGGCAGCGTATTGCTCTCAAGCCGCGATGTAAATGGCCGCTATTACAACATTTACACCTTCAGCGGCAACGATGGTATAAGCGGCAGTTGGGGCGAAAAGGCATTGTCAAGTTCGGCCAATAATGGCTTGATAGCCAACAATGGCTGCAACGGCGAGGTGCAGGTAGTGCCAGTAGTGCGCAAGGCCGATGGCGTGAAAACCTTCATAGCCCTGCAGTCGCTGCCCACCTCAGGACGTAACTATGTGTCAATATTCTACAAGGATCTCACCGACAAGGAAACCTATGCCAGTCCTGCCAACTTTGCCAAAAATTGGGACGGCCGCTATGTTGTAAGCAACACCTCATCGGCTTACAGCACTTGGAGCTGGCAAAAGGATAACGCTTTGGCCTTCATTTACGAAGAGGGTGGCGGCAATGGCGGTTATGACATTGTGTACAAGCGCATCGACATACCTACGCTCACCGGTGGCAAGTACGACTTCGACGCAACCCGCACCTTCGAGCGCCAGCAAATAGACTGGGCTTTGGCCAACCGCATAAAGAAGATGGGCGCCTTGCTCGACTCTGTAAAGCCAGCTGTCGAGGCCAACACCAAATACATTTTTGGCGATAAACTCATAACCGATGCCAGCCAGTTGGAGTGCAAGTTCGGCTACTCGGGTGGCACCGCAGGCAAGGGCGACAACCAGCCCATCAGCAATTTGATTGACGACAATGCCGACACCTACTTCCACACCGATTACAGCAAGGGCAACTTGAAAAATGGCGTGCATTGGTTTGATGTGACAGCACCCGCCGAGGGCAAGTTTGCCAACGCCATAGTGGTTGACGTTACAGAGCGTAAAGGTGCCAGTGCCGATTTTGTGAAAGAGTTTACCATTTCGGGTTTCAACAGCGAGGCAAAGAACGACTCTGTGTATATAGCAAAAGTCACAGTGTCCAATGCTGCTGCCGGCCAACAGTCAACCATGCAGTTCACCATTCCCGAGGGAGCAAGCTACAAGTATCTGCGTTTCAATGTCACAGCCACGAGCAACAACCGCGGCTATTGGCACTTGGCAGAGTTCATGCTGAGCAAGCCCGACAGCCTCGATGCCAACAGCCCCAATGTGTTGCACCCCGACGCCTACGCCACCATGAAGGATGCCATTGCTGCAGCCGAGGCCGCAAAGCAACAGGCTACCGACGATGACATTGCCGCGCTCGAGGAGGCCTATGACGCCTACCTCCGTGCATTGCAGGGCACTGCTACCGGCATTATAGCCACTCCCGCTGTCAAGCCGGGCAAGGCTACCATCTATTACGACTTGATGGGCCGCCGTGTGGCAAACCCCGTAAAGGGCGTGTTCATTACCAACACTGGCAAGCGCGTTATTAAGTAACGCGCACGCACCCAAACAACAGCAAGTAAGGGCTGGCACTTCTCCCGCGAGGTGTCAGCCCTTATTTATGTAAAACGCAAACATGCTAACGTGCTCAAGCCCCCAACGCTACCACCCAACGCTAGCTCTAATGGGGGCGACGCGTCCCGCGTCGGAAAAATATGCAGCTATTATTAGCAGTAGTAGCATTTGCATTTAACTCCTATCTCTATCCCGACGCGAGACGCGTCGCCCCCATTAGAGCTTGCGTTTGG
>OLFZ01001625.1_pt1 | contig 18281 bp, 16 predicted proteins | sample 1604861 | NCBI WGS metagenome assembly OLFZ01 (sample SAMEA3888895, study PRJEB22519) | human gut metagenome | biome: human gut; feature: human-associated habitat; material: faeces | place: Denmark | collected 2011 | reverse complement strand
GGAACCACAAATTAGTGGGCAATTGACACAATGCGGGGGATTTGGGGGATCTGCGTGCGGATCAGAGCCGCACAAACGGGGTCAACCGAATACCGGATGCAGCGTTATGCTGCGGATGCGATCAGGCACTGTGTCGTCAGATGACTGTGCGCGGACGGATAGTGTGTGCTGTGAGGTTGGAAAAGTAAACCATACAAATAAATGGAGCCTGCCGCGAGGCAGACTGATCAAGCCCAGGGGTGAAGGCCGGATAAAGGCCTTTACCCCTGGGCGCGTTTGTGTGAAAATTTAAATCAGCGGCATTGTCTTTCGATGGATGCTACCGTAAAAGTTGCTGATAATTGACTGAATAAGAATAAATTACAGCGTAATATACCGTATTTGATGCGAATTGTGCAACATGCACAAAAGCTGCTTGAAAAGTTCTATATGTAATTTGCGGCAAAGGTCTTGCAAATAATGACATAATATGGTTAGAATTTTGTTGGTTTTGCGGGATTCAGGGGGGATTTTGCCGCTCAGAACCCTACAGGGCGAAAATTTCCTGATTGGATAGGGGTGGATCACAAATGCAAAAGATACATGTTACCAAAAAGATTCTTTCTGTGCTTTTGGTCGTTGTTCTGCTTTGCGCCGTGCTGCCTGCCCGTGTAACGGGTGAGGAGCCGGCGCTTTTTCGTGTCGCGCTGCTGTACAGCGATACCACCAATGCGGAGGGCGGCAGCGTCAAGGTCGCTTTGAAGCTGGCGTCACAGGATGAGAATGATGACAGCTACAACGCGTACCACTTCGTGCTGCGCTATGACAGCGAGAGGCTGGGCTATGGAGCCATTGCAGCAGCCGGTGAGGCTATGCCGGAGATCGTGGAGGACAGCAACGGTACGTTGACCATCGCGGGATACGGTGAACAGAGAATCGGGCAGTCTTTTGTTGTGACGTTTAACGTCCGGGCGGTGGGCGATGCGCAGGTGACGTTGACGGAGGCCTATGTGGATCGCGGTGTCAATGCGCTGAGGGATGCCCGTGCCGCCGATATTACGACGAGCACCGTGACCATCCACGCGGGCGGCTGCGCCGTAGAGCTGCCGGATGTGGAGGGCATCAGCGGCGCAAGCTTCGTCCTGAAGGGGCAGGACTACACCTTCTCTGCCCCGGTAGGGATGGACTACGGCTTTACCGCCGAAATGGACGGGCAGGCGGTCGCTGTGGAGGACAACGGCGACGGAACGTACACGGTGAGCGCTGTTACCGGCAATCTGGTGATCTATGCCTCTGAACCCGTTTCCCGGACGTACACCGTAGAGCTGACCGGCAGCGGTCAGGACGATGTGGTGCAGTGGTCGTCAAAGGCGACGTTCGGCAACGACTATATCTTTTCTGTGAGCCGCGCCAACAACTATGATTACGCCGTGTCCGTCACGGTGGGCGGCCGCCTTGTGAACCCCATTGCCAACGGCAACACCTACACCATCCCCGGCGGGGAGATCACCGGAGACGTGGTCATCACCGTCATCAAGGCGGCGCAGTCCGGTACCACGCAGGTGGTGTTCGTGGGCAGCGGCGCGGCGGATGTGATGGACGGCAAGGGTAGTTATCAGGCTAAAAATGACAAGGAATTCCAGTTCTTTATTGATCCGGCGGACGACTGCACCTACACCATCAGCGCCCAGCGAAGCGGCCGCACTGTGACCTTTGAAGCCATGGAGAGCGAAAACTGGTATCGTATCCCGGCCTCTGAAATGACCGGCGGCATCATCACCGTGACGGTGACCAAGACCCAGCAGCCGCGGATCAGCGTTACTGCCAGTACCTTTGTAAAACGGGACGGCGACGAGGTGGTGCTGCTGAAGGCGGTGCCGGGGACGGCGCTGCCCGCCGGCAAGGGGCTGTATTACGGAAGCCAACCTATGTTCTGGTCGCAGGAATACGGTGCCTATGTGTGGCTGGCGGCGACAGGGGACAGCCTTCCCAACACGGTGTCTGCCGCTCGGAAGCAGATCACAGTTGGCACCGGGTCGTCCACCTCTCTGCGGTACAGCGGAGATGTCAACGGCAGCGGAACGGTGGATATCAATGACGCGCAGTACATTTACGAGCTGTACCACGCCAATCTGTATGCAGATACCGCGGGTGCCGGCAATGTGCTGCAGCTGCTTACATGTGATATGAACCGCGATGGACAGATCGCCGTGGATGATGCCCGCGTTGTGGCTTATAAGCTGATAAGCCGGTAGTGTAAAAGAGCAAACAGAACAGCGCTGTCTGATTTGGAACCAAATCAGGCAGCGCTGTTTGTTGTCAGGGTTATTCCCACTCCACCGTGGCGGGGGGCTTGGAGGTGATGTCGTAGCAAATTCTGTTGATGTGCTTTACCTCGCCCACGATGCGGCCGGACACCTTGTCCAGCAGCTCGTAGGGCAGGCGCGACCATGTGGCGGTCATGAAGTCCTGACTCTGCACCGCCCGCAGCGCCAGCGTATAGTCGTAGGTGCGCTCGTCGCCCATGACACCCACGCTGCGCAGGTCGGTCAGCACGGCGAAGAACTGGCTGGTGCTGCGATCCAGACCCGCCAGACGCATTTCCTCCCGGAAGATGGCGTCTGCGTCCCGCAGGATGGCCAGCTTGTCCTCCGTCACCTCGCCAATAACGCGGATGGCCAGACCGGGGCCGGGGAACGGCTGCCGCCACACCAGCTCATCGGGCAGACCCAACTCCGTACCCAGCTTGCGTACCTCGTCCTTGAACAGGCGGCGCAGCGGCTCCACGATCTCCTTGAAATCCACGCAGTCGGGCAGGCCGCCCACGTTGTGGTGGCTCTTGATGACCACGCTCTCGCCGCCCAGACCGGACTCCACCACATCGGGGTAGATGGTGCCCTGTGCCAGGAAGTCCACGGCGCCGATCTTCTTGGCTTCCTCCTCAAAGACCCGGATAAACTCCTCGCCGATGATCTTGCGCTTGTGCTCCGGCTCGGTCACGCCGGCCAGCTTGCTCAGGAACCGGTCGCCGGCGTTCACGCGCCGCACATCCACGTGGAACTGGTGCTTCATCACCTGCTCCACCTGATCGCCCTCGTCCTTGCGCAGCAGGCCGTGATCCACGAAGATGCATGTCAGCTGGTCGCCCACGGCGCGCTGCAGCAGCGCCGCCGCCACAGAGCTGTCCACGCCGCCGGACAGCGCCAGCAGCACCCGGCCGCTGCCGATCTGGCGGCGGCATTCCGCCACGGCCTCGTCCAGATAGGACGCCATGGTCCACTCGGCGCTGAAGCCACATACGCGGTACAGGAAGTTTTCCAGCACCTGCATGCCGTACACCGTGTGCAGCACCTCCGGGTGGAACTGTACGCCGTACAGCTGCTTCTCCGCGTTCTCTACGGCGGCAAAGCCGCAGCCTGCCGTGGTGGCGATGACCCGGAAGCCCGGCGCCATGCGCTCTACCTCCACGCCGTGGCTCATCCAGCACACGGACGTCTCCGGCACGTTTTCGAACAGGGGAGAGGCGATGTGGGTCAGCTCGATCTTGCCGTACTCCCGCGTCTCCGCCTTGCGGCACTGGCCGCCCAGCAGATGCATCATCAGCTGCTGCCCATAGCAGATGCCCAGCACGGGGATGCCTATTTCGAACAGCGCCTTGTCCACCATGGGGGCGTTGGGCTCGAACACGGTGGCGGGGCCGCCGGTGAGGATCAGCGCGTCCGGCGCGAAGGCGCGGATGTCCTCCATGCTCAGGCGATAGGACTTGATCTCACAGTACACGCCGCACTCGCGGACACGCCGCGCCACCAGCAGGTTGTACTGCCCGCCGAAATCCAGAACCAGAACCTTTTTCATGTCAGGCATCCTCCCGGAAACGGATCACGCCGTCCTCGGCGCTGTCGATGATGGCCAGCGACTTGATGGGATACCCCTCCCGGCGCAGGCTGTCGCCGCCGTCCTGAAAGCCCTTCTCCACCGCCACGCCGATGCCGACCAGCGTTGCGCCGGCCTTGTTGACGATGTCGATCAGGCCGCGCATGGCGTAGCCCTTGGCCATAAAGTCGTCGATGATGAGCACCTTGTCATCCTTGGTGATCCAGTCCTGGCTCACCAGCAGCGTGACCTTCTTTTTATAGGTATAAGAAAAGATATCGCTCTGGTACAGGCCGCCCTCGATGTTGTCGCTCTTGGCCTTCTTCGCAAAGACCATGGGAACGCCGTACCGCTGGGCGCAGATGGTGGCCAGAGCGATGCCGCTGGCCTCCGCGGTCAGAACCATAGTGATATCTTTTACGTCAAAATACTTGGCGAACTCGTCCGCCATCGCCCCCATCAGAGCCGTATCGACCCGATGGTTCAAAAATCCGTCCACCTTGATGATGTCGCCGGGCAGGACGCGACCTTCCCGCAGGATGCGCTCTTTGAGCTGCTGCATGACCACCACTTCCTCTCAAAAATATAAAAATATAAATAATAGTATCCCCACTATACCTGATTTCGCGGGGAAAAGCGACAGGGAAAAACAGAGAACTATTTCTCTGTGTTCCCCCGCTTTTTGTCGGTTTTGCCGGGGCGTAAAGCCCCTGTTATTGCTTGGATAAGCTGTCCTTGACGAAGGAGGTGAACCGCTCCGCCGCGGCGGACTGCGGCACATCGCTCAGAAGGCACATGTCCACGCTGCGCGCCGGTATTTCAAAGGCGGTGTGCAGCTTCTTCAGCCGCCCGCTTTCCAGATCCTTCCGGACGAACTCCTCCGTCACGCCGGCCACGCCGAAGCCGATGGCCGCCAGATCCACCAGCAGGCTCCGGGCGCCCAGCTCGATCTCCGGGTTCAGCTTCAGCCCGTTCTGCAGGAAGAACCGCTCCAGATACAGGCGGCTGGACGCCTTGCGCTCCAGCAGGATCAGCGGGAACGCGGCGATCTCCTCCAGCGTATAGGTGTGGTCGAAGTCGCAGGGATAGCCGGCGCCCGCCACGAAAATGGCGTGGGTGTCGAAGCAGGGATACAGCAGCAGGGAGGAGGTGTCCGACGGCGTGCTGGCAAAGGCGATGTCCACCTTGCCGGAGCGCAGCAGCCCCAGCACCTTATGGCTGCGGCCGGAGATGATCTGGATGTGGATGGCCGGATGCTCCTTGTGGAACTCGTCCAGATAGGGCAGCAGGAACTGGCTGGTGACGGTGTCGCTGGCGCCGATGGTCAGCTGCCCCATTTGCAGCTCCCGGGTCTGGCTCAGCTTCTCCTCGCCTGTTTCCAGCAGTCCCATGGCGCTGCGCACATATTCATACAGCATCTGCCCCTCGGCGGTCAGGGATACGCCCCGGCTGTTCCGGGCGAACAGACGCGTCTGAAGATCGCGCTCCAGCTGCTTGATGGACTGGCTCACGGCGGACTGGGAGATATACAGCGCCTGCGCCGCGGCGGTGATGTTGCCCACCTCCGCCACCTCCTTGAACACACGGTACAGCTCCAGCTTAACGGACATAGTATGCGCCTCCTATTAGCTCCGGCAATATGTGCGCCGGTCAATATCTGGTGTGATTATATCAGAAAATCCGGCGAATGCAAGGGGAAAATACGGATTCCTGTGGCTTTTTCCCTTGCATACGCCGCCGCAGTGTGGTAGAATCGGACTGTTGAGAAAAGGAGAGTGCCTATGAACCGACTGAAAGATCTCTGGGGCGGACAGGACGCCATCAATCGCGTGGCCTTCATCGCTGCCATCGCCGCCTTTGCCTGGTGCATCGTGCAGGGACACGGAATGTACGGCGTGGTGTTCGCCGTGGTCATCCTGTTTTTGATCATCAGCCGCCAGAACCAGCGGGAGAAGCGCTTCAGCCGTCTGTACGGTACGATGTATTTCCCCATGCCCGACGGCGAGCTGGTGCCCCGCTCCTTCGAGCAGGTGAAAAACGAATATGTCCACGGCGCCCAGAGCAACTATGCCGACCGCAAGGTGGAGCTGCGCTTCCCGTGGTGGTATCTCAACAGCGCCGGGGACATCGATACCGGCTTCGGCCTGACCGTCCGCATCGGGGACAAGCAGGAGCTGGCGGACGAGGCACGGCTCATGCGCCGGGGCGACAACGTCCGCGTGGTGGGCACGCTGGTGGCCGAGAGCCGCCAGTACTTCTACATCGGCAAGCTGGAGGAGCTGCAGCGCATCTCCGAAAAGGAGCTGTACCCGCTGAAGGAAAAATAAAAGCCCGGCTCCGTGCGCCCGGAACAGGCGCGCGGGACTGAGATAAAGAAAAGGAGAACACTATTATGAGCTTTATGATCGAAACATCCGCCCGCCACATCCACCTGACCCAGGAGACGGTGGAGAAGCTGTTCGGCGAGGGCTATCAGCTGACCATCCGCAAGCCCCTGTCCTATCCCGGCCAGTACGCCTGCAACGAGCGCCTGACCATCGTCGGCCCCAAGAAGGAGATGGCCAACGTGTCCATCCTCGGCCCCACCCGTAAGGCCGACCAGGTGGAGGTCTCCGCTACCGACGCCCGCACGCTGGGCATCGACGCGCCCATCCGCGAGAGCGGCGACGTGAAGGGCAGCGGCGCATGTAAGCTCATCGGGCCGAAGGGCGAGGTGGAGCTGTCCGAGGGCGTTATCATCGCCAAGCGCCACCTGCATGTGCTGGAGAACGAGGCCAACGAGATGGGCATCAAGAATGGCGATATCATCAAGGTGGCCTGCGGCGGCGAAGGCCGTAAGCTGATCTTCGACGACGTGGTCGTCCGCGTCAACAAGGACGGCGCCACCACCATGCACATCGACACTGATGAGTCTCAGGCCGCCAACAACCCCACCGTGGGCGAGCTGGTTCGCTGACAAGAGCATAAAAGCGTAGAAAATGACCACCTGAAAGGGTGGTCATTTTTCGTAGGGGACGGCGTTTTCGATGTCCCGTCAGCGCGGCAGCGCCGCGCTGTCATTGCGAGGAGCGTAGCGACGCGGCAATCCGTTCCCCTTCCACAAATCCCTCCGTCAAAATCACAACAATTCCCCGCCAAATTTTGTGCACCTATCCAAAATGTGAAAATTTCGCCGGAAACGGTTGCGAAAGCTGGGGTTCTTTGACAGGCTGGCGCGGCGCCCCGCAAGGGGCGCCGCGTTGTTTTTTTGGGGGGTATGCACCTGTAGGGCGGGACCCATGTGTCCCGCCGCCGGGTACGCATTTTTCGGCGGGGCACGCGGGCCCCGCCCTACGGGACGGTATGTTGAACCGCGTGTCGGGGACGGCGTCCCCTACGATTTTTGCGCGGGAGAACGGGGATGCCTACGCGTCAGGGTAGGCGGACAGGGCGGCCTGACAGTGGCGGGCGAAATCCCGGCGGACGGCGTCGGGGGAGACGATCTCCGCCTGCGCGCCGAACTGGAACAGCCAGCCGTAGAAGGTGGGACCCACCTCCACCGGCGCGGTGACGGCAATACGCTCCCCGTCGGGGTGGATGTGGCCGTCCGCGCCGAAGCGATCCATTACCACGTTGATCAGCGCCCGGTCGAACCGCAGGCGCACCGTCTCCGTGCGGCCGTTGTACATGTCGAAAATGCGCCGGACGTACTTGCCCAGATCGAAGTCCGCCGGCAGGGGGTCGCGCGGCCTGTCGGAGACGGTCAGCTGCTCCATGCGATCCACCCGGTAGTGGCGGTAGTCCTGAATGGCGGGGTCGTAGGCCACCAGATAGTAGTGCCTGTCCACGCACAGCGCCACCGGATTCGTCTCATACAGGGCACCCTCCCGCCGGTAGGATTTGCCGCCGGAGGCCGTCCAGTCGAAGTAGCGGAACGTGACCTTCCGGTCGTCGTTGATGGCGGTGTGCAGCCCGTCCACGGCGTAGTACAGCCGCTCGTTGTGGGTGCGCACCCGATCCATTACATATACCTGCCGCCGCAGCTGCCGGGCGTTGGGGCGGCTGGTGAGCTTTTCCAGCTTGGCGATCAGCTCCATGGACTTGCCCTGGGTCAGGAAGGGAGACGCCTGCACCACGTCGATGAGCAGCTTCAGCTCCGGCAGCTGGAATTCCCGGTCGCCCAGAAAATAGCCGTAGCTCTTGCCGCGGACGGACTGGACGTCCATGCCGTACAGACGCAGCAGCTCCAAATCGTCGTACAGGCTCTTGCGCTCGGCGGAGATGCCGCAGCGCTCCAGATACGCGATCATGTCCTGCAGGGTCCTGGGGTGGCGCTCGTCCGTCTCCTCCTGCAAATACTGCGCCAGATACAGCAGCTTCAGCTTTTTGTTGGCCATGGGAAGCCCTCCCTTCATGTGATACTTGTACATCATTGTAGCAGATACGGCGGCGAAAGAAAACCACTTTTTGCCTGCGTGCGGCTTTACATCACAGGCCTTTTAGGATATAATAAGGTGCTATATTGTCAAGTGAGAGAGGAAGTGCGGCGTTGCAAGTGAATCAGATCCGGGCGGGCGCCGCGCTGAGCTATGTGTCCATGGCGCTGAGCACCATCATCTCGCTGGTATACACGCCCATCATGCTCCAGCAGCTGGGCGACAGCGAGTTCGGCGTGTATCAGGCGGTGCTGCCCATCATATCCTATCTGAACCTGCTGAGCTTCGGCCTTGGCAGCGCCTACGTGCGGTATTACTCCCGGTTCCGGGCGGCGGGCGACAGGGAGGGCTGCGCCAAGCTCAACGGCATGTTCCTGATAACGTATCTGATCCTGGGCGCGGCGGTGCTGGCTATCGGCTTCGGCCTGTCCTACTGCGATGTGGTGTTCGGCAAGAAGCTGACGGCGGAGGAGATCAGCCTGGCGCAGCGGCTGCTGCGTATCCTGACGGTGAACGCCGCGCTGACGTTCCCCATCAGCGTGTTCGAGAGCCATGTGACCATCAACGAGCGGTATCTGTTCCAGAAGATCGTGGCCATGGGCAAGCAGGTGCTGAACCCGCTGATCATGATCCCCCTGCTGCTGATGGGCTATCGCTCCGTGACGCTGACCGTCGTCTCGTTGATCTTTACCGTCCTCAGCGGCGTTATCAATATTTCCTACTGCCTGACACGGCTGAAGATGCCCTTTGCGTTCCACCGGTACGACTTCGCTCTGCTGCGGGAGATGTTCGGCTTCACGGTGTATGTGTTCATCGGCATCGTGGTGGACAACGTCAACTGGTCCATCGACCGGACGCTGCTGACGTGGTTCCACGGCTCCGCCGCCGTGACGGTCTATGTGATCGCCTCCCAGCTGAACAACTACTTCCTGCTGTTCGGCAACGCCATCTCCAACGTGATGACGCCCCGCGTCCACCGGCTGGTGGCGGAGAACGCCCCCATGCGGACGCTGGACGCCCTGTTCACCAAGGTGGGGCGGATACAGTTCATCCTGCTGGGCGGCATATTCCTGGGCTTTGTGGCCATCGGCCAGTCCTTCGTGGTGCTGTGGGGCGGCGGCGAGCAGTTCCGCATCGACTACTGGACGGCGCTGCTGCTGTTCTTTGCCTGCCTGTGGACGAATATCCAGACAGTGGGCATCGAGATCCAGCGCGCCAAGAACATGCACAAGTACCGCTCGCTGGTCTATCTGGGGGTGCTGGTGGGCAACATCATTATTTCCATCCCGCTGTGCATGAAGTGGGAGGGCTTCGGCGCGGCCATCGGCACGGCCGTCGCCACGCTGGTGGGCAACGTGTTCCTGATGAACCGGTACTATTACAAGCACATCGGGCTGAACATCCCCGCCTTCTGGCGGCACATTTTCCACCTGCTGCCGGCTATGCTGCCGCCGGCGGTGACGGCGGTGCTGCTGGCGGTGTTCGTCCATCCGGTCAGCTATTGGCAGCTGATCCCGCCGGGGCTGCTGTTCGTGGCGGTGTATGCCGCCAGCATGTGGCTGTTCGGCATGAACCGCTATGAGCGGGGGCTGATCGCCGCTCCGCTGCGGCGGATACTGCATCGTTGAAAAAGGAGGAATTCTTATGGGCAGAAAGCTTGCTACATTTTTCCGACAGCTGAAGCATCTGAGCTTTGCGCGGATGAAGCTGCACATCAACGCCGTCCACGAGGAGAGCGGCAAGAACCGACTGGTCATCTTCTGCGACATGGTGTGGTGCGAGGTGCGCTACGGCATCGGCTATCTGGACTACCACGTGTTCGGCTTTGCCGACCGGCACGGCGCGGTGCGCAAGACCTATATGACCGCTGTGCAGAACCAGGCGCTGACCCGTCAGATGAACGACCCGGCGTATTTCTATCAGCTCAACGACAAGATCGAGTTCGACACCATCTTCTCCGACCTGCTGAAGCGCCGGTTCCTTGACCTGCGCAAGACGGATGCCGCCGGGCTGCGGGAATTCTGTGCCGGGACGGACGCCATCTTCTGCAAGCCCGCGGGACTGTGCGGCGGCGAGGGCATCCAGCGCCTTGTGACGGCGGACATCGACGACTATGACGCCCTGTACGACCGGCTGGTCAAGGGCGGACAGCTGCTGATCGAGGAGCCCATCCGCCAGCACCCGGACATGAACCGCCTGTGCCCCGACTCCGTGAACACGGTGCGTATCGTCACGCTGGTGACGGAACAGGGCGCGCAGATGGTCTATGCGCTGGTGCGCATGGGCATGGGCGGCGTGTGCGTGGACAACGTGTCCTCCGGCGGCATGTACGCCCCGGTGAACGAGCACGGTCAGCTGTACCGTCCGGCCTTCTGCGACAAGACCGGCAAGTATTACCAGCGCCATCCCGTCACAGGCACGGAGATCACCGGCTTCCAGATCCCCCTGTTCGACCAGGCGCTGGAGCTGTGCCGCACGGCGTCCAGGCGGGTGGAGGAGCACCTGAAGTATATCGGCTGGGACGTGGCTATCACCCCGGACGGCCCCGTGCTGGTGGAGGGCAACAACCTGCCCGGCTACGACATGTGCCAGAACGCCGGGCATGTGGACGAGGGCATGCTGCCCCGGTTCGAGAAGCTGCTGGGCAGACCCATCATGTAAGGAGGTATCCCCATGCGCAGAAAAGATAAGGAAAGGGACGCGGCCTTCGCGTGGCAGGTGCTGCGGGACGCCGCCTACTCCGTGCTGGCCATGACCGATGCGGACGGCACGCCCTACTGCGTGCCGGTGAACCATATCGCCGACCCGGAGCACAACGCGGTGTATTTTCACTGTGCCGGCGCCGGGCGGAAGTGGACGATACTGGAGAAGGAGCCGCCGGTGTGCCTGACCGCCGTCTCCCGGGCGGAGCTGGTGCCCGGTGAGCTGACCACCGCCTACGATTCCGCCGTTGTTCACGGGCAGGCGACGGTGGTGCGGGACAGCGCCGAGAAGCTGTACGCGCTGAAGCTGCTGGTGCAGGCGCTGGATCCCGTCAGCATGGAAAGAGCCGTCATGTGCGCCGACAAGACCATGGAGCGCACCATGATCGTGAAGATCACGCCCCGGGAAGTGACCGGCAAGCAGTCCCACGGAGATTAAGAAAAAAAGCAAACCCTGTTGGGGTTTGCTTTTTTGCTTATTTCACGTCCGGCAGGATACCCAGCAGCACCAGCGGCTCCGTGCCGGTGTTGTCGATGCCGTGGGTGTGCCCCTCCGGGCAGTAGTGGGTCATCCCGGCGGTCAGGGGCACGTCCGTGCCGTCGTCGTGGCACACGCCGCTGCCGGACAGCACGTGGATGATCTCGCAGTTGCCGGTGTGGGTGTGCAGGCCGATGGACGAGCCGGCCAGCAGCGTCAGCGTCAGGATGCGTCCCATGCCGTCGCTGACGGCGGTGCGCACCTGCGCTTCGCCCTCGCCGCCCTTGAAGTGGGGGACGACGGCGGGGGAGAGGGAATGGAAATCAAGAATCATAGGCCACCTCCGGTGATTTTCTCATGTGCTCCTGAATGGCTGTGCCGGTGGGTGTTACGGCCAGACCGCCCAGCGCCGTCTCGCGGAATTCCACGGGCATGCGCCGCCCCACCTCGCCCATGGCGTCGATGACCTCGTCCACGGGTATGCGGCTGGTGATGCCCGCCATGGCCATGTCCGCCACGCTGACGGCGTTCACCGCGCCGATGACGTTCCGCTTGACGCAGGGTACCTCCACCAGTCCGGCTACGGGGTCGCAGATGAGCCCCATCAGGTTTTTCAGCGCCATGGCCACCGCGTGACCGATCTGCTCGCCGGTGCCGCCCCGCAGCGCCACCAGCGCGCCCGCCGCCATAGCCGACGCCGTGCCGATCTCCGCCTGACAGCCGCCGGACGCGCCCGCGATGCAGGCACGGTAGGCGATCACCGCGCCGATGCCGCTGGCTACGTACAGCGCCTCCAGCAGCTGGTGCTGGCTCAGCTCCTCGTACTTGCACAGGGGCAGCAGCACCGCCGGCAGCACGCCGCAGGCGCCCGCCGTGGGCGCCGCCACGATGCGGCACATGCAGGCGTTGGACTCCGCCATGCTCAGCGCCTCGGCGATGACCTCGCTGATATAGCCGCCGGACATGGCCTCGCCCCGCAGACAGTACTGCCGCATTTTCATGCCGTCGCCGCCCACCAGACCGCTGACGCTGCGCCGCTGCCCGGTGTAGCTGTCCGCCGCGTCGGACATGGCCTGCCATGTGATGAGCATTTTGGCCATGGACTGGTTGCGCGTCACCTGGCGCTCGTCCATATCCGTCTCCAGCACGATCTCCCAGAAGGGCTTGCCCTCCTGCTCCATGCGGTCAAATATTTCCTTCATCGAATCCAGAGCCATCGTCATCCTCCTCCTTGTCGTAGTAGGTCATGGACAGCACGCCCGGCAGCTCCGACAAAAACGCCACCTGACTGGGCTTGAGATGCTGATCCACCTCGATGACCATCAGCGCATCACCGCCCCGCTTGTGGCGGTACAGGCTCATGTTGGCCACGTTGATGCGCAGCTGGCTGAGTATGCTGGTGACGGCGGCCACCGTGCCGCTGGCGTCCTCGTTGCGGATCACCAGCGTGTTGAACATGCCGTTGAAATTCACGTCGATGCCGTCCAGCTTGTTGACCATGATGCGCCCGCCGCCGATGGACGAGGCCTGCATGGTCAGCGTTTTGCCGTCGGCGCTCTCCGCATCGATAACGGCGGTGTTGGGGTGGGCGTCCCGCAGCTTGATCTCGTCAATGGTGTAGGTAAGCCCGGCCTTTTTCGCCTCCTCAAAGGCGTTGGGCAGACGGGGATCGTCGGGCTTCATGCCCAGCAGACCGCCCACCAGCGCCCGGTCGGTACCGTGGCCGGAGCCTGTCTCGGCGAAGGAACCGTACAGGTGGATGGCGGCCTTTACCGGCGGCGCGCCCAGCAGCGTCCGCGCCATGGCGCCGATCCGCGCGGCACCGGCGGTGTGGGAGCTGGAGGGACCGATCATCACGGGCCCCAGTATGTCAAAGATGTCCAGCATGGCAGGAACTCCTTTCAGAGTGTCGTTGCGGCTATTGTACCACATAACGCGGCGGGGAACAATGGTTTTGTGGGTGGTTGTCGGCACGTCAGATTGACAAAAACCGACAAACGGCTTATAATACATCTCAAGGACGCTGCAATGAACGGCAGGCGGTTAGTCACAGCCCCGAGAGGGGGTGACATACATGTTTTGGACGCTTACATTCCATATCGCAGGCTATTCAGTCTCGATCAGAATACAGAAGCTGAAAAGACGAAACCGCCACTCTGCCAAGTGACGGTTTCTAATTCTTAGATTCCCAATCTTGCACGGGGCTGACCGCTTGTCGCAGCGTCCCCTTCTGTTTATTATTATACCCATTCCGGCGGGTTTGTCAAGGGGGCGGACGACCAAAGCCTCCCTCTGCGAGGGAGGTGGCAGCGCGAAGCGCTGACGGAGGGAGAGACGTCACGTGTTTTTTCTCTCCCCCAGTCGGCTGCGCCGACAGCCCCCTCACAGAGGGGCCTTGCAGCGCGGCGCTGACGCGCTGACGGGACGTCGAGGACGCCGTCCCCTACGCTCGGTTTACCGCACCTGTCTGTAGGGCGGGACCCATGTGTCCCGCCGCAGAACACCGCATTTGTCTCGGCGGGGCACACGGGCCCCGCCCTACAAGGCGGCAGCACAGATTCTCGGCGCAAAAAAAGAAAGCCCTTGCGGGCTTTCTTTTTTTGCATTTAGAGTGAAGCTCTAATTAGAACTCCTTCTTCTTGCCGATGACCACAGCGGAACCAGCAACGGAGGTCAGAGCCATGCCAACGTACATAGCGATACCAGCGTCGAAGGTCTTGGGGGAAGTGGTGGTGTTGGTGGAACCAGCGGGAGTAGCGGTGGCAGTGCCGGTCAGAACGTACATGGTGACACCATCGATGCTGATAGTCTCCACGGAACCGGTGTAGGTCTTGTCAACAGTCTTGACAACGTTGAAGGACTTACCGCAGGTCTCGCACTTGACCGTGTTCACAACGCCCTTGGTGTCGGTGGTGAAATAGCCGGAAGTCTTCTTCAGAGCCTTGGTGAAGTCGTGAGGAACAGTCTTAGTCTCGCCAGCAGCATTGTAGGTAACGAACTTGCCGTTCAGGACAGCCAGATCGGTGCCATTGGCGGGATAGTTCTTGCCCTCGATGGTGTAGGAATCTTCAGTGACATCGCCGCACTTCTGATCGGCAGCATCCTTAGCCTCGACATAAGCGGTAGCGACCTTGTCGGTACCCTTGGACAGGTCAGTCTTGGTCAGGAACACCACGGTGCTGCCCTTCACCAGCTTGTACTCAGCGATAGCAGCGTCGCAAGCATAGAAGGGGGTTGCCACACTATTAACAGTAATGACGTACTTGTCAGCATAGTAGGTGGTGGTGGTCTTGGAACCGGAAGTCACGACCTCTTTGTCAGTGACGGTCTTGGTGAACTCATCGCCATCGATGGTGATGGTAGAGTTGTCCTTGACATCCAGCAGGGAATAGCCGGTCTTGTCGACCTTAGTTTCGGTCTTGGTCGCCGCAAAAGCGGTGGTGCACAGTGCCAGAGCCATGACCATGGCCAGCACGACGGCAACAATCTTCTTCATGTTTGTTTCCTCCATAAAAATTTTGTTTGTGTCCGGCGCGACCTCCCCGCCCACGCCCACGGGTTACAACGTAATACATCATTATGTTGTAGACCGCAGACTTGAACAGATCGGCTTTGCCTTTCACGGTTGTAAGTATACCACATTCCGCGGATAAATCAAGGCATTCCGCGCGCAGATTTGCAAAAAAACTCGTAAAAAATTATTAAAAAAGGATTAAATTTTCTAATTAGTTGCAAATCAGTGTCAAATGTGACAATTTAGAGAACCTTATACGCCTTTTGAGTTCCGGCGCGCGCTGTGAAAAAAGCACCGGTACACGCGATTTATAAACGATACGACGTACTTTTTGCAATTTACATAGCGTGCAGCCGTGTGTTTGCTGGAATGAAATGGAAATTCTTTGGTGTGCGAAAGCGCCGCGAGCGGACATTTATTCACAATTTGTGTCCGCTTTGAGGACGGCGGCGGGGTGCGTCAAGCGCAGATCGCGTAGGGCGGGACCCGTGTGTCCCGCCGCGAAGTACGCATTGCTCCCGGCGGGGCACGCGGGCCCCGCCCTACAGGGTGCGGCGGTCGCATGGGGCGGACAGGGTTGTTCGCCCCTACGCACCTTGTCATTGCGAGCCAGTCCGCGCCGCGAAGCAAGTGCCCTTGGGGTACAGACTGGCGCGGCAATTCGTCCCACCTGCGGGCAGGCTGCCATACCCGTTTGTAGGCTCATTCGCTTATTCGCTGGGACAGCGCGGTGTCGTTCTCCGGCTCCGTCCAGTCCACCATGGTGGCCACGCAGCGGTTGATGCTCTTGCCCTCGCTGAAAAACTTCCGCTCGTAGTCGGTCATCACGCCCACGGCGCCGTCCGCGTGCAGGTCGCGCGTCACCTCCGACAGCCGGAAGCCGAACTGCGGGATCTCCTCCAGTGACCACTCGAACAGCTTGTCGTTGTCCGTCTTGAAGTGGATGGCGCCGCCTTCGGCCAGCACCTGCCGGTATTTCTTCAGGAAGTTCCCGTGGGTCAGCCGCCGCTTCTTCTGGTTGCTCTTGGGCCACGGGTCGCAGAAGTTGATATACAGCCGGTCGATCTCGCCCTCCGCGAACATGTCCGGCAGCAGCGCCGCGTCGCCGTCCACGAACCACACGTTGTGTACGCCGGCGTCCCGCGCCTTCTCCATGGCCACCACCATGGCGTCGGGTACCTTTTCCACGGCAATGAGCAGCACATCCGGCTCCGCTGCCGCGGTGCCCACCGTGAAGCCGCCCTTGCCGCAGCCCAGCTCCACCCGCAGCTCACGGGCGGCGGGCATCAGCTCCCGCCACCTCCCGCGCATGGCAAACGGGTCTTTAATAAGGTACATACCGCAGGCTTCCATTCTGGGAGCCAGGTTTTTCTTTTTGCGCATCCGCATATTCATGTCCTCGCCATTTCACGATTTTCTCCCATCATACCCCATCTTACGCCGGGATACAAGCACGTTTTTCCTCCGAACCCCGTGCCTGCCGCGTGTCCGCCCGAAAAAGTGCGCAAAATCCGGTGCCTACTTTTGTGAAAACCGCTAAAAAAGAAAAAACCGCATGGGTTGTACTTGATAAATTTCTAACGGACTACTATAATGTGATATGTATGAGGAGGAGTATGTCCGCCTGTGGTCTGCGCGGGCGCGTACACAGCCGCATACAGGGCGGCGCACCGCTTTGCGGCGCTGTGCCGATGGAAAGGAAACGTAAGGAGGAAGTTGATATGACCAACATTCTGCTGGAAAAGAAAGGCTATATCGCCGTGGCGACCATCAACCGTCCCAAGGCGCTGAACGCTCTCAATTCCGAAGTCCTGTCCGATCTGGACGAGCTGGTGGCCACCGTTAAGGCCGACGACGAGATCCGTGCGCTGGTCATCACCGGCAGCGGCGAGAAGGCATTCGTGGCCGGCGCCGACATCGGCGAGATGAGCACCCTGACCAAGGAGGGCGGCACCGCCTTCGGCAAGCACGGCAACGATGTGTTCCGCGCCATCGAGACGCTGCCCATCCCCACCATCGCCGCGGTGAACGGCTACGCCCTGGGCGGCGGCTGTGAGCTGACCCTGGCCTGTGACCTGCGCATCGCCAGCGACCGGGCCAAGTTCGGCCTGCCGGAGGTCACCCTGGGCATCATTCCGGGGGGCGGCGGCACCCAGCGCCTGCCCCGGCTGATCGGGGTGGCGAGGGCAAAAGAACTGATCTTCACCGGCGGCGTGATCGACGCGAAGGAGGCCGACCGCATCGGGCTGGTCAACCGCGTCGTGCCCCACGACGACCTCATGGACACCTGCCGGAGCCTGGCCAAGACCATCGCCCAGAACGCCGGTTACGCCGTCTCCCTGGCCAAGGAAGCGATCAACGCCAGCGGCGATACGGACCTGAAAAACGGCCTGCGCCGGGAGGCCGACCTGCTGGGTCTGGCCTTTGCCACCCACGACAAACAGGAGGGCATGACGGCCTTTTTGGAGCGCCGGAAGCCGGAATTTACGGATTTTTAAGCGCTCGGAAAAAAGATGACAAATTGATAAACCCTTGCGCCCCAAGGGTTTGCGGGTGTTTTACAGGCTGATTTGTAGAAAATCAGCCTGTATTTTTGTGCAATGGTAACGAAATTGTGGCAAACTATTAACAAATTGGTTACAAAACGGAACGAATTGATAACGAATCGGATAAAAAACAGCAACAAACCGAAACAAGATTTTAGGAAATTCTCACAAACCGGCCGCAAAATTCGGCCGGTTTTCCGCCGGGAGGGCGATTTGCCAAGGGGGGCGGGCTTCGTGTATAATGCCCCTAGCAAGCGCCGCCGGGGCGAAACAGAGAGACGTTCCCCGGCCCGACGAGAAGCCAAGAAGGCCGTGCTCGCCTGTCCCTTTCGGGCGTTTGCAGGTGGGACAGCGGAGCAGAGCCTTCCCGACGACAGGAGTTCCACATGAAAAAAATCTTGATCGTGGCGATGCTGTGCATGGCCCTGGTGGCCACCATGGCCCCCGCCGCTGCCGCCGCCGACACCAACTATGCCCAATGCATGGCGGCCATCCAGGAGCAGAAGACCATCCAGGCCCAGGCCCACAAGACCGCCACCACCCTGCGGAAGAAGGGCTATAAAGACAGCAGCGCCTATGTCCAGGCCGCCAAGAGCACCTGGAACGAGGCCCAGGCCGCCATCCAGGGCTACCAGAAGCTGGCCAAATACACCGACGAAGACATCCGCATCCTGACCACCACCGTCTTCCACGAGGCCGGCCACACCACCGAGCAGCTGGACCGCTGCATCGCCGCCTTCGTCAAGGTGGGCAGGGAACTGAATGTGTTACAAT
>OLFZ01001624.1_pt1 | contig 18287 bp, 18 predicted proteins | sample 1604861 | NCBI WGS metagenome assembly OLFZ01 (sample SAMEA3888895, study PRJEB22519) | human gut metagenome | biome: human gut; feature: human-associated habitat; material: faeces | place: Denmark | collected 2011 | reverse complement strand
CCAACGACCCCGAGATTACAAATCACGTGCTCTGGCCAACTGAGCTAAAGAGGCAAATCCTTGCAGCCATTTTAAGGCTTAAAAAGGAAGCTGTTGTAAAACGGCTGCAAAGATACGACTATTTTTTGGAACCACCAAAACTTTTCGTTATTTTTTTAGTGATTGCGCATTTTTTCTTTAAATTTGGTCAACTGAACCTTCATTGCATCCACTGTCAGATCTATTCCTTCCTCAAAAGTGTCGCATACTTTTTCGACAAAGAGTTTAGATCCAGGCACTGCGACCTCCAGCTGAACTTCCTTATTCATTGCTGTGGCTGGTTTCACGACCTTTAATTGCACCTCTACTTTCTGTATATCTTCATAAGTTTTCTCTAACTTGGCGACTTTCTTTTCGATAAACGCCTGTAACTTCTCGGTAGCATCGAAATGAATCGACTGAATCTTAATTTCCATAGTGACCTCCATTTTTTAAAAGGTTATGCCCTGGGGTGGGCTTCTGTATAAACTCGCTTCAACTGCTCAAAGGTCGTATGCGTATAAATCTCCGTTGTGGAGAGCCGCGAATGACCAAGCAATTGCTTTAAACTCTCAATATCTGCCCCATGGTTTAGCATAGCTGTTGCAAACGTATGTCTTAACACATGTGGGCTTTTCTTTTTCAACGAGCAGAACCTTGCAAGGTTTTCCTTTACGATGCGCTGCACCAAATCAGGTTTAATGCGCAAACCTGTTTCCGATACCAACAGTGCCGCCGTCTTACGACTTACAGTCCTGTTTCTCTCTTCCACATAGTTTTCTATCATAGATTTCAACTCGTTGCCAAAGGGAATAACGCGCTGCTTATCGCCTTTTCCTGTCACCTTTATGAATTGCCCCGTCAAGTTCACCGCCTCATCATCCATGCCTACAAGTTCCGCTAAGCGAACCCCTGTCTCGTAGAACATCATGATTATCAAACGGTCCCGAAGCCCCTTAAAGTCATCTCCCCAAGCCTGCTTATCGAGCAAGTCATTAATCTCATTCTCTTTCAAGAACTGCGGGAGAGGCCTGCTGCGTTTAGGGCTTCGAATGGCATGAGCAGGATCTGAGGAGATAAATTCCCTTGCCAGAGCAAACTTAAAAAAGCCTTTCACCGCACTAAGACGGCGAGCCACTGAACTGGGGGAATTTCCTTTATCTACCATGCTTTCCATCCAGTCTCGGATAATGTCGGTATCTATGGTCTCCCACGTCAATCCTTCATCTTTATCCAAGAAGTATGCCTCAAATGCATACAGGTCTTCAGCATAACTTATTACCGTCCTCGGAGACCTATTAAGCTCCTGCGACAGGTAATCAAGGAATTCTTTGACAGTCATTTTACGTTACTCATTACCTTTATCGGCAACGAAAATACGAAAATTAATTTGAACTACCAAATTTTTTGAGGTTTTTTTACTATTATTCCTCGTTTGCGCGCAACTGCTGTACGTAGATGGCGTGTTCCATCTTGAGACGCTTCAAAACAGAAGGCTTGTCATACTGCTGACGAGCGCGGAGCTCCTTAACAATGCCTGTCTTTTCGAACTTTCTCTTAAACTTCTTGAGAGCTCTCTCGATGTTCTCACCGTCTTTAACTGGTACAATAATCATTTTGTTTTGCTTTTAATTTATTATGTTAAACTTATGTTGTTTCTTTGCTAAAAGGGCATAGTGCCACAATTTGCGGGTGCAAAATTACGCTTTATTTATCAAACTACCAAGATTTTACACGTTTTTTTGTTCTAAATTGTTCATTTTAGTGGCTTTGTGGCTTCCTTAAGCCAGTTTTTATCATCTTCTTCGAGCCAAGGTGACAGTTTTTCAAACACCATTCTATGATAATCATTAAGCCACATCTTCTCTTCGGGCGTCATCAACTCCATTTCTATAGGAGCAGTGTCTATAGGGCAAAGAGTAAGAGGCTCCATCTGTAGGAATTTTCCAAAATCTGTCTGCACGTAATTTGTAACAAGCAGAGTGTTCTCTATACGAACGCCAAACTCTCCTGCCAGATAGATGCCAGGTTCATCAGTAATGGTCATTCCTGCTCTCAAAGGTGTAGGCTTCCATTCCATACGTATCTGATGAGGACCTTCATGCACGCTCAAGTAAGAACCTACACCATGACCGGTTCCATGCAAATAGTTAAGGCCTTCACGCCAAAGGCATCTGCGCCCCACTGCATCAAGCTGTGTACCCGAGGCACCATCAGGGAACTTAACAAGTTCTATCTGTATATGAGCTTTGAGAACGAGTGTATAGATGCGTTTCATCTTCTCGCTCACAGGTCCAAGAGCTATCGTTCGGGTTATATCTGTGGTTCCGTCTTGATATTGTGCACCAGAATCGATAAGAATCATCCCTTCAGGACGAAGCTGAGCATCAGTCTGCGGTGTGGCTTCATAATGAACGATGGCACCATGTTCCTGATAACCGGCAATGGTATCGAAGGAAATATCACGAAAAAGAGGTTGTTCCGAACGAAGGGATGTCAACTTGCGATCAACAGACATTTCTGTTTGTCCACCCATCTCTACCGCCGGCTTCAACCAACGCAGGAACTTCACCATTGCTATTCCATCCCGCAACATAGCCCGCCGGAATCCCTTCACCTCGGTTTCGTTCTTTACAGCCTTCATAACAGGAATAGGCGAAGCCGAAGACACAATCTCCTGACATTTCACAGCCTTCCACAGCCGATAGCTTGTTTCGTCACCATCAAGCAAGATATTATATTCCGAGTAAGTCCTCAGTTCATCTTCCACCTTATTATATTTATATAGGGAGACACCATTCTCGGCAAGATAAGCCGTCACCTGCGGTGTAAGTTTTCGCTCGTCCACAAAAAGAGAAACCTTATTGGAAGAGATCAGCAAATAACTCACAAAGACCGGCACACAATGAACATCCGTACCACGAAGGTTGAGTGTCCAGGCTATATCATCGAGAGCCGACACGAGCATACCATCTGCATGCAGCACACGAAGAGCCTTACGAATACGCGAGAGCTTAGACTGCAAAGTCTCACCTGCATATTCCAAAGGTTGAATCTCAACAGGAAAATCAGGAATAGACGGACGATCTTTCCAGATAATGTCTAACGGATCAAAATTGGTACGCACAGTGATACCTCCCTTCTGGCGAAGTTCGGCAACCAGCGCCTGCGTCTCATGATAGGAGTTAACCATTCCATCGAGTCCCACCTCAGGAGAATCAACCTCAGCCAACTGCTCTCCCAACCACTGAGCTATAGTAGGCGTACCTTCCACCCGCTGTTTCATCAGTTGATATTCAGTGCCTTTCAACTGCTGTTCTGCAGCTAAGAAATAGCGCGAATCCGTCCACAACGCAGCCTTCGTAAGAGTAACTACAGCAATACCAGCCGAACCATTAAAGCCCGATATCCACTCACGGCCCTGCCAATGAGGAGCCACATATTCACTCTGATGCGCATCAGTGCTGGGAAAGATAAATGCCGCCAATTTTTCACGCTTCATCACTTCCCTCAGACTATCTAATCTTTGTTTTATCACATCTACCATATCCTTAATTGCTAAATAGAGATTACAAAGATAAACATTTTAAGAATTAATCACAAATTTAAGCGAAAAATATTGCACGATTTACATTACTTTTTAGTAATTTTGCGGTCGAAAAAGAAAAAAGCACTCAGAAGGAGCGCTGAAGGTTCAGTCAAAACTTTTCAACAGAAATTATAAACAATTTAAAATATATTGTAGTTATGGAATTTTTAAGTAATGACAAGCTTTTGATCGTCGGTGCCGGCGGTATGATTGGTTCTAACATGGTACAGAGCGCTTTGATGCTCGGTCTCACTCCCAACATTTGTCTTTATGACATCTATGAGCCAGGTGTTCATGGTGTTTTCGACGAAATCCAGCAGTGCGCATTCCCAGGCGTTAACGTAACTTATACAGTAAATCCTGAGGAGGCTTTCACTGGTGCCAAATATATCATTTCTTCTGGTGGTGCTCCTCGTAAGGAAGGTATGACCCGTGAGGACCTTTTGAAGGGCAACTGCAAGATCGCTGCTGAATTCGGTGACAACATCAAGAAGTTCTGCCCAGACGTAGAGCACGTTGTTGTTATCTTCAACCCTGCTGACGTAACAGCCCTCACTGCACTTATCCACTCTGGTTTGAAACCAAACCAGCTCACATCTCTCGCAGCCCTCGACTCTACTCGTTTGCAGCAGGCTTTGGCTCTCGAGTTCGGTGTACAGCAGGATAAGGTTACTGGCGCTCACACTTATGGTGGTCACGGCGAGCAGATGGCTGTATTTGCTTCTCAGGTTAAGGTTGACGGCAAGCCATTGGCAGAGATGGGTCTTTCTGACGAGCGTTGGGAGGAGATCAAGCACCACACAGTACAGGGTGGTTCTAACATCATCAAGCTCCGTGGCCGTTCTTCATTCCAAAGCCCTGCCTACAATGCTGTCAAGATGATCGAGGCTGCTATGGGTGGTGAGAAGTTCACTTTGCCAGCAGGTTGCTATGTAAATCACGACAAGCTCGGCTTCAAGAACGTAATGATGGCAATGCCTACTACTATCGACAAGACTGGTGTTCATTTCACAGAGCCTACAGGTACTGCGGAGGAGATTGCTGCCTTGAACAAGTCTTACGAGCACCTCTGCAAGATGCGCGACGAGATCGTTGAGTTGGGCATCGTTCCTGCAGTAGATGAGTGGAAAGAGATGAATCCAAACTTGTAATTCTTCTCTCGTAGAAAGATTATAAGATAAAATAAAGGCTGAATTGTGAGAGTCTAATTCTTGCAATTCAGCCTTTTCATTTTATCTACCTTTAGCCACGATGTACTTCTTCCGCCACCATATCATGTTTTACATTATCAGCATAATATTTCGGAAGAGGCTTGCTCATCGCATAAAGATATTCTGGTTCAAAACCGATTTCATTATTCCAATCGATCGTAAATGGGTCAAGGGTAAAATGACGAAAATACTCTTTATCTGCCAACATTTTAAGCATACCCCTACCCGATGTAACAAGTTCGCTAAAATCAAGCAATCTTGTCTCACCATTGCTAAACTCAGCAACTATACTATAATCGCCGACATAGCTTGCACTCTTTATCGTCAAAATATCATCCATGTTATTCCAAAGGTTTAATTTTATTAGGAGACTTGAACTCTCGTAAGAGTTCCCAATTCTCCATCAACTCTCGTTTGTGCAAGTCCAACCACTCATACACAAGGGTCAAGGCTCTTCTGGGAATCGAACCTTTGACGATACCTTCCTCTATGGTAACAATTGCTTTGTAATCATTGTACCACACATGGAAATGTGGCGGATTATGCTCACTCACATACATATAAATAACTATCCCATAAAAATGACTTATCTCTGGCATATTTTTGTATTTTAATTTTGATAAGGCAAAGATACGTTTTCATTTCCTATTTTCCAAGAGTTTTGCAAAATATTTCTTCAAAATATATCTTCTATAATATCAGAGCATATACGTGCGGATTTTCTAACTGTCACTGTCACCACTTATAAGCAATAAAGTTACATCTTTCCGTAAAAATGATAATCACATTTTGGCATTATTTTTGTAACTTTGCAACCGAAATGGAAAAGATTTCTTTCCTGACAGATAATAGCATATATATAATAAGGTATAGAAAAAATGAAAAAGATAGAAAACAAGACTTTTGGAGGCGAACGACCTCTATTCGGCGCACACGACATCTGCATGGAGGGAATCACCATAACAGATGGTGAATCGGGTATCAAGTGTTGCAGCAATATAGAATGCCACAACTCCAAGTTCTATGGCAAATATCCATGGTGGCATGTAGACGGATCACTTATCACCAACTGCTATTTTGCACCCGAGAGCCGTTCGGCAATATGGTATTCCGACAATATGGTAATGAAAGACTGTACCATTGACGGCCCCAAGTTCTTTCGCAAAATGAGGAATCTCGAGTTAGAGAACGTATCCATCAATGATGCCGACGAGACTTTCTGGAAGGTAGACGGTCTAAAACTGAAAAACGTTAAGTTGCACGATGGCACCTACCCTTTCATGTTCTCTAATAACATCTTTGTAGACGGCTTGGAAAGCGACTCCAAATATGTATTCCAATACTGCCACAACGTAGAGGTACGCCATGCACATATCACAACCAAGGACAGTTTCTGGGAATGTGAGAATGTGACAGTTTATGACTCTGAGCTCAATGGAGAATACCTCGCCTGGCACAGCAAGAACATCAAGTTGGTGCGTTGTCACATCAGTGGAGAACAACCTCTCTGCTACATGGACCATGTGACATTGGAGGATTGCACCTTCGACCCAGAATGCGACCGTGCTTTTGAGGACTGCTCAAACATCAATGCACACATTAAAGGGGCTATTACCAATATCAAGAACCCCATCTCGGGCAGAATAGAAGCAGACGGTATAGGAAGCATCACCTATACAGAGTTCGCCAAAGCACCAAAAGGAGCATGCGAAATCATCGACAAATCGAAATAGAAGGGTCTTCCCCAAAAAGGACTTTACAGGGGCTAAATATTTTCGAGGTAGGCTCAACCAAATGGTACCCTCAATAATTTTGACCCCACCAAAATTTAGAGACCTAAATAAAATTGAGGTATCTAAAAAATAAACAGCCCTAACTTTTAGTTAGGTGTGCTCATTAATATTCTATATTTAGCCCGGGTTCATAAAATGAACCCGGGCTAAACAAAGAAATAAAAACAAAAGGAATTATGAAATACAATTTTGATGAAATTATAGACCGCCGTGGCACCAACTCCTACAAATGGGACTTGGTGAAAGAAGAAGGCGTAATACCCATGTGGGTGGCGGACATGGATTTCCAGACAGCCCCTTGCGTCATCGAAGCCCTGCAGAAGCGTGTGGTTCACGGCATCTTCGGTTACACCCTTGTTCCCGACTCTTACTACGAGGCCATCATCAGCTGGTTCTCGCGTCGCCACCAGTGGAACATACAGAAAGACTGGATTCTCTACACATCAGGCGTAGTGCCAGCCATCTCTTGCTGTCTGAAAGCAATCTGTATGCCAGGCGAGAAAGTGCTGGTACAAACCCCAGTGTACAACTGCTTCTTCTCTTGCATCAGAAACAGCGGTTGCGAAGTGATAGAAAATGAGTTGAAACGTGTCGGCAACTGCACCTACGAAATCGACTTCGAAGACTTCGAACGCAAGTGCGCCGACGAGAAGACGACAGCCTTCCTGCTCTGCAACCCTCACAATCCGGCAGGACGTGTATGGAAGAAAGAGGAACTGGAACGCATGAGCAACATCTGCCAAAAGCATGGTGTAAAGGTAATCGCCGACGAAATACACTGCGAGCTTATCATGCCTGGCTATCAGTACACACCCTTTGCCAGCATCAACGAGGCTTGCCGCGACAACTGCGTGGTATTGAATTCTCCATCAAAGTGCTTCAATATCGCCGGCCTGCAGATTGCCAACATTATTTGTCCTGATGCATCATTGCGCCGCCGCATCGACCGAGCCATCAACATCAACGAGGTTTGCGATGTCAATCCATTTGGCGTGATTGCCCTCCAGGCAGCCTATAACGAGGGAGAGGAATGGCTCGACGAACTCAATCAATACCTTTACGAAAATTACCAGGCAGTGAAAGAGTTCTTCAATACAGAGTTGCCACAGGTTCGCGTTACCCGACTGGAGGGAACCTACCTTGTATGGCTCGACATACTGCCATTCGAGCTGTCAAGCGACGAAGCTTACGAGAAACTAATGAACGACGGTAAGGTATTCGTCAACAGCGGAACGATGTATGGCAGAAAGGCAGGACAAGGTTACTTGCGCCTCAATATAGCGTGTCCACGTCAGACCTTAATGCAGGGACTGATTCGCATCGCACGTGTTCTGAGTCAGTATATGGACGAAGAAGACTTGAGCGGTTGCCCAGCATAATGTTAGAAACAGAAACATATATAAACAGAAAGTTCTTTCAAAATCAAATCAATATGGAAAATGATGTTTTAAAAGCTATAAAAGAGAGAAGAAGTATTCGCCGGTTCAAGGCAGACCAGATAACCGACGAGGAGTTGAAGACAGTATTGGAGGCTGGCACTTGGGCCGCAACAGGACATGGCACCCAGAAGCCATTTATCGTTGCCGTACAGAACACGGAAACATGCGCCCAACTGCGCAGGATGAACGCTGAGGTGATGGGAGTGGAGAGCGATCCCTACTATGGCGCACCTACCATTGTCATCGTTCTGGCACCCTGCGACGAGGTGAACAGCGTGAAAGACGGAAGCCTCATCCTTGGCAACATGATGCTTGCCGCCCATTCCATCGGGCTTGCCTCATGCTGGATAAACCGTGAGGACGCGATGTTTGCCAGCGAGGAAGGCAAGCAGTTGATGAAGGAATGGAACCTGCCCGAGGGACTGATGGGCATCGGTGCATTGGCCCTCGGCTATGCTTCCGCTCACCCTCACACCGTAAAGCCTCGCAAGGAAGATTATTATCGCATCATCAAGTAAAGCGACAATCACAAAAAACATATAGAAGGATAGCCTCAGCACAGAAGCTATCCTTTTTGGTTATTTGAAAAGTACGATAATAGACCCTTGTGGATGTTAATTCTGCCTAAAAATCACCGAAATATTTGGCAATAATCTAAGTTAGGTGTATATTTGCAGCAAAATTAATCTAAGTTAGGTGTATATTTTCACAAATAATAATCTAAGTTAGGTGTATTTTTTTTGAGCGAACAATAATCTAAGTTAGGTGAAATTATGAGACGAAAAGTATATGAACAACTCTTAAAATGGAAAGAAGAACAGCATGGAGAAAGTGCAGTTCTTATCAACGGTGTTCGACGTGTCGGCAAGAGCTATATAGTGAAAGAATTTGCCCAGAAAGAATACAAAAGCTACATTCTTTTGGATTTCAACAAAGTAAGTTCCAACATCAAAGCATTATTCGAAGATTATTTGGACGACTTGGATACATTCTTCATGTATCTAAGCAGTTATACCAACACCCCACTTTATCCACGAGAGTCTATCATCATCTTTGATGAGGTTCAACTTTTCCCTCGTGCACGCACAGCCATCAAATATTTGGTAGAAGACGGAAGGTATGATTACATCGAAACAGGTTCGCTCGTCTCTATCAAGAAGAATGTGGAAAACATCATGATTCCATCCGAAGAAGATGAAATTCTCATGTATCCTATGGACTTCGAAGAGTTTCTTTGGGCTCTTGGCAATGAAACACTCATGCCTCTTATCTGCATGAACTTTGAGAAAAAGCACGAGATGGGGCAAATGATGCACCGCAAGGCAATGAACTATTTCAGGCAATATCTTATCGTCGGTGGTATGCCACAAGCCGTGGCAAAATTCGTGGAAACACGAGATTTCAACAAAGTTGACCATGTGAAGCGACAGATACTGACCCTCTATCGCAATGACATACAGAAATATGCATCTACCCATGTATCGAAAGTAACCAAGATTTTCGATACCATCCCTTCTCAACTCCAAAAGCATGAGAAGAAATTTATGTTGAAGGCACTGACCGAAGGGGCAAGAATGAGGGATTATGAAACCGCTTTCTTTTGGTTAAGTGACGCCATGATTGTAAACATGGCTTACAATACGACCGAGCCAAACATAGGTTTGGGCATGAACACCGACGACACAACTCTCAAATGTTATATGTCTGACACGGGGCTGCTCATTAGCCATGCTTTCAACGAGAAAGCCATCGTATCAGAAAGCCTTTACAACAAACTTCTCACTGACAAGTTGGAGTTCAATAGTGGCATGGTTATAGAGAACATCGTCGCCCAAATGTTGCGTTCGGCTGGGCATAACCTATTCTTCTTCTCCAAATACAGCAAGGAGGCAGAGGACAGAATGGAGATTGATTTCCTCATAGCCAAGGACACTATCACCACGAAGCACAACATTTCACCTATCGAAGTGAAATCAACCAACAGATACACGTTGACCTCTCTCAAGAAGTGTATCGCCAAATACGGAAATTATCTATCCACCCCTTACGTCATCCATACGGCTGACTTAAAAATTGAAGATGGAATCACCTATTTGCCGCTGTATATGACAGGGATGCTGTAAAAAGCATCCCTGCCATAATATAAAAAGAGGTTATACAAGCACTAATCCTTGACAACATCTCCTCCCTTGACATACGAAAGAACCAAACGGCGAACCACGGCATGGATGTCGTCTTGAGGGAACTTCTGGCGACATTTCTCCGTGAGGTCCTCACAAAAATACATTTTACTGCCAACCAAGGAAGCAGGAATATCTTGCTTTATAAACACATCGTATGTTGCGATTGCCTTGCCATCCCCAGTGGCAATAGGCACTATATCCCACTTATACCAACTACCAGAAATTCCAGAGCCCACAGGAAACAACTTATAATTTTCTTTCCATTCTGCACGATCCACCAAACTCATACGATAGCTATAAAAAGAAGTCTCATTCTTGGTGTCCTCCACATTTAATGTATACGTTGCAGCAAGAGCTGAAGAAACTTTTCTCACAAGAATTTGATACTTTTTAGCCCCACCGAAAGGAGGATTTTCCGTCAAGTCTTGCTCTATTTTCTCTTTAATTTGTGGTGCATCCACTACAAATTCCACTTCCCCTGTATAATTGTAAATAGACTCCGATGGCTGAGATGGATTTGGGTAAACACATCCCCTGTCATCATCACCATCATTCTTGTCGCACGCACAGAACGCAAGGGGCGACAAGCAGAGTAAGATTGATAATTTTAATAACTGTTTCATACGTTTTTTCTCCTATAATCAACTATGACTTTTGCGTGGTATGACACCACTTCTTGACGGCACAAAGATAAGACTTTTATTTGAATAAAACAAGAAAATATGGTGGTAAGTATTTATTTTTTACGACTTACAGCCATACTTCAAGCACTTTCCATCATACAAACAAAAGACAAACCGCTGACGCTGACACTGACAGTCCAATTTTCCGAGCCTTATCCAAGAGAGTAAAAGAGTGTTAATTATTTTTTATATTTATATATATAATATTATATATATAAATATAAACTTCTACCCTTACCCTTTTTTACCCTGCGGAAAATTGGACTGTCAGTGTCAGCGTCAGCGAATACCATCTTTTTTCTTACAGAGAGGCGACCATATGAAACGCACGGCTGCCTCATGTCTTAGGAGATGATACCGTATGAAACGTACGGTATCAAGTCATAAGATAACGAGAAGTAAATCTTAGTTTTCTTCATTACAAAACTAAGATTTGCAGAAAACTGCCCCTTCGCGCACACTGAAATTTGGTGGTTACAGAAAAAAGCAGTACTTTTGCAACCGTAATTACAAAAATACTGCTTTGTGAAAAGTATGATGTTTCTTTGAGAAAAGAACAAATCCCTAAGAAATTTTTCAAGTAAACTGCTTCAAGCCATAACAGCAGAAAAGCAAGAATAAAGGAAGGCTCAGCACGCCAAGAAGCAACACATAGGTGAAGAACGCTAAATACCTACGCTCATTCAATTTCTTACCATAAGCCACTCCAACGATGCCATCAACGATGAGGACAACGGGAGTCAGCGCAGTACCTATCGGGTAAAGTAAACAAACAAGAGATAGCAAGCCGACAAAAGTCCATAATCTTTTTCTATGCTTATCCATCCCCATACGATTACCCTTTACCGATGTTTTTACAACTCCACCTTAGAAAGTACCTTATCGGTAGCACCCGAAAGACTCGCTACGAAAGCACCAGCCTTGTCGCCTGCCTGCTTCAGGAAAGCCTCATCATTCATCATTGAATTCATCAAGCCCTCGAAACTCTCATAATTCTGAATCTCGAAACCGCCGCCCGACTTGAGCAAGCCCTGAGCTTCCTGGAATTTCTTGTTGTTTGGACCGAAGATGACCGGCATATTCCACACTGCAGCCTCCAAAGTGTTATGAATACCAACACCGAAGCCTCCACCAACATAAGCCACATCACCATAATGGTACATGCTGCTCAGCAATCCGAAACAGTCGATGATCAGCACGTCAGCCCGAGCTGCTTCCTCGGGAGTGGTCTGTGTGTAGCGCACCACCTTTTTGTCCTTTATCAGAGAAAGAATCTGGCGCAGATGATCCTCGCCTATGACATGAGGAGCTATCAGCAGACGCCAGTCCTTATGCTCATTGAAGAACGGAATGAATATCTCCTCATCAGGTGGCCAGGAACTGCCTGCCACAAAAACCTTATAGTCCTCTTTAGCAGGGATTTCTCCAGCAGCCAAAGCCTCTGCAACCTGTCCCTTGCGGAAAGCATCACATATAGGCAACTGCTTGGCAGCCTCCTTGATCTGGAGCACACGGTCAAAACGGGTATCTCCCACCACGTCGACAGCAGTTATGCCAATACTTTCGAGCAGACGCTTGCTTTCCTCGTTCTGCACGAAGAAACGGGTAAAGCACTTCAGTACTCCGGCATAGCTCCTGCCATACCACTTGAAGAACACCTGGTCCTCGCGGAAGATGCTGCTCACACTGTAGGTAGGAATATTGCGATGCTTCAGAATGTGAAGGAAGTTTGACCAGAATTCATACTTGATGAAGAAAGCCATCACCGGGCGCACCAGACGCAGGAAACGGATGGCATTCAATCGAGTATCCACCGGCATATAACAGATAATGTCGGCTCCCTCGTAGTTCTTGCGCACCTCATAGCCCGATGGCGAATAGAAGGTAAGCAATATCTTGTACTGAGGGAAATCCCTGCGAATACGTTCCATGAGGGGACGCCCCTGCTCGAACTCGCCGAGCGAGGCTGCATGAAACCACACATACTGAGCAGTAGGGTCTACCTTCTGCTTGAGCAGTCTGAATGCTTCACGCTCGCCACGCCACATCTTGCGCACTTTATGGTCGAAAAGGCTCGCAATGGCTATGCCCCAGAGGACCAAATAAATGACTACGTTGTAAATCATGATACCGGAAGTTTGATTGACACTTTATCCTAACACTTCGATGGCCTTGCGCAAGCGCTTCAGGGTTTCCTCCTTGCCAAGGAAGGCTGAGATGTCGAACATGCCTGGGCCCTTGCCCTCGCCAACGAGTGTGAGACGGAATGCGTTCATCACGTCGCCAAGCTTATAGCCCTTGTCCTCTACCCATTTCATCACGACAGGCTCCTGTCCCTCGATAGAGAAATCTTCGATACCTTCAAGCACCTCTGCAAGCTCGGTCATCTGCTGAGCCGAATACTCCTTCCAGCGCTTCTTGGCTGTCTTGGCATCGTACTCGGTTGGTGGAATAAAGAAGAAAGAGCAAAGAGGCCACAACTCATAGACGAAGTTCACACGGTCCTTCATCATGTGCACCACCTGCTTCACACGATCCATCGTTTCCTCCACACCATTGTTGGCAACGATAGGGGCAAAGAGATTGGCTATTTCGTCATCGCTCTTCATCAGTATATACTCATGGTTGAACCAAATACCCTTCTTGAAGTCAAACTTGGCACCAGCCTTCGAGCAACGTGAGATATCGAAAGCCTTCACCAACTCATCGAGCGAGAAGATTTCCTGTTCTGTACCAGGATTCCATCCCAACAGAGCCAGGAAGTTGACCACTGCCTCGGGGAAGTAACCACTCTCGCGATAGCCTGATGACACCTCGCCGGTCTTGGGATCGTGCCACTCCAATGGGAACACAGGGAAACCCAGACGGTCGCCATCACGCTTGCTCAGTTTACCCTTACCCTCTGGCTTGAGCAACAAAGGAAGATGGGCAAAACGTGGCATAGTGTCTTCCCAGCCAAAAGCCTTATAGAGCAACACATGCAAGGGAGCACTTGGCAGCCACTCCTCACCACGAATCACGTGGGAAATCTCCATCAGATGGTCGTCCACGATGTTGGCAAGATGATATGTTGGCAACTCGTCTGCGCTCTTATAGAGCACCTTGTCGTCCAAGATATCACTCATCACCTTCACGTCTCCTCGTATCATATCGTTGACATGAATCTCCTCGCCGGGCTCAATCTTGAAGCGCACGGTATACTGCTTGCCGTCTGCAATGAGCTGGTCAACCTCCTCCTTGGAAAGAGTGAGCGAGTTGCGCATCTGCATACGGGTATGGGCATCATACTGGAAGTTCTGTATCTCGGCACGCTTTGCCTCAAGCTCTTCGGGAGTATCGAAAGCGATATAAGCCTTACCCGCATCGAGCAACTGCTGCACATATTTTTTATAGATGTCGCGACGCTCACTCTGGCGGTAAGGACCATGCTCTCCACCAAAGCTTACACCCTCGTCAAACTTGATACCGAGCCATTTGAATGACTCCAGGATATACTCCTCAGCTCCTGGCACAAAACGATGTGAGTCAGTATCCTCAATACGGAACACAAGCTCACCACCATGCTGGCGAGCAAACAAATAATTATATAAGGCAGTACGAACACCGCCAATGTGCAATGCACCCGTAGGACTGGGGGCAAAACGCACTCTTACTTTTCTATCAGTCATGTCTGAAAATAGCTATTTTTTAAATTTTCTGCAAAATTACACTTTTTTTTGCGATTTTAGCAGTTTTTTTTCGTATTTTCGCAGAGTAATCTAAAAATAGTGGTATAAAATGAGCATATTCAACAACACAGAAGAGAATTACTGGCGAAATCTCGCCACCAAGACCGTACTCGTATGTATCACCGTAGCCATCATCGTGTGGTTCCTGCCACGCAACGAGGGCAGAATGTATCGCTACGATGTAGGAAAGCCATGGATGTATGGATCGGTCATTGCCAAGTTCGACTTCCCTATCTACAAAACAGACGAGGCCATCAAGCACGAACAGGATTCCCTGCTCAAGCACTTCCAGCCTTACTACAGTCTCAACCCGCTTATCGAGAAAAAGCAGGTGGAGCGATTCCTGCACGACTACGAGCAGGGCATCAACGGTCTGCCCAAAGAATATGTGGGCATCGTGGCAAAACAGATGCAGGAAATATACCAGATGGGCATCATCAACACCAACGAATACAACAACATCTTCAAGGACTCCACCAGCATGATACGATTCGTGAGTGGTAAAAATGCCAAGAGTCTCAAGGTGAGCAGTTTCTACTCCACCATAGCTGCCTACGAGCACATCTTTGCCAACGAAAAACTCGCAACCCAGCGAGCCATCCTCTCACGGTGCAACCTCAACAACTATATAGAGGCCAATATCGTGTACGATAAAGAGAAGAGCGATGCCGAGAAAAACGATCTGCTGAGCAGCATTCCTTTGGCAAGTGGCATGGTGATGAGCGGACAGAAAATCATCGACCGTGGAGAAATCGTCAACGACTACACTTGCCGTGTGCTCAACTCTTTCGATAAGGAGATGAAGCGCAGAAGCTCCACTCAAGACGAAATCATGACCACCTTCATCGGCCAGATTCTCTTCGTGCTGATACTCGTCATGATGTTCACCTCCTACCTCACGCTCTTCCGCAAAGACTACTTCGAGAAGCCACGAAGCATCACCATGCTCTACACGATGATCACCCTCTTCCCTATCCTCGTGTCGATGATGATGAAGCACAACTTCTTCTCGGTCTATATCATCCCCTTTGCCATGGCTGCTATCTTCGTCAGGGTGTTTATGGATTCCCGAACGGCATTCATCACCCATGTCACGATGATTCTTATCTGTGCCGCAGCAGTGAAGTATCAGTACGAGTTCATCATCGTGCAGTTAGCATCGGGACTGGTAGCCATCTACTCGCTCCGCGAACTGTCCAAGCGGTCGCAGATATTCATCACAGCCATACTCGTCACCATATCGAGTTGCATCGTCTACTTAGCACTTCAGCTCATGCAGGACAACCAGGTGTTCAACATCGACCCAAGCATGTACACCTATTTTATCATCAACGGCATCTTCCTGCTGCTCTCCTACCCGATGATGTACCTCATCGAGAAGATGTTTGGATTCATCTCCAACGTGACACTCTTCGAGCTTTCCAACACCAACAAGGGACTGCTCCGAAACCTGAGCGAGATAGCTCCTGGCACCTTCCAGCATTCCATCACCGTGGGAAACCTGGCTGCCGAAATTGCCAACCGTATTCATGCCAACAGTCTGCTGGTACGTACCGGTGCGCTCTATCATGACATCGGCAAGATGACCAATCCTGTATTCTTTACCGAAAACCAAGCTGGTGTCAATCCTCACGACCAACTCTCCGACCTGGAGAGCGCACAAATCATCATCAGCCACGTTACGGAAGGACTGAAGCTTGCCGAGAAATTCAATCTGCCAGGCATCATCAAGGACTTTATCTCTACCCACCACGGCACAGGACTCACCAAGTATTTCTATATTAATTATTGTAACGAGCACCCCGACGAGCAGGTGGACAAGGAGATGTTCCAGTATCCTGGCCCTAACCCCTTCACCCGCGAGCAGGCCATCCTGATGATGGCAGACACCGTGGAGGCAGCTTCGCGCTCACTCAATGAATACACAGAGGAGAGTATCAGCACGCTCACCAACAAGTTGATAGACAGTCAGGTGGCTGACGGATTCTTCAGGGAGTGTCCTATCACCTTCCGCGACATTGCCTTGGCCAAGTCTGTACTCATCGAACGACTGAAATCCATCTACCACACCAGGATTTCCTATCCACACCTGAACAAGTAATATTTTTGCATAAAAGAAACGAGGGTGCGTCATTGACTGCTGACGCACCCTCACTCTTTTCATATCGATTTATCAATTAAGATTTTTTACTTCACAACAACCTTCCTCACAGTTCCGTCGCTATACTTCACGATGTTCAAGCCCTTAACAGGAACAGCCAATCGCTGACCATTTAGAGAATAGCGAGATACCTCCTCAACATCAGTAGAGGTTGTAGTCTTGTCGATACCTGTTGCATCGAATTCTACTATATTCTCAAAGTAGCCAAATTCAGAGAGCCTGTAATTATCATAAGTTCCCTTAGGTACATAAAGTGTACATTTCCTGGAAGCACAACCTTCGAATGCATAATGACCTATTCTTAGTACTTTCTCTGCATATACATATATACTCGTTAATCAGCTACAGTAAGAGAATGCAAACTCGCCTATTGAAGTAATACCAGCAGGAAGGGTTAAACTCGTTAATCTGCTACAGCCAGAGAATGCGTACTTGTCTATTGAGGTAATACCAGCAGGAAGGGTTAAACTCGTTAATCCGCTACAGTATGCGAATGCGCTAATGCCTATTGAGGTAATACCAGCAGGAAGGGTTAAACTCGTTAATCCGCTACAGTTAGAGAATGTGCTCTCGCCTATCTCGGTAATACCAGCAGGAAGGGTTAAACTCGTTAATCCGCTACAGCCATAGAATGCGTACTCGCCTATTGAAGTAATACCAGCAGGAAGGGTTAAACTCGTTAATCCGCTACAGCCATAGAATGCGAATTCGCCTATTGAGGTAATATCAACAGGAAGGGTTAAACTCGTTAATCCGCTACAGTATGCGAATGCGTACTCGCCTATTTTATCATTAGAAGTATACACTTTATTATTAAAAAGATTATCATAATAATAATCACCACCTGCTACAATCTTCGCCTCAGACAAATCTAACACAGAGAGATTTCCTTCTGTACTACTTTCCTGATAATTTCTTCCTGCCATCTCACGAATCATATTCCAATCCGTGCCATTTATCTCACCAACAATCTTCAGATTAGTAATCTTATACTTCTTACTACTTGCAATTCTATCAGGTAAAGTACCAGCCTTATCCAACTTGATCGTAATCTGCTTGGTAATCAAGTCGTCATTAGCTGCTTGAATTGATAAACAGCCAAGCAACATAAATACCGCAGTTAAAAGCAGTCCTTTAAATGTAAAATTTCTCATAGTTCTATTATTTTAGTTTATATTCTTTTGAAACATGTGTACAGACATAGTCAGCTATCGCTTTCCTCTTTGCCCTATTCTACATCAAAGGGTCGTACCATAATCGTACTTTTTAATGTGAAACAATTGATTTATAAGCAACAAAGAGCGAAAGCTTCAACTCGGCGTGAGCAGAATGGGTATCTGTCTGCAAAGGTAAATAAAATATTTTAAATGTAACACCTTTTTCAGAATCTTTTTTGATACAAAGTAGCGAAAAAGATAAATGATCTCTGTCTTTTTGTACATATGGTTGACTCCTTAAAATGTAAGTGAAATGAAAAAATCA
>OLFZ01001611.1_pt1 | contig 18410 bp, 18 predicted proteins | sample 1604861 | NCBI WGS metagenome assembly OLFZ01 (sample SAMEA3888895, study PRJEB22519) | human gut metagenome | biome: human gut; feature: human-associated habitat; material: faeces | place: Denmark | collected 2011 | reverse complement strand
TAATTAACGAGTGCCGTTGACTATCTTATGCTGTGGGGGTGCTGAGTAGTTACTATTTCTATCCTTACTCAAAGGATTATACTTCATACACTTATGAAAAGGAAGATAATATAAAGTCGCGTTTAGACGCAGGTAAGGCTTTCCAGTATAAATATCTCTTTGAGACAGACGAGGACAAGGAGTGTCTCGACTTGTTGTTTGCCAATGTTGACGACCCTAACGACACAATAGAGTCAATAATAAATTTCATCATTTCAAATGGTGGTGGTTTCAAGGGGGTTGAAACATGGTCGGATTTCAGGGAGGCTCTGTATAATCAGACACAATCGACAAAATCACCAGGGGCAGGAAAGGAAATCTCTGTGTTGAGCTGGCGTAAATTCTATCGATTGTTCAATAAGAGTTATCAGAAGTGTAAGCAGATGTTTACGGAACAACTGGGCAACGACGGCAAGAGTGTACGTTTGCGTGATGAAATAGCAAAAATATGTAAGAACGACGTGATGGTGATTGACATTGCCAAGCTGGATGAAGAGTCGCAGGGCTTTGTTTTCGGCGATGTGATGCGTGCTGTCTACAATCTCAAGTTGGGTTCTACAGGGCGGTCTGAGGAGGAAATTCCTGACAGGATAGTCCTTTTCATTGACGAGTTGAACAAATACGCTTCAAACGATGTCCCGAAGTCATCGCCCATCTTACGCCAACTGCTTGACATTACTGAGCGAGGCCGCTCATTGGGTATTGTCCTGTTTGGTGCCGAACAGTTTGTCAGCGACATACATAAGCGAGTTAAGGGCAACTGTGCTACGCAAGCGTTTGGCAGGACAAATGCGATAGAAATAACCAAGGAGGATTTCCGCTTTGTGCCGTCGGTATACAAGACAATGCTTACAAGACAAAAGCAAGGTGAATACATAATACAGAATCCAGTGTTCCGTTCTATGCTGAACATTAAGTTTCCACTTCCAATCTACAAATACTACGATTAATCATGACAGAAAAAGAAATAATCGAGGATGACGCTAAAATCGGTAAAGATGTCATCGAATCACTGACCTTGGGAATGTATGAAGACTGCCGCTTCATTTTCAGAGAATATATACAGAATGCGGCAGACCAAGTGGACAAAGCTGTTAAGATGTCGCTTCTTGAAAAGGGAGCAGATGAAATACACATACAAATAGATCGTGATAAAAGAATTATTACGGTGGAAGACAACGCCACCGGTATTCCTCAGAATCGTGTAATGCCTATTCTTCGTAATGTGGCACACTCGACAAAGACACGCGGTGTCGACAAGGGTTTCAGAGGTATAGGACGATTGGGAGGATTGGGCTATTGTTCAAAGCTGATATTTGTAACCTCCTATGCAGGAGAAGACGTTAAGTCGATAATGACATGGGATGCTGATCTTCTCAAACTCATCATTAACGACCGGGATAATGATGCCGAGGCTAAAGACGTGCTTATGGCAGTAACTGATATTAGAACCGAAAAAGAGGAAATCAGTGAGCATTATTTTAAGGTGATATTGGAGGATATTACTTCTGATGACTTGCTTGATATTGACGGTGTGCGCGATTATCTTTCGATGGTTGCTCCAGTGGACATCGATTCTAAATTTATCTACCGTAACAAGATAAATCAATATATGAAGGAGCATGGACTGACAGTTGATACATACAATATCTTTATCAACGGAGAACAAATTTACAAGCCATACACCAATTACATCTATGAGGACAATCATGGCGGCAAAAAGCAAGTGGATGACATTTTGGGTGTGGAATTTCTTATGGGTAAAGATCAAAATGACAATATCATCTATTGGGGCTGGTACAGCCTGTCGCGTCTTAATGGTCAGATGAAACCAAAAAATATCGCACGTGGCATTCGTTTGCGTAAGGAAAATATACAAATAGGAGATGAAGAGATTTGTAAAAAGTTTTTCAGTAAAACTGAGGACCAGCGTTTCTCTTTCTATTATTTTGGTGAGATTCATGCTGTAAGCAAGGATCTCATACCCAATTCGCGACGTGATTATTTTGGAGAGAATAGCGCTTGTACGGCTTTCGAGAGAAGGATAAAAGACGACTTCTTAAAACTTAAGGACATATGCTATCAGGCACAGAAGATCCGTTCAAGTGCCAAGGTGCTGGCTAAGGGAGACGAACTGCGTCAGACAATACAGACAAAGAATAAAACGGGTTATACAAGTCAGGAGGAACGGAAGAAGATAGAACGTCAGTATGATGAAATACAGAAAAAAGCGGCACAGGCAGAACTGGCGCTGGCTAATGTGAAAAGAAAGATAAGTGAGACCAATTCGCCTTTGAAGGATATACTTGACAAATTGGGACCTGAGCAGTCTGCTTCTCGTCAACCGGAAAATCCATCAGGAAAGGCCCTGCCTCCGCATCCGCAGAAAACAAAATTCCGCACCGACGCTCCGATTTACTCCCGCTACACTAAGCAGGAAAAGAAATTGATTGGCAAAATATACGCTTCCATCGGCAATGCCGTCGCCGACGAGCGACAACGTGAGGCGTTGATATCAAAGATAGAAGAGGATATTACACGATGAGACGTAACGTTTTACTATTAGAACCAAATTACAAGAACAAATTTCCACCCATCGCATTGATGAAGCTCGCCACGTATTTCAGGCTGCGTGGCGATAATGTTGTTTTCTACAAGGGCGACTTGAAAGAGTTTCTGATAAATGACATAGCCAATGACTGTGTCGTGAAGCTGAACCAACTGGACAGCTCGATAAATTGGAAGCTTCGTGCAGACAAAATCGCAATTTACATCAAGAATAGAAGAAAAAGCGACATAGAGAAAATAGGGTTGAATGACTCTGAGTATGCGGTGTTGCTATACCCTTGGGTGGAACATTTTAAGAATTTCTATCATAAAAAGGAGTATATCAAGCGTCCTAAGTGGGATTGGGTTGGCGTGACAACCTTGTTCACATTCTATTGGGACATAACAATTGAAACCATTGAGTTTGCTAAGTTGATGGTGAAGGATAAAAGAAACTTGATGGTTGGAGGTGTGTTGGCTTCTATACAGCCGAAAGAAATAGAGGCTGCTACGGGTATAAAGCCACACCAGGGTACGTTGCACACACCATACAAAGACATCGATGCCGACAATCCTTACATCATAGACGAACTGCCGCTCGATTACTCTATTCTTGACGAGATAGATTATGTATATCCTGATAGTGGTGCATTCTACAGTTATTCCACACGTGGATGTATACGCCATTGCCCATTTTGTGCTGTTCCGATTCTTGAACCGAAATATCAAGAGTATCTTCCTCTGAAAGAACGCATTGAATATACACGCAGACTTTATGGCGACCAGCAAAACCTGCTACTGATGGACAACAATGTGCTTGCATCGAAGCAGTTGCCTACAATCATTGAAGACATTCGCTCGTGTGGATTTGTGCCTGGTGCAAAATTTAAGAGTCCTAATCTGTACGAAATAGCCATACGCAACTTGCGTTTGGGCTTGAATGACCGTGCCTACATTCGCAAAAGTTGGAAGCTACTTTGTGAGCTTAATGACATGAGAAGTTTGAATGAAGACGAACGCACTCGTATATATCATATAAGGGAAACAAACGGACTATTACACATTGATACATGTACCAAGGAAGCATTGATAAGGACATATAAGGATTTTGCATCTTATTTCACAAAGAAATATGCCAAGCAGAAGGGACGCCTTCGATATATTGATTTCAATCAGGGTGTTGATGGACGTCTGTTTACTGAGGATAAAGTGCAATTGCTGTCTCAAATTCCTGTGAGACCATTGCGTATTGCTTTTGATGACATAAAGACCGAACCGGCATACACAAAAGCGTTGACAATGAGTGCAAAGTCAGGGATGAGAGAATTCTCGAACTATCTGTTATACAATTTCAAGGATCGCCCCGAAGATCTGTATCATCGTATGCGAATCAATGTGGATTTGTGCGAATCGCTGGATGTGAATATATATTCATTCCCCATGAAGTACCATCCGATTCGTGATGAGCACAGTCACGACCGTGATTATATTGGTGAACATTGGAACAGAAAGTATATACGTGCCGTACAGGCTATATTGAATGCGACAAAGGGAAAGATAGGTCGCGGTGTATCATTCTTTGAGAAAGCATTTGGAAAGAGTGTAGACGAGTTTATGGAACTGCTGATAATGCCAGAGACATTTCTGCTTTTCCGCTTGTTCTTCGAGCATTTGGGTTACACACAAAGATGGCGTGAGGACATGGCGACACTCACAGAAGAAGAAAGGAATGAACTTTATCCAATCATATTCAAGAATGATTTCAACCATATAGATGAGCTTACAGACAATGAGAGATTCCGTCATATTCTTAAATACTATAAGAACTATCGTGGGGAAATAGCTGACCATGATTCTGATCTTTACAAGCAGAAGAAAGAATTTGACATGTCTCGCAAACAAACGCAATAATAATGGAAAATTACAAACCTTCTCAGAATCTTCCGAATGTCATAAATGATGACTATGAAAGTTATTTCATGCAACAGCGAATGAGATATCTTTTGTCGGAAGACTGGCAAAGAGTAGAGGCGAATTTCAAGAAGGAGCTAAAGCTTCATATTATGCCTAATGATTTTGAAAACCTTGTCTCGTATCTTAGAGAACAACGTGAATCATGTCTTCGGACATTCAAATCTAAGGGTCTGGTGGCGAGTCTGTGGGATAAAAGCTTCGATCGTCAATGTAGTCGTTTCGATGAAATAGGCTTTATCAGAAAACTCTATATTGTGTCTGATGGCAACATAGACTTGCAAGATCTGAATGATTTCTTTAGTTATTATTGCCTAAATGCAATGATTGAAGCTATTATGCAGGAAGTGTTAAAGCACAAGAAAAGGGAATTATCTGGCAACTTTAATGTATTTATAAACAATGGTGATGTGACATTCGGAAGCAACGATTCAGATGAAGAACCATTATCAGAAAACGAAGAAGACGAAGAAGTTGTGAAGAATATTATTTTTAAAACTAAAATATTTGACACCAATGCTCGACTATCAGCTTTAAGGAAGATAGTGGCTCATGCCATTGATATGTCTGAATATAACGAGTTGTTTGGAGAACCAAATCCACACACAATAAATCCTGATTCTCAGAATGAGTGGTACTATATTATGCGAGCGCTTGAAGAGGCCGAAATAATAACACGTATGACAGTGCCTAAATTCATTGACCAAATGATGGAATGGTATCCTTGGCTGTTCAAGTTTGATTCGCCTGACGAAATGGTTGCTTTCAAACGTAATCTTGCAAAATCCATATCTCATGAAAAAGGATTGTGGAAATATGGCAAAGCCCAAGAGGTTACAAAACTTAAAGACATGTGGGCACGATGCAACCGCTTAGGTATAGATTCTACTAAAGTGGAAAGAATGTATAATGCTGTTTATATGGGCTTGCTGCTTAAACTGATTAAGCTGAAGCAGGAAATAGAGAAACAACAAGCAGGACGATAAACTGATTTTTTTAAGTCTTGTTCCTCTTTGTAGGGACAAGGCTTTTTTTGTGCTAATACGGATTGTTTATTAGACATAGAATTAGAAACGTTAGACATAAAAGCCATTTGTAATTAGACTCATAAGACAACAACCTATTAATGGATCGTTAGTTCCAAAGTAAGACTTTTGTTCCATTTATCTTTGCACTCGTAATCCGGACGGTACGCCACACGGCACGCCTGAGGGTTGCGAGTGTTTTTTATTTAAATTAATCATAAAGATTATGAGAAACGAAATCAAGATTTTTGAGAGTCCGGAGTTCGGAAGGATAAGGACGGTGAGTGATGAGAGGGGGGAGCCTTGGTTCTGTCTGGCGGATGTGTGCAAGGTGCTCGGGCTGAAGCAGAACGGTGTTGTGATGCGACTTGAAAAGGGGGTCATTTCAACTGAACCCCTTTCGACAAGAGGGGGAACGCAGATGGCTAACTTTGTAAGCGAGGATGGGCTGTATGATGTTATCCTCGACAGTCGCAAGCCTTCGGCAAGGGCTTTCCGCAAATGGGTGACTTCTGAGGTGCTGCCGCAGATCCGTCGGACGGGGGGATATGTTCCCTTGGAGGAGCAGGATGACGAGAAGACGATTCTGGCTAAGGCGGTGAGGATTCTGAACCGTACGCTGGAGCAGAAGGATGTGCTGCTCCGTCGGAAGGAGGAGCTGCTGGAGGAGCAGCGGCCTAAGGTGGAGTTTGCGGACGCGCTGACGACTGGCGACGGCTGCATCCTGATTAGCGAGATGGCGAAGCTGCTGACGCGCAACGGTTATCCTACGGGACGCACGAGGCTGTTCCGATGGATGAGGGAGCACGGATATATCTTCAAGCGGTCGACGGAACCGATTCAGATGTGGGTGGAGAGGGGTATCTTTGCCCAGTCGGTGACGGTGATAAAAACCAACCACGGCTCGGAGGAGAGAGTAACAACTAAGGTTACTGGCAAGGGTCAGGAGTATTTTCTGAGATTGCTTTGCAACCAATAGATAACTGACAAATAATAAATAATAACTAATAAATAATAACTACGGAAAATGGAGACAAGAATCATGAGAGTAGTGCAGCAGGGCGAGGCTTTCGCTGTACAGAGCCAGAAGGCGGAGGGCGGTCAGGTGATGAAGTGCAACATCATGCTTCAGGAGCTTGGCGGCAAGTATGAGAACCAGTATGTGGCGGCTATGCTTGGCAATGTGGCGCTATGCCGTTTTGATGCGGGCACCTTGGTGGCGGTGACGCTGAGGTTTACGACGAGAGAGCATAACGGGGCACATTATCAGGACATCTTAGTGACGGACATTGCCAAACTGAGTTAGGAATTAGGAGTTTTGAGTTTTGAATTGTGCGCTTCGCGCATTTTGAATTAATCAATTTTGAATTTTACAATTCACAACTGGAAAAATCAAAATCGCAGGCGAAGCCGAGAACAATTCAAAACTCAAAATTCAAAACTCAAAAATCAAATTTATGAGCGTACACATTATATATTATAAGGACGGGGCCAAGCTTATGCGCCCTGTGAAGGACGAGATGGAGTATAGGCTGCTGCGCGACTCGGAGCGTAACCGTGGGGCGGAGAAGCGCAGGATGGTGCAGATGAACTATTCGTGTCTGCCTAATGCTGACGGAGGACTGAAGGGGGCGGAGCGTGTGAGCCGGTCGGTGGGGATGGACATCGACTTCGACCCCTCTTCGCCTGACTATGAGGAGAGGATGAGGAGCGTGCCGGAGCTGGTGATGGGCAGGAAGGAGGAGCTTGGGCTGCTGATGCTGGAGCGGTCGGCCAACAAGGGTTATCACGTGGTCTTTCGTCGCCGAGAGGGGATGACGCAGGAGGAGAACCTAAGATGGGCTTCGGAGCTGTTGGGCGTGGAGCATGACAAGGGGGCGAAGGACATCACGCGTGTGTTCTTTACGCCGCCGACGGAGAAGCTGCTGTTCGTGGACAAGGAGCTGTTTGACAATCGGGAGGCAACTCTGAAGAAGGAGATTACGGATTCGGCTGATTCTTCTGATGCTGCTCGGAATAAGGGGATTACGGATTCGGCTGATTCTTCTGAGGCTGCGCCGACGGAGGCTTCGGACTGTTATCTGGGCATTCCTTATGCTGAAATTGTGCGCAAGTGGTGGGCAATGTATAATGACTCGCAGGAGCCTGTGAAGAGCAACCGCAATACGCTTACGTTTGAGCTGGCCGTGAATCTTCGTCATATCTGCGGGTTCGACCGTGGGTTGCTCGATAGGGTTATTCCTTGCTATGACGGCTTCGCGGAGGCGGAGAAGCTGGCCTGTATTGACAATGCGCTGAGCGAGAAGCGCACGCAGATGCCGAAGCGGCTGAAGGACGTGCTCATTGCCATCCGTCAGGAGCGCATGACGGGCGGCGGTGCGGAGCAGGGCGAGGCGGACGGCATAGACGAGGCGCTGGCTAAGGACGACCTCTTCTATTACGAGGCGCTGCCACGAATGCCGCAGGGCGTGAAGGACTCCATCGACGCTGTGGGTCCGGCTCTGGCGCTGCCCGTGCTGACCGCCATCTGCCCGGTGATAGGTATGCTGGCGACGGGGGTGAGAGTGGACGTGCATGGCAAGATGAACTCGCTGAACCTTATATCCTACATCGCGGGCGACTTTGCCTCTGGCAAGGGCGGCATCGACCCTGTGGTGGAGGCTTGGACGGCTGAGGTGAAGGCGATGGACAGGATGTATCAGCAGCAGGAGGACGAGTGGCGTGCCAAGAAGCGTGCTGCGAAGAACAAGAAGGAGCAGCCTGAGGAGCCTAAGCTGCCTGTGCGCTGCCTGACGCTCAACAACACCGTTGCCAACCTTGCCGAACGTCTTTCCAACACGAACGGCCAGCATGCTTTCTCGTTTACGCCTGAGGCTGACACGGTGGCGCAGAAATGGCGTTCTGCCATGAGCGACTTCTCCGTGATGCTCCGTCAGGCTTACGACGGCACGTGCTATGAGCGTGAGGCGCGAAGTGCGGACGCCGTGAACGTGCATATAGATAGGCTGTTGTGGAACGTGGTGATGTGTGGCACGCCTGACGCTCTCTATCGTGTGGTGACCAACTATACGGACGGCTTTCAGAGCCGAATAGCCTTGGCCCGTACGCCCGACAACACGTTTCAGCCGCTGACCGAGAATCTGCATGTGCTGACGGACAAGCAGCGTGAGCGCATCCGTCAGATAGCCCATCTGCTGCCTTTGATGGCTGGCGAGGTGGTGCTGCCGAAGCTGGAGGCGAGGGGCAGGCAATGGCTGGAGCGTGTGCGTCTGGAGACGATGAAGGATGACGACAAGGTGAAGGCTCGCCAGCGATTCCGCATCTGCCCTACGACTATGAGGATGATGACGTGCCTGATGCTCTGCCGTGTGGCTGGACAGCTGATTGACCGTCACGGTGTGGCTGGTGCTGAGACGCGGCTGAAGCAGCAGCCGGGGCTGTGGAAAGAGATGATCGTGAAGCAGCAGCAACCGTCTTTCCTCGCTGCCTTTGACGTTCTGGCTGACTATCAGATTGAGAATGCCCTCCATTTCTTCCGTGAGCGCATAGAGGCTGCGTTCTCGTCGAAGGACTATTGCGGACAGGCAGTTTCGGAGCGCACGAAGCGTGGCAAGAACGACTCTATCTTCGAGCGTCTGGACACGACATTCAGCTTTGAACAGGCGCTGCAGCACAGCATAGCCGTGAAGGGCAGCAATACGTCGCGCAACGCCGTGCATCAGATGCTGAAGAACTGGCGCAAGCAGGGACTGGTGACCGAATGTCAGAACCAGAGGTATAGGAAGAATTAGGAATTGTCATCTTGTCATCTTGTCATTTTGTCAAAATAAAAAACTAAGAATCACATTATGGTAATAGAAATCAAGCGTTATCGTTATTCGCCTTATGGCGTGGACGGTATGGTAATAATCAACGGGCGCACGATATGCGCCTCCGTGGAACATCCCCATAACTATCTGCCATCCGGATGTTATCCCGTGACGCTGACTGCGGACAAGGCGTTGAGACGCAGGATGCCCACGCTGCCGCAGGGTGCCACGATAAGGGCTGGCAACGGTGCTATGACGCTGCGTGACGGCAGCATCATTGTGGGACGGCAGCACATACCCGGCGTGGTGATCAGGTCGGGCGAGGAGTTCGATAGGTTGTTTGAGCGCATCGAGAAGAACGTGAAGAGGAAGAAGGGGGTGATGGTTAGAATCAAATAGAAAGCTGAACTGGCGCAAGTTCGATAAAAAAATGATAATTGTGATATGTTTTGTTTTCCTTTTATTTTGTATTGTCTTCGAATTGCATTAACTTTGCAGATTATGGTACAGGTAAAAGTGAAAGACGCTGCCCTTCGTGAGGCGGCGATGCAAGATATGGATGCCTTCCTCGCGGTGTTTGTGAACGCCACGAAGGAGGCCATCGGTGGTGAGCTGAACGCTGAGAACATGCAGCAGCTCAGTGTGTCGCAGATAACGCTGCTTGCCTACGACATCCTGCACGAGGAGGTTATGGACGGCGGCTTCGTGCAGCTTATCTATAACGGCTATGGCGGCTTTATCTTTGACAATCCCTTCGCCAAGGTGCTGCGCGACTGGGGATTGCGCGACCTTGCCAAGATGCTCTTTGCCGTGCGCAAGCTCTATAAGGAGCATGGCGCAAAGATATGCAGGGAGTGTGACGACGAGGAGTTTATGGCGATGTTTGAGCAATACTCTGACTTCGACGAATATGACGACGAGTTTGTGGAGAACGAGGAGGCTTGGACGGCTGCCGTGGCTCAGTACGTGGACAACAACATTGACGATTTTGTCATTATTGAAGAGTAAACAAGAGAGATGAACAAGGAACAGGAACTGAAAAGAAAGAAAAGTCCTGTAAGCATAAAGAACAAGAAGGCCTCCTTCGAATACTTCTTCGTGGAGACCTATACTGCAGGAATAGTGCTCACGGGTACTGAGATTAAGTCGATAAGGCTTGGAAAGGCAAGCCTTGTGGATACTTTCTGTTATATAAACAACCATGAGGTTTGGGTGAAGGGCATGAACATTTCGCCTTACTTCTACGGCTCGTTCAGCAACCATGAGGCACGCCGTGACCGCAAGCTGCTGCTGACGAAGCGCGAGATATACAAGCTGGAGAATGCCACCAAGCAGCCCGGATATACCATCGTGCCGACGCTGGTCTTCATAGACGAACACGGAAGGGCAAAGGTGGACATCGCTCTGTGCAGGGGCAAGAAGGAATATGACAAGCGACAGACGCTGAAGGAAAAGGAAGACCGCAGAGAGATGGATAGGGCGATGAAGCACTATTAAGAGTTATAGATTTAAGGAAAACGAATGAAGAAGACTTTACGAGAGGTCATCAAGGACAGGATAATTATATTGGACGGTGCGATGGGCACCATGATACAGCAGTACGGACTGGAGGAGGACGACTTCAGGGGTTATCGCTATCGCAACGCGGAGGGAATGATGAAGGGCAACAACGACATGCTGAATCTGACCCGACCGGACGTGATAGAGGATATTCACGCAAAGTATCTGATGGCGGGTGCTGACATCATCACCACCAACACGTTCAGCTCGCAGCGTGTGAGTCAGGCTGACTACGGGCTGGAGACGTCGGCACGCGAGATGGCGCTGGAAGGAGCACGCATCGCACGCAAGGCGGCAGACCGATACTCTACGGAGGAGAAGCCGCGCTTCGTGGCAGGATCGGTGGGACCGACGAACAAGACCTGCTCAATGAGTCCGGACGTGAGCAATCCTGCCGCACGTGAGCTGGACTACGCCACTCTCTACGAAGACTATCTGGAGCAGATTGAGGCTCTGGAAGAGGGTGGGGCGGACGCTGTGCTCATTGAGACCGTGTTTGACACGCTGAACGCGAAGGCTGCGATAGACGCCACGATGGAGGTGATGCGCCGCACGGGACGCGACCTGCCGATAATGCTCAGCATCACGGTGAGCGACCTTGCCGGACGCACGTTGAGCGGACAGACGCTTGACGCCGTGCTCGCCAGCGTGAGCAGTTATCCGATTTTCTCGATAGGTCTGAACTGCTCGTTCGGTGCTGACCAGATGAAGCCGTTCATAAAGGAGCTGGCACATCATGCACCTTATTATATAAGTGCCTATCCCAATGCCGGACTGCCCAACAGCTTGGGCGGCTATGACGAAACGCCCGAGACGATGGCTCCGCAGATAGGAGAATACATAGACGAGGGGCTGGTGAACATCATAGGCGGATGTTGCGGCACGACGGAGAAATTCATAGCCAAGTACGCCGAGATAGCCGAAGGCAAGAAGCCGTACCAGCCGCAGGAGAAGCCACGGACGATGTGGCTGAGCGGACTGGAGCTGCTGGACGTCACGCCCGACGTGCGCTTCGTGAACGTTGGCGAGCGATGTAATGTGGCAGGCTCGCGCAAGTTCCTTCGCCTTATCAAGGAGAAGAACTATGAGGAGGCTGTGACCATCGCCCGAAAGCAGGTGGCGGACGGAGCGCTGGTCATAGACGTCAACATGGACGACGGACTGCTGGACGCCCGTGAGGAGATGCGCACCTTCCTCAATATCATAGCCTCGGAGCCGGACATCGCCAAGGTGCCGGTGATGATAGACTCGTCGAAGTGGGACGTGATAACAGCCGGACTGCAATGTGTGCAGGGAAAGTGTATCGTCAACTCCATTTCGCTGAAGGAAGGCGAGGAAGTGTTTCTCTCGCATGCCCGCGACGTGATGAGATACGGCGCAGCTGTGGTGGTGATGTGCTTCGACGAGAAGGGACAGGCCACGACGTACGAGCGACGCATCGAGATAGCCGGACGCGCCTACAAGCTTCTGACGGAGAAGGTGGGCATGAATCCGCTGGACATCATCTTCGACCCTAACGTGCTCGCCATCGCCACCGGCATGGAAGAGCATGACAATTATGCCGTGGACTTCATAAGAGCCACGGAATGGATAAAGCAGAATCTGCCCGGAGCGCACATAAGCGGAGGCGTAAGCAACCTCTCGTTCTCGTTTCGCGGCAACAACTATATACGTGAGGCGATGCACGCCGTGTTTCTCTATCATGCCATCCAGAAGGGAATGGACTTCGGCATTGTCAATCCCGCCACGAAGGTGGCTTACGGTGACATCCCTGCCGACCAGTTGGAGATACTGGAGGACGTGGTGCTCAACCGTAAGGCGGACGCAGCTGAACGCCTCATAGAGCTGGCTGACCAGATAAAACAGCAGCAGGAAGCGCTGAAGAACGGCGCGGCGGCTGGAGGCGCAGCAGCGGTAAGCAAGGCACAGCCCGAATGGCGCAAGGAGGACGTGGCAAAGCGCCTGTCCACAGCGCTGGTGAAGGGTGTGGCGGAATATATGGAGGAAGACATTCAGGAAGCCCTGACCGCCTTCCCGAAGGCCGTGGACATCATAGAAGGCCCGCTCATGGACGGCATGAACACGGTGGGCGAGCTGTTCGGTTGCGGCAAGATGTTCCTCCCGCAGGTGGTGAAGACCGCCCGAACGATGAAGAAGGCTGTGGCAATACTGCAGCCCTACATCGAAGCCGACAAGAAGGAGGGAACGACGACAGCCGGCAAGGTGCTGATGGCAACCGTCAAGGGCGACGTACACGACATCGGCAAGAATATCGTGTCGGTGGTGATGGCGTGCAACAACTACGAAGTTGTGGACCTTGGCGTGATGGTTCCTGCCGAGCAGATTGTGAAGAAAGCCGTGACGGAGAAGGCAGACATGATTGGCCTGAGCGGACTGATCACGCCGAGCCTGGAGGAAATGGTGAACGTGGCGACGGAGATGGAACGTGCCGGACTGAGTCTGCCGATAATGGTGGGCGGAGCAACAACGTCCGAGATGCACGTGGCGCTGAAGATTGCCCCCATTTACAGCGGCATCGTGGTATGGGTGAAGGATGCGGCGCAGAACCCCATCATAGCGCAGCGCCTCATGAACCCCGAGGAGAAGGCACGCTTCGCCAAGGAGCTGGACGAGAAGTACGCAAGGCTGCGTGAGGAATATGCCGCCCATCAGAAGAAGCTGTCGTCCTTAGAGACGGCAAGAAGCAACAGGCTGGACCTGTTCAGCTGATAGGCAGGGGCGGCTTTTAAGGAACATAAAACATTTTTTATAATATAAGACATCTATGGTATTCAAGAAGAAGAGAGTGTGGCATTGTCTCCCAGGACAGGAGCCTACCGAACTTGACAAGAAAGTGATGTATTGGGAAAACAAGGGAAAGACAGTTCCCTCACGTTCGCTCATCAAGACCCCGGAACAGATAGAGGGCATCCGCAGAAGTGGTGTCATCAATACGGGTGTGCTTGACGAAGTGGCAAAGAACATACGTGCCGGAATGAGCACGCTTGAGATAGACCAGATATGCTACGACTACTGCACGTCGCACGGAGCCATCCCCGCATGCCTTAACTACGAGGGATTTCCGAAGAGCGTCTGCACGAGCATCAACGAGGTGGTGTGCCACGGCATCCCCAAGGAGGAGGACATCCTTCAGGAGGGCGACATCATCAACGTGGACTTCACCACCATCCTTGACGGATATTACGCCGACGCTTCGCGCATGTTCATCATCGGCAAGACCACTCCCGAGAAGGAGCAGCTGGTGCGCGTGGCAAAGGAATGTCTGGAGATTGGCATGGAGGCAGCCAAGCCCTACAGCTTCGTGGGCGACATCGGACACGCCATCCAGAAGCACGCCGACAAATACAATTACGGCATCGTGCGCGACCTCTGCGGACACGGCGTGGGACTGGAGTTCCACGAGGAGCCTGAGGTGACGCATTACGGACACCGCGGCACGGGCATGCTGCTCGTACCTGGCATGGTGTTCACCATAGAGCCGATGGTGAATATGGGCACATGGAAGGTGTTTATCGACGCTGACGACGAGTATGGCTGGGAGGTGATCACGGGCGACGAGAAGCCGAGCGCCCAGTGGGAACACACCCTGCTGATGACAGAACACGGCGTGGAAGTCTTAACATATTAGTATTTATTATTTATTAATTATTATTTAGTATTTATTATTTTGGCTTGCGCCATTGGATGACTATTCCAACAAATAAAAAATACAAAGTAAAAAATAATAATTAAAGAAGTAAAAAATAATTAAAGAAGTAATAACTAATAAATAATAAATACAAAATAAAAAATAATAACTAAGAAAATGTATATATTAGGCATTGAGAGTAGCTGCGACGACACAAGTGCAGCAGTACTCAACGACAACATATTATTGAGCAATGTCACCGCTTCGCAAGCCGTACATCATGAGTATGGCGGCGTGGTGCCTGAACTTGCTTCGCGTGCCCACCAGCAGAACATCGTGCCCGTGGTAAGCACCGCCCTCAAGCGTGCGGGAATAACCAAGGAGCAGCTGTCAGCTGTGGCTTTCACACGCGGACCAGGCCTTATGGGTTCGCTTCTCGTAGGCGTCAGCTTCACGAAGGGCTTTGCCCGCAGCCTTGGCATTCCGATGATAGACGTAAACCACCTGCAGGGACACGTTATGGCACACTTCATCAAGGAGAAGCCTGAGGACACCACGCCTCCCTTCCCGTTCCTGTGTCTGCTCGTGTCGGGCGGCAACTCGCAGATTGTGAAGGTGAACGCCTACAACGACATGGAGGTGCTCGGTCAGACCATCGACGACGCAGCCGGCGAAGCTATCGACAAGTGTTCGAAGGTGATGGGACTGGGCTATCCCGGCGGTCCGATCATCGACAAGCTGGCACGTCAGGGCAATCCGCTGGCTTATAAGTTCTCCGAGCCGCACATTCCGGGCTTGGACTACAGCTTCAGCGGACTGAAGACATCATTCCTCTACAGCCTGCGCAAATGGATTAAGGACGACCCAGACTTCATAGAGCATCACAAGGAAGACCTCGCAGCCAGCCTGGAGCACACCATCGTGAACATTCTGATGAAGAAGCTGAAGCTCGCCGTAAAGCAGACCGGCATCAAGCACGTGGCTGTGGCAGGAGGCGTGTCTGCCAACAACGGCCTTCGCAACGCTTTCCATGACCATGCCAAGCGATACGGATGGACCGTCTACATTCCGAAGTTCAGCTACACCACGGACAATGCTGCAATGATCGGCGTGACGGGCTACTATAAGTTCCTGGACAAGGACTTCTGCTCGATAGACAAGCCGGCATTCAGCAAGGTGACGTTCAAGTAAGTGGGGCTTTCAAGCAAAGATTAATAACGATAACAAAGAATAGAAAAATGGAGTTTGAAAAGAAAATATTAAGTCGCGAGATTCAGCAGTTCCTTTATGGAGCGGGTATGACATTGGGAACCGTGGAGAGCTGCACGGGAGGCCGCATCGCAGAGTCGATAATAGCCGTGCCGGGCGCTTCAGCCTACTTTAAGGGTGGCATCATCGCCTACACCAACGACGTGAAGGAGAACCTCCTGGGCGTGTCGCACGACGTCATTGAGGAGAAGACCGCCGTGTGTGAGGAAGTGGCAAAGGAGATGGTGCAGGGAGCCATCAAGACCCTCGGCGTGGACTTCGCCATTGCCAGCACCGGAACAGCAGGTCCTGGAGGCGGCACGGCAGAGATTCCTGTCGGCACAATCTGGCTGGCCTGTGGCAACGCAGAGAAGACCGTAACCTGCAAGCTGACCGAAGATTATGGTCGCGACATCAACCTCGCCATCGCCACCACGAAAGCCCTCCAGATGTTCATCGGCTTCCTGAAAGAAGAGATGCCGAAGGAGAAGGAAGAGGGTAAGGCACCTGTAATTCCTGTAACAGAGTAAGAAAAGGCTGACTGATGCCGATTCTCCGAAAAAAAAGGTCATTGAAAATGAGCGAAAAACAAAAAAACATTAAATACTTGCGATTATTTGGTGGAAAGTTTTGTAGTCTCAGAAAAAGTAGCTAATTTTGCACCCTGTTTGGAATAGGTATCAAAAACGAATACAAAAAAGCAGATAGAAATGTCGAAAATTTGTCAGATTACGGGAAAGAAAGCCCAGATAGGTAACAACGTATCGCATTCAAAGCATCGCACAAAGCGTTCTTTCGATGTGAACTTGTTCAGCAAGAAGTTCTTCTATGTTGAGGAGAACTGCTGGATCAGCCTCAAGATCAGCGCAGCGGGTCTGCGTCTTATTAACAAAGTGGGCTTGGATGCTGCCATCAAGCAGGCAGTGTCTAAAGGCTATTGTGACTGGAGTGACATTAAAGTAATAGGAGAATAAGTAAATGGCATCAAAGAAAGCAAAGGGCAACAGAGTACAGGTTATCCTCGAGTGCACCGAAATGAAGAACAGCGGTCTGCCAGGTACAAGTCGTTACGTAACGACCAAGAACCGTAAGAATACTCCTGATCGCATGGAATTAATGAAGTATAACCCCATCCTCAAGAAGATGACTCTTCACAAGGAGATTAAGTAATAATAAATAGACTATGGCAAAGAAAGCGGTCGCTACCCTCCATGAAGGTTCATCGGACGGTCGCGCATATACAAAGGTTATCAAGATGGTAAAAAGCCCGAAGACCGGCGCTTACATGTTTGACGAGCGTATGGTTGCCAATGAGGCTGTAAAGGATTTCTTCAAGAAGTAATCTTCTAAGAATCTACATATAGGAAGTGTGCTGGTTGGAAAAGACCGGCACACTTTTTTTGTTTTTGTACGAGGGGAGTTGTTGGCTTGTTTATGGGAGGATGCGTGGTTGCTGCGGGACGCCATAGCCCCCTGAGTTTTGTATTATGTTATTGAAATACAAAGTGTTATAGAGGGTTAATAAACGTTTGTGAGCGTTAGTTAATAGGGATAAAACTTGCACAATTCATGGTTTTTGTGTAATTTTGCACTCGATATTAAATGGCGGCACTTTCTTTTTGTATTAGAATGCCGTTCAGAATTAGCTAACGGAGTTTGGCATGTGTTGACTGGAATACCCCCAACAGATGCTTCGGGCTTTTTGTTCGGTCTGATGATTTTCAGGCTATACGTATCCGTCTTTCGGTTTCTGATCCGAACCCGAGGCGCAGGACGTTTAAGAGCAATGGTTCAGGCTCCACAAACCACGTAATAATGTTTAAGATCTTTAGATTAGTAGTATTATTTATTTTTGTAGCGGGAGCTTCTCCCGTATTTAGTGCTGAAAACGCAGTTGACTCAGAAACTGTAAGCACAACAGCAGACGGGTTTGATTGGGAGCCCGTAATGAACGCCATTATCCAGGTGGAAAGCCGTGGTAATGTGAAGGCTGTAAGCGGCAACTCTTGTGGCGCTATGCAGATAACCCCAGTCTTGGTGATGGAATGTAACAACATTCTGAAGAAACGCAAGAGCAAGAAGCGTTTTTCGCTTCGTGACAGGTTTGACTTGACAAAGTCGAAGGAAATGTTCGTCCTTATCCAGTCATACTTCAATCCTCAGAACGATATCGAAAGGGCCATCCGAGCGTGGAACGGCGGTTATCGTTACAGCGTGAAGAGAACGCAGAAGTACTTTAACAAAGTAATGGCGTATCTCAACTCGAAAAACTAAGAAACTTATTCTTTATGTTATAATGATCCTGGCAAACTCGGTTTGTCGGGGTTTTTTGTTTTAAGAGGGTAGGGCTTTGAAAGAAATTAGGGCTTTTGCTTAACATAAATCAATTTTGAACGGATTTCTTAAATAATTTTGAAAAAAAACGAGGAAACGTTTGGCGGTTTCCCGGAATTACACTACCTTTGCACTCGCAATTCAGAAATGAGGTTGCTGACAAGCATTAACACTTGCACCCTTAGCTCAGTTGGTAGAGCAACTGACTCTTAATCAGTGGGTCTAGGG